>ENA-OZHJ01000293-OZHJ01000293.1-human-gut-metagenome-genome-assembly--contig:-NODE-293-length-26769-cov-27.816426_pt1 | contig 26769 bp, 21 predicted proteins | sample MGYA00244663_ERZ653672 | MGnify/ENA primary metagenome ERZ653672 (study PRJEB26926, sample SAMN06165215) | human gut metagenome | biome: ENVO:00009003; feature: ENVO:2100002; material: ENVO:00002003... | reverse complement strand
TGCCTGCCTGTCACGCAGGAGGTCACGAGTTCGAGTCTCGTACGCACCGCAGAAAGCAATCTCAATTTGAGGTTGCTTTTTTTGTTTTACAGCTTTGTTTTTTCCCTTTTCTATTTCTTGGTTCTATGGAAATTTAGTGGGGGTGCAGCAATAACATTGAAAGAATACCAATGAAGCTTACTCCATTGCGCAACGAAGTAAGCTTCATTGGCAATAAGAGTAAGCTTCGATGGTGATTGAAGTAGGGTTATTAAGATACGTCTTAACTCCTTAACTCCTTTCACTTCCTGATATGCGAAAGCTCAGAAGGATATTTTTAGTAAAAATCGGTGCATTTGTTTGCAGTTATGATTATTTTTTTGTATTTTTGTCCCAAAGTATCACATAGATAAACATTTCTAAAGATGGATGCATTGAAATTATACCCTGTGGGTATCCAAACTTTTGAGCGAATTCGAAAAGAAGATAAGCTCTATGTTGATAAGACGGAATACATTTACAGAATGACGCATTCTGGTGGATGTTATTTCTTCTTGAGCCGACCACGCCGTTTTGGTAAGTCATTATTGACTTCAACTTTTCAAAGCTATTTTGAGGGTAAGAAAGAACTCTTTAAAGGACTTGCCATCGAAAAATTGGAGCAGGAGTGGACGGAATATCCTGTGCTGCATTTTGATATGTCGGGTGGCAAGCATATGGAAAAGAAGGAGTTGGAAGAATATTTGGGCTATCAATTGGCTAAGAAAGAGGCTACGTATGGTATTACAACACCTCAGAATGGAGCAAATAATCGTCTGACCGATTTGATTCAGACTGCTTATCGAAAGACAGGCAAGCAAGTTGTCGTGCTCATCGATGAGTATGATGCTCCTTTGTTGGATGTAGTACACGAAGAAACTTCCTTGCAGGTTCTTCGCAACGTGATGCGCAATTTCTACAGCCCATTGAAAATGTGCGAGCCTTACCTCCGCTTTGTTTTCTTGACGGGCATCACCAAGTTCTCGCAAATGAGTATTTTCAGCGAACTGAACAATATCTCTAATGTGAGCATGCTGCCTCAGTATGCTGGTATCTGTGGTATTACCATAGATGAACTGGTGACCCAAATGTCGGCGGATGTTGATGCCTTGGGCGAGAAGTTGGGAAAGACGAGAGAAGAGACGCTTGCGGCTCTTCGGGAGTACTATGATGGTTATCATTTTGCGGATGTCTCGCCTGACATATTTAATCCATTTAGCTTGCTCAATGCCATGACAAATGGCAATTTGGATTACTATTGGTTTGCCTCTGGCACACCTACTTACTTGATCAACATGCTCAACAAGTTCCAGGTGATGCCATCTGAGATAGGTGGCAGCGAGGCTGATAAGTCGGAGTTTGATGCTCCAACAGAGAAGATGACCACCATCATGCCGTTGCTCTATCAGAGTGGCTACATCACCATCAAGGGCTATGACCCAGAGACGGAACTCTATCTCTTGGACATTCCGAACAAGGAGATTCGTGTAGGCTTGTATCGTTGTCTCTTACCTTATTATATAGGTATGAATACGGTGAAGGGTACCACGACCATCGCCAAAATGTCGGCTGCCATCCGTCGCAACAACATTAATGGAGCCCTTGAGATGCTCCAGGCTTATCTCGGCACGATTCCTTATTGCGACAACACGGATTATGAGGGACATTATCAGCAGATGATGTATGTCATCTTCTCCATCCTCGACAATTACGTGGATGTGGAGGTTCACACGCCAAAGGGACGTGTCGATATGGTGCTCCGTACCGCCACCCATCTCTACCTCTTTGAGTTGAAACTGAACCAAAGTGCAGATGTGGCAATGAAACAGATAGACTTGAAGGAGTATGCGAAGCGTTTCGCCCTCTGCGGTCTGCCAATCGTTAAGGTGGGTATCAACTTTGATGTGGAGACGCATACCATCAAGGATTGGAAGGTAGAAGAAGAAAAAAATGTTGTACTTTTGCAGGAAAAGAGATTAAAATAACGATGAAGAAACTTTCAGTAATCATATATTTGGCAATGGGTGCATGTGCCTCGCCGGTGTTGGCGCAAAGCAATCAGGCTTTGCGAGATTCTTTGGCTCATGCCACGGATATTCTTGCTTACCATCCCGACAGTATTGATCTTCGATTGAAGAAAGCGGCATGGAATATCCAGTTGGAACAATGGAATTATGCGAAGGATGATCTGGATAAGGTTTTGTATTTAAATAATACCAACATAGCAGGACTGTTTTATCGTTCCTTTGTTAATGAGAAGTTGAACAGATACAACTTTGCCCGGCTCGACTACCAGAATCTTCTGGTTCTTGTGCCTGGTAATTTTCAAGCGCAGTTGGGTTTGGCTTTGCTCAATCAGAAAGACTTGCATTTTACGGAAGCTTATGATGGCATCAATAATCTGATAGAACAGTATCCGGATAGTGCCATTGCTTATGCAGCCCGTGGCGGTATGGAAAAGGAAAAGGGGCAGTTGGAGCTGGCGGAGTATGATTATGCGCAGGCTATTGCTCGGGATAGCGCCAATCAGGATTATCTTATCAATCATGTAGATTTGCTCGTCAAGTTGGGGAGGAAACAGGAAGCATACGCAGATTTGGAGCGACTTTTAAAGTTAGGCGTAGCGCCAGGACAGTTGCGTGATTTCTATATTCGTTTGAGAACCAAGAAGAAATAGTTGTCTTGGTTCTTCTTTTTCGTTGTTCTTTTGTCCCACAGATTTCCACAGATTTTTTATGGAATCTCTAATGAATCGCTTTGTCCAATCCCAGGGGGATATCTGCAACGACCGAACAGGTCGCCTCCGCGAAATTCCGTGTCGTCCGATGATGAAAAAAATCTGCGTCATCTGCGAAATTTGCGTGACAAAAAATCCCACGCAGATATTCTTATTTGTCTCTAATTCTGTTCCATTTGCCATAATTTATTAAAAACTTTTTTGCAAAGTCAAGTTTTATTTGTATCTTTGCATCGTTTTAGTTGATAAAATAATAAAGTAAGAAATTAAATAGATAAGAATGAAAAGAAGGAATCTTCTATCAGCAGCATTACTTTCTTTAGTACTTTTTTCGGGTTGCGATTCGGTGTTTGACGTGCATCCTTATGATGTGAGGGTGAAAGGACAGACCCAGATTAATTCGACGATGATCACGAAGATAGAAAATGCCGTTAAGTCACAAGACACCATCCGTTTTGCTTTTATCAGCGACTCGCATCAGTGGTTGAACGACTTGTCTGATTTGGTGGGTGATATCAACAAGCATGACAGTATCGATTTTGTAATTCATGGAGGTGACATTACAGACTTCGGTTCTACGCGAGAGTTTGAATGGACTCGTGATAAATTATTCAAACTCAATAAGCCTTTTGTCGTACTATTGGGTAATCACGACTGCTTAGGTACGGGCAATCAGGCCTATGAGAAGATGTTCGGCAATCCGGATTTCAGCTTTATCGCCGGACGAGTCAAGTTTGTCTGTCTTAATACCAATGCCATCGAATATGATTATTCTATGGCAGTTCCTAATTTCGATTACATGGAGGAAGAAGTGACCAGTCGGGCTGATGAGTTCGACCGGACCGTTGTATGCATGCATGCCGCTCCTTATACAGAGCAGTTTAATAATAATGTGGCAAAGGTATTTAATTACTATACCCAGAACTTTCCTAAACTGATGTTTTGCCTGTATGGTCATGGGCATCACACGGAACAGACTGATATCTACAAGAATGGCATCATGTATTATCAGGTAGGCAATCCGCCGAAGCGAGAGTATTATATATTTAAGATAACCCCAAAAGACTACAGCTATGAGATTATTAAATTCTAAACGGATCATGTTGATGGTTGTGGCGTTGTGCGTGATCAATACGGGCTTGTTTGCTGAAAGTCCTGATACCACCCGTTATGACAAGCGTATTCATCATTATCGCCAGAATTGGGGGTCATTGATACCTACCCAGTTGATATTACAGACATGTGGCAATATGGGTCTTTTCTCTGTTGGAGTAGGATGGGATTATGGCAAGCGTGGACAATGGGAGACACAGTTGCTGTTTGGTTATATTCCCAAATACAGTTCCCATTCCGCAAAAATGACGATCACGCTCAAGGAGAATTATATCCCTTGGTCTATCAATCTCAAGAAGGGCTGGTCCTTTGAACCATTGGAGTGTGGATTGTATTTCAATACAGTCATCGGACAGGATTTCTGGACGAAGCAGCCAACGAAGTATCAGAGTGGCTATTATCCTTTTTCCACCCGTATTCGCCCGAACATATTTATCGGTGAGCGTTTTTCCAAGGAAATTCCTAAGAATAAGCGTAAGTTCATCAAAAGTTTTTCGTTTTTCTATGAATTGGGCACCAATGACATTTACTTCATGCGCTTATATCGCAATGGAGGAAAGGCGGAATTCTGGGATGTCTTCGGATTGTCGCTGGGTCTCAAGGCCCAGTTGTTCTGATATTCCTATTTTCATCGGATGATGCGGAATTAATTTTTATTCTATTTCCAGACAGACCACTCCGTTGGAGAAATCGTGAATGGAGTAGTGGGTGTCACCCTGGATGAGCAGTCCCTGATAAGGGCGATTAAGCATATAATCTCTTTTCGTATCATCATCTTCCTGGATGGTGATACGAAAGGAGCCGCTGAGGGCTACGTAGAACTTGTAGCTTTCTTTTTCTGTGTATTTTTCCAATTCTTTACCCTGGCAGATGCCATATAGATATTCCATGCGATGGATATGGAAAGGGATGTTTTTCATCTCTTCCGTCACAGTCAGACTACCCCTTGGGTCGAATATTTTGGGCAACAGTATGATTTCTTCTTTCTTTTCCATTGTCTTTTTCTTTATTAATAATAACGGCTAATTTTCTAATTTATTATATGAAAGAATACATGTATTAAATGAAGGAATACATGCTATCATAAAACTAAAGATCGGCTACCTTCACAGGCAGCCGATCTACATTCAATAGGTATTAGTTTTCTTTAAGGTAAAAAGATTGTATTCAGGATAACGTTTGCAAAGATAATAAATTAAATTGAAAACCCCAAGGCTTTACTTGTTTTTTTTAATAAAAATATTTTTTTTCTAAAAATAGTTTGGCTGATTCGAGGTATTTCTTTATATTTGCAATCGATATGGCGAAAACTACGTTAGGATTTTTCCTCTGTAGTTAACTAACGGACTTATTTATTTAAAATCTTATAATTATGAACAAAATGATGAAATGGCTTTTTGTAGCTGTTGCGTTTACAGGTATGTGCGCGTGCTCAGGTGAGGATGCTTTGCAGCAGTCTTCACAGGTTGAAACTTCCAGTGTTAGTTTCAGTTTCTTTGATTCGACCGTAGAGAAATTTGGAGAGGCAAATCTTTCGAATGGTGCGATGGAAGCAAATGGGGGATCTATTACCCGGGCAGGTGATAGTCTCCTTACGGGCGATGTCCAGACCCGAGCTGATGATAACACAGCTACTACGTGGAAAAAGAGATTTACCCGTCTCGACATTGCCATTATTCCAGTCAATTCCAGTCGGAAAATTCAGTATATCCATCAGGCTGATGCCACTCAGGATGGTTTCGGTTCTGCTACTTTGCGTTTGCCTATTGGCAAGTACAAGATGGTGGCTATTGCCAGCAAGGTGAAAGGAGAAGTGAATATCGTTTCGGCAGAGAAGGTTACTTTTCCGGAAAATGAAAAACTGGACGATATGGCTTATGTCTGCAAGGATATCGAGGTGAAGAGTGGCAGCAACACCTTCAATTGTAAGTTGGAGCGAGCTATTTCCCTTCTGAAATTCCAGTCTTCCGATAATCTGCCTGTTGGTTTTTCCAAGATTGAAGTTTCTTTGGTGGGAAATGTTAGCCGGGTATTCAATCCTACTACGGGTTATGGTGTCGTAGATGCTGGTGGCAATACGCACAATAGAAGTTGGAGTCTTGCAAATGCAAAATCAGGAAAAGTGGGACTTTCTATCTATGTTTTTCTCGCATCTGAGAAGGAAACCATTCAGGCAGATTTGAAAATATATAATACTGATAATGAGGTTGCTAAGGCGCTTCATTTTGATCAGGTGATTCTCCAGCAGAATCACGTTACTACTTATACGGGTCCTCTGTTTACTTCTGGTAGTGCTTTCGAGTTTACCTTTGAAAATACTGATCTCTTGAAGTCTGGTTATGACAAGACATTTGATGATGATGGTCTGACGAAATAGGAACATTGTGGTCCCGTTATATTGTTTTTTTGTCCCACAGATTTCACAGATATACACAGATTTTTCTTGGGACGTTTTTTAAGTCACGCAGATTTCGCAGATGACGCAGATTTTTTCATCGGATGACACGGAATTTATTCGGAGATTTCCTGCTGCGGTGATTACTCACGGAATTTCGCAGAGGCGACCTGTTCGGTCGTTGCAGATACCCCCTGAGATCGGATAAAGCGCTTCACCAGAGATTCCATAAAAAATCTGTGTAAATCTGTGAAATCTGTGGGACAAAAATAATCCCACGAAGAAAAATCTGTGTAAATCTGTGAAATCTGTGGGACCAAACCCTCCCACGAAGAAAAATCTGCGTCATCTGCGAAATCTGCGTGACCAAAAACAATAGCAGCACATATCGGGCGCGAGCCATTGGCCAGCGGCCAAATATCCGCGCAAATCCGTGAGTAATCCGATAAGCAATACTGTCTTCCGATTCATCCGTGAAATCCGATGAAAATTTTGTCCCACAGATTTCACAGATATACACAGATTTTTCTTGGGACTTTTTTTTGTCACGCAGATTTCGCAGATGACGCAGACTTTTATTTGCCTATAGTCTTGCCCTTATTTTTGTTCTTCTTCTTTTTCTTTTTGATTCCGAACAGGTCCTTCAGTCCGTTGAAGTCCTTCTTCATGATAAGACCGAAGCCCTGGGTGTTCAGACTGTTCTTGGTGAAGTAACGGTCGTTGGTCTGGTTGTACATTCTCACGGCGAGATTACCATTCGGAAAGATGAGGTAACGCAGGTCGAAGTCACCGATAAAGCTCTGGGTGGCATTGGCATTGTCCCTGTAGCCGAACTGTCCGTTGAAGAGCAGACGGTTGTTGAACAGGCGACCGCTCAGAATACCCTCATATTCCGCATTGCTGAAACCCTCGTCTCCCGTAGAGATGTTGGCACCGAAATTCCATTCGTTGCTTTTCACCAGACTGGAGAGAACAGTGTTGATCTGCTGTGAGATGGTACCGCTCAGAAGACTCTGCATGGCAAGCGAAGTCTGACTCTGTTGCGCAGCATCCTCAGTAGCCTGATTGTTCTTCGTCTGTGCATAGAATCTTCCGATACCGAGCAGATAGAGCACCTGCTGGTTCATCTCCTCCTGCGAATTGATGAGCGAATAGATCATCTGCTTCGCATCACTGTTTACCGTAGGCAGGTCCATCGAGAAATCTACGCTCGGTGCATTTGGCGTGCCCTTGATATTCATGAGACAATCTACTCGGATATTGTTGCTGGAGAAGGAGCGACCGATGTTCAAGTCGCTCAGCGGCACTCCGTTCACCACGTATTTAGCCTGAAGGTTGAGTGCTGCCTTATATGGATTACCACCGAAGTTGATGGTTCCTCCCGGCAAGAACTCGAAATCCTTCTTGATGATGTTCTGGATGGTCAACTTATAAATACCGTGATCCACCAAATAGTTGCCAAACATATCAAACGAACCCTTGTTGAAATAGTTGGCTCTGATTACGCCGTTTCCGTTGAGCGTGATGTAGTCACCGCTCTGTGGATCCATGAGTAATTTGAGCGTCAGGTTCTGGTTGGTGTTCACCAGGAAGTTGATGCGCATATCCGATTCCATATCGTCGTCGTCATCATCCTTTTTTGTGTTCTTTGTGAATGAGAAAGGCTTTTCCCACTCAGGTGTAGCATCATTCCAGTGGATGAAACTCTTGTCGCTGATGGCATCCGGACTTGCCACGTTATAAACGAAGATAGAACCGTGCTCCGGTACGGCATCGATGTCGATGACGGTCTCACCGCTCTTGCCGTGTATGCCCACGTCTCCCGTAGCATATACTGTGCCGTAGAAGGTGTTATCGCCAAATTCCCGGATGTCATATCCCAAGAAGTTCTTTGCCTTCAGGTCGAGGTCGTAGCTCAACTTGGTGAGGTGCTTATGATGGATGCCACCGTTTACCACGGCAATGTTGTTGTTGCAGTCGTAGATGGTATCGTTTATCAGCAGGATGTCGTCAGGGATGGCATGAGCACGGAGTCTGTCAAAGTGATATTCGGTGCCCAACTGCTTCATGTGCATCTTACCGCTTATTTCTATGTCGCCCACGAGGTTGATTTTCTTCAGGTCGCCCACTACGTTCACCTTTCCGTGACCCTGTGCCTCAAGATGATCCATGAAACTGCCACAGAAGTTCTCCATGAATTTCATATTGGTTCCGGCGGCCTCAATACCGAGGTCGATATAGTTGCGCTTAGGAGATACATAGCCGTTGATGTAGGTCTGTCGTCCAGGTCCTTCATCAGCAGTAGCCCTGATGTCTATCTGTTCGTCTTCCTTGTTGAAGTTTACGAAGGCATGGAGAATGCCCATCGGTCCGTTCTCGAAGGTGAAGTCCTGGATGTCCAACTTGGCGTAGGCATCCGGATCCTGGAAGATAGACTTCACGACAGCCTTTCCTGTCGCTTTTCCTGTGAAATCCACCGAGTGGAAGTTGACGAGGTTGAGGATGTATGCCACATCTACGTCCTTCAGGTCAGCCATGATGGAATCCTCCTTGTTAGGAGTAGCCATACCATTGATGATGACGTGCTGTTTGTCGTGTTTCACTACGAAATTATCCACGGTGAGGTGGTTTTTGTGGTATTCCACGGTAGATGCCTTCACATCCCATTGCGTATCTCCCAACATCAGGCTGGAAGGTTTCACGCTGGTCTGTATGGTCAACTGTCCCTGTTCATTCTTTGAGAATCGGGTATCAGCATTCAGCAAACCGCTTAATGGCAGCTTGGATGAATGATTATTATAATTGAGTAATGTAGAGAGCACATTGTCTGCCGCCGCTGCTTTCAGTTTGATTTCCGGAGCCTTCTCGTAAGGCATACCCTGTGTGATGCGTGCTTCCAGGCTGAGCGCATTGTCCAGGGTGGTGAGTTCCACGTTTCCGTTGTGGAACGGTTTGCCGTTATAACTGAAGAGTGGGGCACTGAGGTAGAGGTTCAACTCATTGCTCTGTTCCGATATGTTTCCGTTGATGTGGATAGGCGAACTGATAGCTAATGGAATGCCTAATATCTTGTTGAGCACCTCGGTAGAATAGATGTTGCCCTGCAGGGTGAAGTCGTTGTCTCCCTTCGCCTTCGTCTTCTTGATGCCAGGCAGTGTAGGCAATTTTTCTGCTATCATGTTCTGTATGCTCGATACTAACGTAGAGAGATTGTATTGTCCTCTGGCATGCAGGCTCATGAAAGGAGCTTCCAGATCGAGATAACTGTCGCTGCTCTGGTTGTTGGCGCTCAGGTCGATATCGTCGAGACTGTAGTCCTTGTCTGCCATCTTCACTCCGAGAATAGAAGGTTGCAGATGGTCGATATGCGTATTGATGGCATACTTGTTGCCCTTGATGGCATAGTTTCCCTCAATGTCCACGCGGATGTTCGGGTCGTCGATGGAGGCGAGTCCCTTTACGATTCCGTGGTTGTACTGTCCGTCCAGACTGATATTGCGGAAACTGTATTTGTTGTAGTCGAAACGGCTGATTTCACCTTTTGCCACCAGATGGTCCTTGTTGCCTTTCACCTCGATGGTAGTAGCCACCTGCCCGAAGGTTTTGTTGGCTAAGATGCGGTCGAGGGCAATACCCTTGGTCGCTATTTTAGCCTGGATATTTTTGCCGTTCTTGGAGAGTTGGATGTCAGCATTTCCAGCGCCCGTTTCCAATCTTCCCTTCGAACTGAGTCTGTCGCCACGACCGCTGAGATGGCCCACATAGTGGATGCCTCCGAGACGGGTCACTTCTTGAGGAACATTAATTTTCTTGCCTAAATTATGAGAGATGAAACTGATGCCCCCTTCGGTCAGGTTGAGATTGGCGATATCCACATCCCATGCCGGACGGCTGTTCCAGTCGCTGATTCTTCCTTTAGCCTGCAGATTGATGCTGCCGCTTCCCGTCTTGAAGTTAATCTTCTGACATCTCAGTGAGGTAGAGGTGCCTGTAAACTGTGTGTCGAAGAATACGGCATCCTCGAAATGACGGAAGATAGGGAGCAGGCAGGCGATGTCTGACAGGGTGATTTTCGACTGTTCGATACTGCCCGAATATTGCAGACTTGGCATCACCAACTTCCCGTTATCAAATCGGTAAGTGGCATGTATGTCGCCTAAGGTGATATCAGAATGTGGCAACTGCAGTTCAAACTCCTTCAGCGAAGCTTCACGCTTGTCAGCCACCAACTTAAAACTGAGAGAGTTCAGTTGAAGTCCTGATTTATCGCGGAACGCTAATTTCTTGATATGCAGATTGATAGCGTCGTCAGTGATGTGATTGGCAATGATGTGGGTCGAGAGGTCGCTGATGCTGATATGAGCAGGTGAGAAGACCCCGGGTTGAGAAGCGATATACCGCTTGTCATAGTTCACCGCACCATGTCGGATGATCAGACTTCCTATGTGCAGGTCGAGTGGCGTATGCTTGGTGGTATCCTTGGAAGCCAATGAGTCGAGCACAAACTGGAAGTTGTGCTTGCTCTGTGCCGTCTGCTGATACAGATTGGCTTTCAGACCGAACAGCTGTGCCGATGCGATGGAAATCTTCTGGTTGAGCAGAGGCAGCAAACTGACTTTTGCCGAAATTCTGGACGCATAGATCATGCTGTCGCCTTTCTGGTCGTACATCATCACGTCATCAATGATGATACGGTTGAAGAAACCTAAATTCACGCTTCCCACCGTCACTTTCGTATCGAATTTATCGGCGAGCGCACTTGAAACCTGAGAACCCAAGAAGTGCTGTACTGGAGAGAGGTGTACCAATACAGTGAGCAGAACATAGACACCTACCAGTGTCCAGATGATGCCGTTGAATATATGTTTTAACTTTTTCAGAGCTTTACTATTTATGAGATTAGCGGCAGAATCGAAGTGAATTTTGCAAAGTGTATTTGACAAAATCTTTCGAGCCACTGAATATTTATTAATTTTTTTGGCAAAAATACTGCTTTTTTATTACAATACCGAATAATTCGCCCTTTTTTCTTTCCATTCTTACTTTTTTTTGCTAATTTTGCAGCAATGTTTGCAGTTTTTAATGTATAAAGTCTCTGTTTAGCCGACATTTTGACTTGTGAGTCAACGGGAATGAGACGAAGGGAAAAAGTCCCACAGATTACGCAGAATTACGCAGATTTATCTTCACTGGCGAAGATGCAGTATGAAAGATAATTCGTGAGAACTGTAGGAGATGAAAGAAATAGTTTTCAACGAAAGTAATAAGAACGAAAATCAGTTTATATAAATATTTAATATGTAGTTATGGCAAATGTAATTAAGTTACGTAAAGGCTTGGACATTAACCTGAAGGGGAAGGCTTCCAAGGATGTTGCGCTGCAAGTGTCAGAGACTGACGAGTATGCACTCGTTCCTGAGGCTTTTGTAGGTGTTACTCCTAAGGTAGTAGTGCGCGAGGGTGACCATGTCAATGCCGGTGATGCCTTGTTTGTCAATAAGGCATGCCCAGAGGTGAAGTTTGCCTCACCTGTGAGTGGTGTTGTGACCGCCATAGAGAGGGGTGACCGCCGCAAGGTACTCTGCATCAAGGTAAAGGCCGATGCTGAGCAGACCTCAACGGATTTCGGTAAGAAGATCGTGGATGAGATGGATGGCGATGCTGTCAAGCAGGCTTTGCTTGAGGCGGGACTTTTCGGATACATCAACCAGTTGCCTTACGCTGTGTCAACAACTCCAGACACAACGCCTAAGGCAATTTTCGTTTCCACACTTCGTGATATGCCGTTGGCAGCCGACTTTGAGGTGGAACTTCTCGGCAACGAGCAGGCATTCAAGACTGGTCTTATCGCATTGAGCAAGATCGCCAAGACTTACCTCGGTGCAGGTGTCAACCAGCCAAATGTAGCATTGATGGCAAGCAAGGGGGTAGAATTGAATATCTTCGACGGTCCTTGTCCTGCTGGTAATGTGGGTGTACAGGTCAACCATATCGACCCAGTCAACAAGGGTGAGGTGGTATGGACAGTAGATCCTGCAGCCGTTATCTTCTTCGGTCGCCTCTTCCTTACTGGTAAGGTGGATCTCAGCAAGAGGGTAGCAGTAGCCGGTAGCGAAATCAAGACTCCAGGTTATGCTGAAGTATTGGTAGGTACCCCTTTGAGTACTTTTGTAGCCGACCAGTTGAAAACTACTGAGCACGTGCGAGTTATCAATGGCAATCCTCTGACAGGTACTCAAGCATCACTTGCCTCTTATGTAGGTGGACACACCTCAGAGATCACCGCTATTCCAGAGGGTGACGACAAGGATGAGATGCTGGGCTGGATACTTCCACGCACCGATCAGTTCTCTACATCCCGCAGCTATTTCTCATGGCTTTTCGGCAAGAAGAAGGAATATGCGCTGGATGCACGTGTGAAGGGTGGTGAGCGCCACATGATCATGAGCGGCGAGTACGACTCAGTATTGCCAATGGACATCTATGGTGAGTATCTCATCAAGGCCATCATCACAGGCGATATCGATAAGCAGGAGCAACTCGGTATCTACGAGGTGAGCCCAGAAGACTTTGCTGTAGCTGAGTTTGTAGATAGTTCCAAGCTCGAACTCCAGAAGATTGTACGTGACGGTTTGAATACCTTGCGTAAGGAGAATGCTTAATTTAATGAATAAATAAAAAATGAGTGCATTAAGAAATTATCTCAATAAGATAAAGCCTAACTTCCAGGAGGGAGGTAAGCTTCATGCCTTCGAGAGTGTCTTCGATGGTTTCGAGAGTTTCCTGTACGTGCCTAACACGACAGCGAAGAGCGGAGCTAATATTCACGACTCTATCGACTCGAAGCGCATCATGAGCTTTGTGGTAATCGCCCTGATTCCTGCATTGCTCTTCGGTATGTATAATGTGGGATACCAGAATTTCAAGGCTGCCGGTACATTGGATACTGCCAGCTTCATCGAGGTCTTCGGCTTCGGATTCTTAGCTGTCCTCCCTAAGTTGCTGGTTAGCTACATCGTGGGTCTCGGCATCGAGTTTGCCTGGGCTCAGTGGAAGCACGAGGAAATCCAGGAGGGTTATCTCGTCAGCGGTATCATCATCCCATTGATCATTCCTATCACTACACCGCTCTGGATGCTTGCCTTGGCTTGCGCCTTCGCAGTTATCTTCTGCAAGGAAATCTTCGGTGGTACAGGTATGAACATCTTCAATGTGGCTGTAGGTGCCCGTATGTTCCTCTTCTTCTCATATCCATTGGCTATGAGTGGTGATAAGGTTTGGATTGCCAAGGATGCCATCTTCGGTCTCGGCAACACCTTGCCTGACGGATTCACAGCGGCTACTCCGCTCGGACAGTTGGCTCAGAACATTACGCCTACCGCTAATCTCTGCGACGCCATCACAGGTTTCATCCCGGGCTGTATTGGTGAGACATCTGTCATCGCCATTGCCATCGGTGCCATTATCCTTCTCTGGACAGGTATCGCATCTTGGAAGACCATGGGTTCTGTATTCGCAGGTGGTATCGTGATGGCGCTTATCTTCCAGGCGCTCGGCATGACTCCTATCGCTTGGTATGAGCACATCGTTCTCGGTGGTTTCTGCTTCGGTGCCGTATTCATGGCTACCGACCCTGTAACCTCTGCCCGTACAGAAAAGGGTAAGTACTTCTACGGATTCTTCATCGGTGCCATCGCCGTGATCGTACGTGTGATGAACCCAGGTTATCCAGAGGGTATGATGCTCGCTATCTTCTTCGGCAATATGTTTGCTCCACTCATCGACTACTGTGTAGTACAGAGCAACATCTCTCGCCGTGCTAAACGTGCAATTAAATAATGTAGGAGGAATGTAGATATGAAGACAAATTCAAATAGCTATACTATTATCTATTCGGTTATCATCGTGGTAATCGTAGCATTCCTGCTCGCATTCGTGTCTTCTTCATTGAAGGCAACACAGGATGCTAACGTGGCACTGGATACTCAGAAGCAGATTCTGAACTCACTCAACCTCCGCGACCTCGACAATGCAACTGCGGCTGCCAAATATAAAGAGGTGGTAAAGGCTGAGAAGGAGAAGGACGGCATGAAGTATTACGAGTGCGAGATTGATGGTCAGAAGAAGACTGTATATTCTGTAAAGGGTATGGGTCTCTGGGGCGGTATTTCAGGCTTCATCGCCGTGGATGCCGACAACAATACCATCTATGGCGTATATTTCAACCACGAAGGCGAGACAGCCGGACTCGGTGCTGAAATCAAGGACAACCTGAAGTGGCAGCAGAAGTTCCAGGGCAAGAAGATTCACAAGGATGGCGTACAGGGCATCGCGCTCGGCGTTGAGAAAGACGCTCCAGCAGGCGACCCAAACAATGTGGATGCCGTGACAGGTGCTACATTGACATCCGATGGTGTGGATGCTATGCTCAAGGAAGGTCTTGCTAAATTCATTAAATAATTAAGCGATATTATGGCATTATTTAGTAAACAAAATAAGGAGGCATTCATCAAGCCATTGAACGGTGACAACCCTGTCCTCGTCCAGGTGCTTGGTATCTGTAGTGCCTTGGCTGTTACTTCACAGTTGAAGCCAGCCATTGTGATGGGACTTGCCGTTACGATCATCACGGCATTCTCTAATGTGATTATTTCCATCATCCGCAACACCATCCCACAGCGCATCCGTATCATCGTTCAGCTGGTAGTGGTTGCTGCCTTGGTTACCATCGTGAGCCAGGTGTTGAAGGCTTTCGCCTACGATGTGAGCGTGCAGCTCTCAGTGTATGTAGGTCTGATCATCACCAACTGTATCCTGATGGGTCGTTTGGAGGCATTTGCCATGATGAACAAGCCTTGGCCTTCATTCCTCGATGGTGTAGGTAATGGTTTGGGTTACGCCCTCATCCTCGTGATTGTGGGTGCAGTACGTGAGCTTTTAGGCCGTGGCTCATTGCTCGGTTTCCAGCTGATTCCAGAGGGAGCTTACGACTTTGGATATGTTAACAACGGTATGATGACGATGCCAGCCATGGCGCTGATTCTCGTTGGATGTGTAATCTGGGTACATCGTGCCTATATTTATAAGGAGGAGAAGTAAGATGGAGCACGCAATAAGTTTGTTTTTCCGTTCGATTTTCGTCGATAACATGATCTTCGCCTACTTCTTGGGTATGTGTTCATACTTGGCAGTATCTAAGAACGTGAAGACCTCTTTGGGATTGGGTCTTGCAGTAACCTTCGTGTTGCTCATCACCGTACCAGTAGATTATCTCCTGCAGACCAAGGTGCTCAGCGCTGACGGAATCTTAGGTGTGGATCTCACTTATCTGAGTTTCATCCTCTTCATCGCAGTCATCGCCGGTATCGTGCAGTTGGTTGAGATGGTTGTAGAGAAGTTCTCTCCATCGCTCTATGCAGCTTTGGGTATCTTCCTGCCATTGATTGCCGTCAACTGTGCCATCATGGGTGCATCACTCTTCATGCAGCAGCGCATCCTGATGGATCCTACCAATACTCAGGCTATCACCTCTGTATGGGATAGCATCGTATATGCAGTAGGTTCCGGTCTCGGTTGGACACTCGCCATCGTCTTGATGGGTGCCATCCGTGAGAAGATGCAGTATTGCGACGTGCCAAAGCCATTGCAGGGACTCGGCATCACATTTATCACAGTAGGCCTCATGGCAATGGCTATGCTTTGCTTCTCAGGCTTGAAAATCTAAAATAGGAGGACTATAGATATGGGTAATACATCATTTATATTGGCTAGTATCGGAGTTTTCCTCGTAGTGATTCTCCTATTAGTTATCATCCTGCTCGTGGCTAAGAAGTATCTCAGCCCAAGCGGAAATGTAAATATCGAAATCAATGGCGACAAGACCATCAACGTGCCTCAGGGCAGCAGTTTGATGACTACGCTGAATGAGAACGGCATCTTCCTGCCTTCTGCCTGCGGCGGTAAGGCAAGTTGCGGCCAGTGTAAGGTTCAGGTGCTTGAGGGCGGCGGCGAGATTCTCGATTCTGAGAAGCCTCACTTCACCCGCAAGCAGATCAAGGACCACTGGCGCTTAGGATGCCAGTGCAAGGTGAAGGGCGACCTGAAGATCAAGGTGCCTGAGAGTGTGATGGGCGTGAAAGAGTGGGAGTGCGAGGTAATCTCCAACAAGAACGTTTCCAGCTTCATCAAGGAGTTCAAGGTGGCTCTGCCTCCAGGCGAGCACATGGACTTCGTTCCGGGTTCTTACGCTCAGATCAAGATTCCTGCATACGACTGCATCGATTACGACAAGGATTTCGACAAGGATCTCATTGGCGAGGAGTACATCGGAGCATGGAAGAAGTTCAACATCTTCTCTCTCAAGGCTCACAACCCAGAGCCTACCATTCGTGCTTACTCTATGGCGAACTATCCTGACGAGGGTGACATCATCACCTTGACCGTTCGTATCGCCACAACTCCATTCTTGCCACGTCCACAGGTAGGATTCCAGAACGTACCAACAGGTATCGCTTCTTCTTACATCTTCTCATTGAAGCCAGGCGACAAGGTAATGATGAGTGGTCCTTACGGTGACTTCCATCCTAACTTCACTTCTGGCAAGGAGATGATCTGGATTGGTGGTGGTGCCGGTATGGCTCCATTGCGTGCGCAGATTATGCACATGACCAAGACATTGCATACTACCGACCGTGAGTTGCACTTCTTCTATGGTGCTCGTGCGTTGGGTGAGGCCTTCTTCCTGGAGGACTTCTGGGAGCTTGAGAAGGAATTCCCTAACTTCCACTTCCATCTTTCATTGGACCGCAAGGACCCAGTGGCAGATGCTCAGGGCGTGAAGTACTACGAGGGATTTGCTGTTAACTGCATCCGTGATACCTATTTGAAGGATCATGAGGCACCAGAGGATTGCGAGTACTATCTCTGCGGACCTCCAATGTTGATCAAGACCGTAACCGATTATCTGGATTCTCTGGGAGTAGATCCTGAGAGCATCATGTATGATAACTTCGGATAAAGATAATAAAAGCCGTTGAGCTCATGAGTAGCCTCATGATGCCCAACGGTTTTTTTGTATTGTTAACAGACTTCTTGACTATAAATCTTGGTAGTTTGTCATTTTTTTCCTAATTTTGCATCACGTTATCCGTCACAATGGATCAACAGTGACAGAATCGCATTAAAATAATAGAAATCAAAAGGAAAGAAGAATTATGAAATACCTCTTATTTTCGGATATACATGGCTGTTTGCCAGCATTAGAACGGGCACTCGACTTCTATGAGGCTCAGAAGTGTGATATGATGTGCATCATGGGTGACATCATCAACTACGGTCCCCGCAACCGCATTCCGGAGGGCATCGACCCTAAGGGCATCGTGGAGCGCCTCAATGGTCTGGCAGACCATATTATCGCCGTACGTGGCAACTGTGATGCAGAGGTCGATCAGATGCTGCTCGATTTCCCTATCATGGAAACCTATGCCCTGCTTGTGGATGGCGGCAAGCGATACCTGCTGACCCACGGACATATATATAATAAGGAGAACATGCCTAAGGGACCTTATGATGCCATCATCTACGGTCATTCTCATCTCTGGGAACTGTCGCATTCCGACCGTGCCATCTGCAATACGGGCAGCATCACCTTCCCTAAGGGCGGCAATCCTCCTACCATCGCCACCTTGGAGGACGGCAAGTTCACCATGTACAATTTGGATACATTGGAAGTCATGGCTACCATGGAGGTGTAATCAAAAAAGGAAAATCCTAACAATATGATCGAGGAATATCAAATCAGAATTCTGCCAGAACAGGCAGCGAGCGAGGAAGGCATCAAGCGCTATCTCGCCAAGGAAAAGGGGTTGGATGTGAGAACACTCAACCAGGTGAGGGTGCTCAAGAGAAGCATCGATGCCCGTCAGCGCACCATCTTTGTCAATCTCAAGGTGCGTGCCTATATCAATGAGTTTCCGCAGGACGACCAGTATGTCCATACGGAATATCCCGACGTAAGCAGTAAGCCTTGTGTCATCGTGGTGGGAGAGGGACCTGGCGGTCTCTTTGCTTCCCTCAAACTCATCGAATTGGGTTACAGACCAGTGGTTTTGGAGCGTGGCAAGGATGTGCGTGAGCGCAAGAAAGACCTCAGTAATATCACCAAGACCCAGAAGGTGGATGGCGAGAGCAACTACTGTTTTGGTGAGGGTGGTGCAGGTGCCTATAGTGATGGCAAACTCTATACCCGCAGCAAGAAACGTGGTAGCGTGGATAAGATACTGAATGTGTTCTGTCAGCATGGAGCCAATACAAATATCTTAGCTGATGCCCATCCGCATATCGGTACCGATAAGTTGCCACGTGTCATCGAGAATATGCGCAATACCATTCTCCAATGTGGTGGTGAGGTGCATTTCCAGACCAAGATGACCCGCTTCGTCTTGGAGGGCGACAAGGTGATAGGTGTGGAGGCTGTCAACCTGCAGACGGGTGCGGAGGAAAACTATCGTGGTCCTGTGATCTTGGCTACCGGTCATAGTGCCCGTGATGTGTATCGCTATCTCGCTTCTTCCAAGATAGAGATTGAGGCGAAGGGCATTGCGGTGGGTGTCCGTCTGGAGCATCCTTCTCAGGTCATCGACCAGATACAGTATCACAACAAGAACGGTCGTGGCAAGTATCTGCCTGCAGCCGAATACAGTTTTGTAACCCAGGTGGATGGCAGGGGTGTATATAGTTTCTGTATGTGTCCGGGCGGTTTTGTGATTCCTGCAGCTACGGGGCCGGAACAGCTTGTGGTCAACGGTATGAGTCCGAGCAACCGTGGTACGGCATGGAGTAATTCGGGCATGGTGGTGGAGACGCATCCTGAAGATGTAGCGCCATTTGTGAAGGATCATCAGGCTGTGTTGGAGGAAATCGAACTTCGCAGACAGGAGGATTCTTCACTCTTCACTCCTCACTCTTCCCTTCAAATGATGTATTTCCAGGAGATATTGGAGAAACAGTGCTGGCAGCAGGGCAACATGAAGCAGACGGCGCCATCTCAGCGCATGGCCGACTTCGTGAACAACCGTTTGAGTTACGACCTGCCTAAGAGCAGTTATGCGCCGGGTCTGGTATCCAGTCCGCTTCATTTCTGGATGCCGTCATTTGTGAGCAAGCGTCTGCAGGAAGGATTCAAGACATTCGGCAAGAATGCGCATGGTTTCCTGACCAATGAGGCGATACTGATAGCGACGGAGACTCGCACCTCTTCCCCGGTTCGCATTGTTCGCGACCGTGAAACCTTGCAGCATGTCCGCATTCAGGGTCTCTTCCCTTGTGGTGAGGGAGCCGGCTATGCCGGTGGCATCGTTTCCGCAGGCGTGGATGGAGAGCGCTGTGCCGAAATGTGTGCGCAGTATATGGAGCAGCTGTGATTTAAAATAATCAAATAAAAGTTGATCATTATGGTAGAGACAAACGATAGAAGATTGCCTGTAGGTATCCAGTCCTTTGAGGAAATCAGAAGGGAAGGGTATCTTTATGTTGACAAGACAGATATCATCTGGCAACTTGCCAATAGAGGGAAAAAATATAATTACCTGAGCCGCCCACGCCGCTTTGGTAAGTCTGTGCTGGTTGATACGATCGAAGCTTATTTCTTAGGAAAGAAAGAACTCTTTGAGGGCTTGAAAATCATGGATTTAGAGACGGAATGGGTGAAGCGTCCTGTCATCAGACTTGATATGAGTCGTGCTGGCGCTGAACCGAAAACATTACGATCTTATTTAGATCTTACTTTTGATAGACTGGAGGAGGAGTATGGTATTACTCCTAAACCTACAGCCCAGCTTGCCGACCGTTTTGATGCCATCATCCAAACAGCCTGCAAGCAGACTGGACAGCAGGTGGCGATTCTTATTGATGAATACGATTCTCCATTGCAGCATTCCTGGAAAACCCCTGAGCATGAGGCGTGCACAAATGTCTATAGAGAAGTGTTTGCCATACTCAAGGCAGATGATAAATACGAGAAGTTTGTCTTTATCACAGGTATCACCAAGTTTACGCAGATTTCCCTTTTTTCTGTGCTCAATAACCTGAGCAATATCAGTTTTGATCCAGAATATGCTGCCATCTGCGGTATTACGAAGGAAGAAGCTCTCCGTGATTTCAAGCCTGAAATCAGTAAATTGGCAGCCAAGAACGACTGGACTTTCGATGAAGCCGTAGCACAATTGACGGCTTATTATGATGGTTATCATTTCAGTTATGAGAATATGGTGGATGTATTCAATCCATTCAGTCTCATCAATGCCCTTTCTGATTTTAGATTGAAGAACTATTGGGCTTCATCAGGTGCAACCTCGCTGCTTCCAAAGTTTGTGGATGATATGGAAATAAGGATGAAAGATTTTGAAAATTGTCCGATAGACAGCGATACTTTAGAGACCTCGGATGTGACAGGTGGAGGAGCAGAATTATTCCTCTATCAGTCTGGCTACCTCACAATCAAGGGATACATGGAGGGAATTTATTTGTTAGGCATTCCAAACAATGAAGTTCGCAGGGCTCTTTATAAGATAGTATTACCTGTCTTGACGTTGAAAACTGAAGCCCAAGTCATATCTACTCAAAATATGTTGTTGTATTCGCTGAAACTTGGCAATCTTCCCGAAGCCATGAAATGTCTGAAAGCTCTCATTTCGGATGTACCTTACAGCAACAAGAAACTGGCAAGTATGGACATGGAGGAGCGATACCGCCTGATTCTGAGCACCATCTTCAATGCCATCGGTTGTCGGGTGGAAGTAGAGAAGATGATTGCTACAGGCAGAATTGATATGGTGGTAGAGACTATCAATATTGTCTATGTATTAGAACTGAAATTGAGCAATAATGGCGGTGTTGATGCTGCCGCAGAGCAGATAAAAGCCAAGCAATATACCGAACCATTCCAGGCTGACAAGCGCAAAGTAATAGCCCTTGCCATAGAACTGGATGAGTTAGGAAAAGGATTGATAGATTGGAAAGCAATATAATTGCCAGTCTGCATTATTTGCGATTCTAATCTTTCTTCATGACCGCATTCTTAAAATAATCAAGTAAAAGCTTGCGGTTTTCATTTCTTTTTTCTAACTTTGCAGCGTGATGTTTAAATCATGCAACATGTTGAACAAATTAAAGCGATAAATGATGGAAAAGAAACAAGTTAAAGTCGGTTATTGGACTTATGAGGAGTTTTGTAAGAAGTTCCCAGATTTCGATAAAATTCCCGTTTGTGATAATTATCGGCCAGGCAGAGTCGCCAAATTTACAAACGTAAAATTTGCCTCTTCCAAATAAAGATCTTCTTTTCGCTATCCTTCACAAGACCATATTGAATTTAAAGCATAGTGCTAATAGTATAAAAACGGCGCATTTCCCATATTTTGAGGGAAAATGCGCCGATTTTATGTTATTCTTACCACGTCAACGCTTTCTGAGCCTCTTTGTTAGGAATATCAAGCGTAAATAGCTTAGTTTCAGGGTCATAATCCTTAATGGTTATACAACCACTTTGGTAGAGAATAGGCAAAATTGAATTCATGTTTCCCAAAGCTACGTCAAATTCTGACTTGTCAGCCTCACAACGTCCTATATCAGAAGGCATTACCTGAAATTTCTTAAGCATTTCTATCAGATAGGTAGGTGTGCCAGAAGTAAACCAATAATAATCCAGACAGCCTGCAGCCATAGCATTCAATAGACTATATGGATTGAAGATGTCGGGGGACTGGGCAGCAAAGTGATAACCATCATAAAACTCTTGCAATGCAACAAGAGTCTGAGTTCGGGTTAGATTCATCTTAACTGCCAATGCATCAACATCTGCTGACATCTGAGTCTCCAATTCCTCTTTGGTAATACCGCAGATTCCAGCGTACTCATGATCCATGCTGATATTGGTGATATTATTGAGTTCACTGAAGATGCTCATCTGCGAGAATTTAGTGATACCTGTCAGGAAAACAAAGCGAAGCATAGGTTCGCAGTCTTTCAAAGGACTATAGAAATTACGCATGACATTGCGCAAATCTTTCAAATGAGCATCTTCATGCACAACATCAAGTAGGGGAGCATCATACTCGTCAATGAGTACAACCACCTGCTTGCCAGTTTGCTGATAAGCTTTAATAATTAAATCTGCCAAACGGGTATTAGGATCCTGACGTGGAGTATCAATACCAAAAAGTTTCTCCAGTTTATTCAATTCGAAATCCAAATATCTTTCCAGCTGGTCTTTCTCCATGTGTTTACCGCCAGCCATGCTGAAATGCAGGACAGGATATTCCGTCCACTCCTTTTCCAACTTTTCAATAGCGAGTCCTTTGAAGAGTTCCTTCTTTCCCTGGAAATAACTCTTAAAGGTAGAAACCAATAGTGACTTTCCGAAACGGCGTGGACGACTTAAGAAGAAATGTTTACCACCGCTATGAGTCATGCGATAGACATATTCCGTCTTATCAACGTACAGCAGATTTCGGGTGATGATTTCCTCGAAAGTCTGGATTCCTACTGGATATAATTTCAATTCTGCCATGATTTGAACTTTTAAGTTTCTGGTGATAATACCTTATCAGCCTATTTGCTTTTGCAAAGCTAATCATTTTATTCGGAATAACAAAGGAAAAAGGCTAAAATCTGCTGTTTGTGCAATCGATTGCATTAAAATAAGTGTAGAAATATTGGGTGAAAGTGAACAGATTTTAGATATTTTTGCTATCTTTGCCCGATAAAAGTTAGTATAATAAAAGTTTCTGACTAAGTAGTGGATATTGCTAAAAGCATGTTCATCTTAAAAAAAAATAGACAAAGTTAAAATAACGTATAAGTTCCTAAAAGAAGTGATGATTACCTAACTGAATAGTTTCAAGGTCATCTACCCGCTCATAGAAGCTTAGAACAACATATAAATAATAACTTAACTAAATAAAAGATGAAAAGATTTTTTACGTTTTTAATGGCGGTTTGGGCTTTATTGTCCATATCGCAAACGGTAAAGGCAGCCGATGTCACTGTCTATTTCCAATGTCCGAGTGATTGGAGAACACCTGTGTGTGCGTATGCATATAATAGTGGCACAGACAAAAATTCGGAGTGGGATAATGCGCCTGAAGGTTCTGAATTTACCACCTCTAACGGTGTGAAATTATGGAAATGTACGTTTGATTCCAAGTACAAATATGTAATCTTTAAAGATGAAAATAATAATCAGTATCCTAAATCCGGTGCTGGCGGATTTGAGGTCAGTGATAATTATGTTTATACTTCTACGGGTTACAAAAAAACTCTGTCAGAATTTGAGAAGGAAGCCCCTTATACATATACTTTGAGAGGTGGATATGGTGAAGGTACGTTAAGTAACGAATCTTCTAATTTTGTATATGATGGTACTAGTAAGTATACTTATACTTTCACTGCAGCTCAAACTGGTGAATTTCGTTTCAGAGTAAATACAAATTATGAAAAAGAAAAAAATGATGATCCGGTTATAGCATTATGTCCTGAAGTGAAAGGTCAAGCGCTGACAAATGAACCGGTTGATGTTTCATACACAAACAAAAAAAATACTTCAGGAGTATTAATTAATGAGAATAACTATTGGACTTACAATGTAATAGCTGGAAGGGAATATACATTTACTTTGTCTGAGAAGTATAATTCTGAAGACAAAACATATAGTCGTCAACTCTCTGTCGTTCCTGAAACGACAATACAATTGTTGAATGCAGGAACTGCTGTAAAAGGTTCTAAAGGAAAGTACACTCTTGATTTGAGCGGCAAATCTTCTACAGATGCTACTATTACTCTTACTATTGATGATGTGACTTATGGTTTGGCTACTGCTCAAACTATTTCTGAAGCTGGTATTACTACTGGTATTGCCTTCACAGCTGGAGGAGTAGGAGCCTTGACTTTGAAGGCTGGTCTTATCTATTCTCTTACTGTAACAAAGGATGGTATGATGACTGTTGTTGCAAGGGAGAAGAGTGTTGCTGACATTAACTATTATTTGGTTGGTAACTTCTTTGATGGAGAGGATGAAATTAATTACGATAAGAAATATTTCCGTTTTACCAATAATGGTGATGGTACTCTTTCTTTCGATATTCCTGCTACTCTTAGTGTAAAAGCACAAGTTTTGACATCTGATGGTAAATGTTATGGTCCTGTCGATGGTGAACATGGTTATGGAATCAGTAATACTCATCCAACAGCTGAAGAAAAGACTGTAAAAGGAAAGTTGGTTCCCGGAAGCAATTATTGGACTTTTGCAGATCGTTTACTTACAGGTGATGGTATCTATAAGGTAACTATAACTGTTGATGAGACTGGCATTCCTACAAAGTGGACGGTTGATTTTGATAAGACCCAACGTATGGCTTATTTCATGGTTGATCCAAAAGATGATCCAGATGCAGATGCTCATCCTTGTTATACAATTAAGGATGACAAGGGTACGACTACTAACAAATTTTTCGGTAATGTTTATCTGGAAGCTAATCAGCATTGTTTTGTCGTAGGTAATATTCAGTTTGAGCATGATCATACAGGTGTTGGTATTTTGAAGACAACCCCAAAATTGTATTTGCAAGGTAATGGTGGATTAGATGTTACGACTAATACGGATAATGATATTGAACCAGGTTACGAAAAGTGGCAATATACTAATGTGTTCCCTAATAAGGCTGGCTTCTATTTTCCTAAAACACAATCCTTGTATTTGGAATATAATCCATCTGCAGGAAATCAAACAGTCTCAGACGTAGTAGCTGGTATTGCTGGTGAAGTAAAGCCAAGAGGTGGCGAAATTCCTATTACTTCTATTCAAATTGTAGGTAATGGTGTCGTTGATTCTTGGGATTTAAATGCTGCTAAGGATATGACCTATAATAAGACTTTGGACTGCTGGGAATACCCTTTCAGAACCGTAAAGGAAGAAAGTGCTGACAATAAGTTCCGTTTCTTGGCTAATAGAAGTTGGGAAATCAACTGGGGTGAGGAATCTACAAAACCAGAAGACCAAGCTCGTACTCCTTATAAGGATAAAACTCAGCCAGGACATGAGGCTTCTATTACTGACCCTAATAACTTAGGTCGTACAACAAAAGGAACTGAAGAAAACAGAGATGGTGGTGAAACATTTGGTGATATGATATTCAATCGTCCAGCAGGTCAGTGGACTATCCGTTTTTATATCCGTTCTGTATCTACTGAAGGTGGTAATAATTATAAAAAGGCATATGGTTATACCATCACTGGTTCAGAATCTAATGATGTAATCCTTACATATTGCAATGGTCAGTTTATCCGCACTTATAGCAATAATAAGGCAATGAATCCTGATAATGACAACGTTAAGATTTATGAGGTTTATAGATATGATAAGCCTGCTGAGGAGACAGAATCAGGAAAGGTTGATAACATTTATGCTAAAGGAACGGTTCATCTGCGTCGATTGAATTATATTCCTGCTAATGTAGGTGTTGTTTTGATTGGTGTGGCTCCTGAAGGTACATATAATGAAAACGATCAATTAGCTTTCTCTTTGTTGGAAAGAACAGAGGACTCTGAAATTGCTCCTACTGATTCATGTGCACTTTGGAGAAATGCTGATACATATATTCAGCATGGTGACGAGTGGAATAACTATCTTGTTCCAACTGTTCAGGCTGTTAATAATTTAGGAAATGCGTATGTTGATAAGTCTGGTAGCATAACTTATCGTTATTTCGGCTTGTCTAATTACTATCGCACAAAATATCATAAAAAACTTGGAGCAGCAGATACTCAGCCTGATTATCTTGGTTTCTTCCGATTGACGTCAAATGGTAAATCTGGAGCAAATAGGGCTTATTTGAGTATTCCTGCAAATGCAGAAGTTGGTAATGGTGTTGGTGCTACTTATGGTTATCTTGATTTCAATGGTCAGTTGCTCGAAAATCAATATGAGGGTGAGTCTCCTGCTAAGTTTGCAAATATGGCTATGGTCTTTGATGATTTAATTGAAGGTAATGAAACGACTGGTATTAAAGAGTTGGAGACAGAAGTTTTGAATGATAACAAATACTATAACCTGCAAGGTGTTGAGGTCGCTTATCCTGTGAAAGGTATTTATATCCACAATGGTAAGAAGGTTATTGTTAAATAATAAAATGCATTAGTCATGAAGAATATATATATTAGACCATCAATTTTGGTTATTCGTATAAGTAATGAGTCGCTTCTTGCATCAGAAAGTGGACAAATTGAATCTGGTTTCTCCAAGGAAAACGACTTCTCTTCTTGGGATTACGGTTTCGATGAGGAGGATAATTCTGAATCTAATTCCAGCAGAAAGTCGCTCTGGGATTAAGTGAAAATTCAGATGAAATGAGTTTGAAACAAAAATATACAGAGTTTATATAACAAACTTTTATTAATCATCCGCGAATTCAACAAGCAAGTGCAAAATTACGAAATGTTTTTGTAAAAGCAC
>ENA-OZHJ01000267-OZHJ01000267.1-human-gut-metagenome-genome-assembly--contig:-NODE-267-length-28002-cov-7.408380_pt1 | contig 28002 bp, 16 predicted proteins | sample MGYA00244663_ERZ653672 | MGnify/ENA primary metagenome ERZ653672 (study PRJEB26926, sample SAMN06165215) | human gut metagenome | biome: ENVO:00009003; feature: ENVO:2100002; material: ENVO:00002003... | reverse complement strand
GAGATCTGCGCATGTCTCGTGGGCTCGGAGATGTGTATAAGAGACAGCTTCGACTATGCGCGTTGGCTCCGTCTGCACGGTTTCTCCGCCCAGACCTTCCTCCTTCCCTCCAACTGGCAGAAGGCCCGCGTCTCCCTGCAACCCTTGGGCTGGTGGAATCGCCTCGTGCTCCAGGCGCGCCAAGTCCGTCAACGCCTCTTGGACCGCTACCGCCAGTGGCAGATCGGTGGCGATGAGGCTGCCGTCGTTGCTGCCCTCTCGCTTGGCGACAAGAGCGGTCTGTCGAAGCGCCTTCGCGACGACTATAGCCGGGCGGGCGTGGCCCATGTCTTGGCTCTCTCCGGCCTCCATCTCGGTATCCTCTGTGGCCTCTTCTCTCTCTTCTCGCGCCGCCGATCCGGCCGCTGGTTATCCTCGTTGCTCACCCTTACCTGTGCCTGGGCCTTTGCTCTGCTGACGGGTCTCTCGCCGTCGGTCGTGCGAGCCGCCCTGCTGCTCTCCCTCTATTCCGTCTTCTTTTTGGCACTCCGCCGCCCGCAGCCTCTCAACGTCCTCTTGGCCACGGTGCTCCTCATGGTCATCGTCCGTCCGCTGCTGGTCTATGACCTGGGCTTCCAGCTCTCGGTTCTCTCAGTGTTGTCCATCCATCTTTTCCTGCCCATCCTCGTTCCGCCATTCCTCGTGGCTCCCAAGACGTCGCGCAGGGCCGTATGGTGGCGCTGTCTTGCCCGTGGCCTGTGGAGCTTCGCCAGCCTTTCCATTGCCGCCCAGATCGGCACGTCGCCCCTCGTGGCCTACGCCTTCGGGTCGCTCCCCACCTATTTTCTCATCTCCAATCTTGTGGCCGTTCCCTGTGCCACTCTTCTGCTCTACCTCGTCGTGGCTCTCTTTCTTACCACACCCTTGCCCGTAGTGCAAACAGTTGTTGCCCAAATGGTAGTGAGCGTTGCCAAGGTGATGAACGAGGTGCTTCGATGGGTCTCCTCCCTGCCTTGCGCCACCATCGAGCTGCATCCCACCATTCTCCAGACCGTGCTTTGCTACGCCCTCTTGCTTACAATTTGGGCTATGGGCTGGCGTCTGCAGCAGCGTTTTCGGTCGTCGAAGAATGAGCTTACGTGAGAGGAACCCTACCCTTATTGTAAAAATGCGTTATTATTGATTAAAAGAAAAGCTCCTAACTTTGTGCTTTCGAAGAATTTAAGTAATTTTGTGCGCCAATGAAAATGTATATACTAATCATCAATAAATAACGAGCATGAAACTTAAACACTTTCTTGTAGTGGCTTTTGCTTTCGTCGCCGGAATGGCCTCTGCCCAGCAGATGCCTGCCATCCCTATCGATCCCAATGTGCGCATCGGTAAGTTGGACAACGGCTTGACGTATTACATCCGCCACAACAACTGGCCGGAAAACGTGGCCAACTTCTACATTGCCCAGCGCGTGGGATCCATCCAGGAGGAGGAGTCTCAGCGCGGACTGGCCCACTTCTTGGAGCACATGGCCTTCAATGGCTCTGAGCACTTCCCCGACAGTACGCTCCTCGAGTACACCCGCTCCCTGGGTGTGGAGTTTGGTAGCGACCTCAATGCCTACACTGGCATTGACCAGACCGTTTACCGCATCTGCAACGTTCCGACGAAGCGCCAGACGGCCCTCGACTCCTGCCTCTTGATCCTCAGAGACTGGAGCAACGGCCTCACGCTGGTGGACAAGGAGATTGACCAGGAGCGTGGCGTCATCCACCAGGAGTGGCAGATGCGCACGTCAGCCTCGATGCGTATCTTCGAGCGCACGCTTCCGCTTCAGTATCCGGGTTCTAAGTATGGCGAGCGTCTGCCCATCGGTCTGATGTCGGTGGTGGACAACTTCAAGTACAATGAGCTCCGCGACTACTATCACAAGTGGTACCACCCAGGCAACCAGGCCATCATCGTCGTCGGTAACATCGATGTCGATCATACCGAGGCCGAGATCAAGCGTCTCTGGAGCGACGTGAAGAAGCTCGAGAACGCCACGCCCGTCGTCGATGTGCCCGTGCCCGACAACGACAAGGCCATCTATATCTTCGACAAGGACAAGGAGTTGCAGCAGAGCAGCATCACCATCGCCATGAAGCATGACCCCGTGGACGACAAGGCCAAGGAGACCGTGGACTACCTGCTGGAGAACTATGCCAAGACGATGATCAGCATGATGCTCAACCAGCGCTTCTCCGAGATGACGCAGAAGGAGGATTGCCCGTTCTTCGGTTCTTACGCCTACGACGGTCAGTATATCTACTCCAAGACGAAGGACGCCTTCAACCTGGCTGGTAGCGCCAAGGAGGGCCACGAGCTCCAGGCTCTCGCCGCCATGTACCGTGAGGCCCAGCGCGTGCGCCAGTTTGGCTTCACCGCCACGGAGTACGACCGCACCAAGGCCGAGTATCTCTCCCAGCTGGAGTCTTCCTATGAGAATCGCAACAAGATCAAGAACGACCAGTTTGGCGACGAGTATCGTGACAACTACCTCGGCAACGAGCCTATCCCCGGCATCGAGACCGAGTATCAGATCATGTCACAGCTCATCCCGATGCTGCCCGTCGATATGATCAACGAGTATGCCAAGGACCTCATCTCCGACAACGATACCAACCTCGTCGTCACGCTCTACGAGCAGGAGAAGGACGGCAAGATCTACCCCACCGAGGCCCAGATGCAGCAGACCATCAACGGTGTGCGCACTGAGAAGCTCGAGGCCTACAAGGACAACGTGAAGAACGAGCCGCTGCTCGACGAGACCAAGCTGCCGAAGGCTGGCAAGATCGTCAAGGAGAAGGAGAATACGAAGTTTGGCTACAAGGAGCTGACGCTCTCCAATGGTGCCCGCGTCATCCTGAAGAAGACCAACTACAAGGACAACGAGATCCAGTTCCAGGCCATGGCCCGTGGCGGCAAGAGCCTCTATGGCAAGGCCGACTACAACAACCTCAAGTGCTTCGACTTCGTGATGGGCACCTGCGGTCTGGGCAACTTCTCTAACAACGAGTTGCAGAAGGCCCTCCTCGGCAAGCAGGCCAACGTCGGCGTAGGTCTCGGCCAGTATTACCAGTACCTCAGCGGCTTCTCCGTCCCGAAGGATATCGAGACGCTGATGCAGCTTATCTACCTCAACTTCACCGCTGTCAGCAAGGACGAGGACAAGTATAAGTCCACGATGGCCATGGTGGCTCAGTCTCTGAAGAACAAGGGTCTCTCTCCCGAGGCCGCTTTCGGCGACTCGCTGACCTGCGCTATCTACAACCACGACGCGCGCTACACTCCGCTGGAGGAGGCCGACCTGGCCCACATCAGCTACGACCGCATCCTGCAGATCCAGAAGGAGCGTTTCGCCAATGCCAGCCAGTTTACCTTCTACTTCGTCGGCAACTTCGACGAGGCTACGATCCGTCCGCTCATCGAGAAGTATATTGGCGCCCTGCCGAAGGGCAAGGCCTCTAAGTGGGTCAGCGCCGATCCTATCGCCAAGGGCATCGTCAACGTCAACTTCAAGCGCAAGGCCGAGACTCCGAAGGCCATGGCCAGCGACCTCTACCACATGCCGATGGACTACAACATCGAGAACGTCGTTCTCGCCGACGCAGCCGGCCAGGCTCTCTCAATGGTCTATCTGAAGACCATCCGCGAGGACGCCTCTGCTGCCTATAGCGTGGGTGCATACGGTTCTGTGAGCCGCATGGGCGACAAGGCGTTTGTCCAGATCTTCGACCAGTGTCCGATGGATTACAACAAGGCCGAGCTCGCCCTCTCCCTGCTGGAGGGTGGCATGAAGGACTGCGACAAGTACATCGATGCCGACAAGGTGGAGAAGATCAAGGCCAACATGCTCAAGAACCTCGACGAGGAGCTCAAGACCAATGGTTACTGGCTCAACGTCATGGACGAGTACAATGAGACGGGTGTGGACCTCTACACCACCCATCGTGCCGCCATCGAGAGCCTCACGCCGGCCAAGATCGTTGCCTTCCTCAAGAAGGTCGTGGCCTCCAACAACCACATCCAGGTGGTGATGCTCCCGGAGCTCTAAACCATCCTGCATAGAACAACCCATTAGCAAGAAGCGGTGGAAGACCTCTGTGGTTTTCCACCGCTTTTTGCTCTATTTGCCCTGCGCCACCTCCATCCTCATACGCTGGAGAACAAGGTCTGCCCCCATCTGTTCTTTGCCGGTGAGGTGTGTGATGTCGATGCTGTCACGGGAGGTTTCAATCTCCAGGCCGCCTGGACGATGGGCCATGTCGTGGGGCGCCATATTGTGGACTGAAGCCACTGGGTCCTTTTGCAGGATGACCACACAAAAAGCGAGGCTGGGGAGAGGATGAAAAGTGGGCTTGTCGTAAAATCATAATAACATTATGGCATTGGCACTGCTGGCAAGAGAGGAAATGATAGGGATTGGTCGATTGGAAGGAAGAAAAAGAGACCGCTGCGCCCCCCTTGCCAAAGCCATGTCGGATGGGTCGAAAAATGAAGTTAACTTCATAGCCCGATGAACTTAACTTCGTAGCCCGATGAAGTTAACTTCGTAGGCCGATGAAGTTAAGTCCTTCAAAGTGGCATAAAAAAAGGATCCCTCCGCGTCACACGGAGAGACCCTCATGGCTTTGGTGGGCGAGACCAGGCGACTGCCTGACGCACCCTTGCGTTTTGTTATCCTTTACATTCTTTTACCTCTTGTGGTAGTACGGGCATAGCGCCGTTTTGTGTGCATACATACGCGCTCACCTCGACAGCGAGTCGGTGGGCTTCGGCCACGCTCTTACCGTATAGGATCGCAGCGCAGAAGGAACCCGTGAACGAGTCGCCAGCGCCCACGGTGTCGGCAACCTTCACCTTCGGGGTGGGCTGGTAGGACATGGTGCCGCGCGTAAAGACATAGCTGCCGTTGATGCCGCAGGTGAGCACGAGCATGTCGAGGTTGTACTTGCCGAGGATGAGCCAGCATTTGTTTTCGATATCAAGTCCCGGGTAGCCAAACATGCGGCCGATGAGCACCAGTTCCTCGTCGTTAATCTTCAGGACGTTGCAGCGCTTGATGCTGGCGCGGATGGCCTCTTTGGTGTAGAAGTTCTGTCGTAGGTTGATGTCGAAGATCTTCATGCAGTCCTTGGGTGTAGCGTCGAGGAAACTGTATATCGTGTTGCGGCTCACCACGTTGCGCTGAGCCAGCGATCCCCAGCAGACGGCACGTGTCTTTCGGGCTACGGCCTCGATGTCCTTGTTGAAGGGAATGTTGTCCCAGGCCACGTTCTCCTTGATGTCGTAGGTCGGTACGCCGCCAGCGTCGAGTGTCACCTGCACCGTACCCGTGGGGTAGGGCACGCGCGGCATACAGTAGGCCAGTTTCTTGGCCTCCAGCTGTTCGATGGTCTCCTCGGCCAGCTTGTCCTCGCCAAGCGCACTCACGGCGATGGCGTTGAGGCCGAACTGTCCGGCGTGGAAAGCGAAGTTGGCAGGAGCGCCACCCAGTTTTTTGCCGTCGGGAAGGATGTCCCAAAGAGCCTCGCCGAGGCCCACTACATATTTATCGTTCGTTGTCATATAGGTAGTTGTTATTGTGTTATTGTTGTTTCACTTGAGGAATATAGCTGAGCAGATAGGCCACTCCTACGGCCATCACTACGGCTGCCGCGGTCTGCGGGTGTTGCAGGCCGGAAGTCTTGGCAGCGTCGCTGGCCAGACCCATCAGTAGCGGGAAGACCGTGCCGCCGAAGAGGCCCATGATCATCAGTCCGCTCACCTCGTTCTTCTTCTCGGGAGCCGAGATCATGGCCTGGGAGAAGACGATAGAGAAGACGTTGCTATTGCCGTAGCCCACCAGTGCGATCGAGGCCCAGAGCACCCACTGCTCCGTGGCGAACACGAAGCCCGCCATGGCCACGCCCATCATCAGGACGATAATGGCGAAGAAGGCGCGGATGTTGATTCGGCGCATGAGGATGGACCCCGTGAGGCAGCCGAGGGTGCGGAAGGCGAAGTAGATGCTCGTAGCGTACTCAAACTGGCTGAGCGTGTCGCCTGGGGTGCCCAGGCGCTCCAGGAGAATCTTCGGTGCCACGGCGTTGGTGCCTACATCAATGCCCACATGACACATGATGGCTACGAAGGAAAGCAGGACGACGGGCGCGCCGAGCATCCGCACGCTGGCCAGTACGCCCGAGGTCTGGTCCTGGGCGGGTTCCTCCTCGATGGGGGTCATGCCGAGCCACAGCGTGGCGGCCATGCCGATGAGGAAGAAGAGCAGGAAGAGGATACGCCAGCTCAGGCCGAAGGTCGGCGCCGTGGTCGTGGCGCCCCATGCCGCGATGAGCGGGGCGATAAACGAGGCGATGGCCTTGACAAACTGACCGAAGGTGAGCGTGGAGGCCAGGTGGCCCTTGACCAGGATCGTCACGAGCGGATTGAGAGAGGTCTGCATGATGGCGTTGCCGATGCCCAGCAGCGAGAAGGAGATGTACATCAGCCAGAGCTGGCTCTCCTTGGTCGGCATGAAACTGTCGAAGAGGGGAAGGAATACGGCCAGCGTCGTGACGATGATGGAGAGGAGCACCGTCTTCTTACGGCCGATCTTATTCATCAGCATGCCCGTGGGCACGGAGAAGATGAGAAACCAGAAGAATACGAGCGAGGGGAAGAAATTGGCAGCTGAGTCGCTGAGGCCGAAGTCTTCCTGCATGTTGTTTGACACAGCGCCGACGAGATCGACGAAGCCCATCGTGAAGAAGGTGATCATCACCGGGACGAGTGTCATCTTGGAAGAATTGTTGTTGCTCATTGGCTGATACGTTTTTGTTGTCATTGGGAATAGTATAGTTACGAATTGTGCTGCAAAGGTAGAGATATTCTCGCCAGGGGGATATCAATCATGTTTCGTAGGATAGTAAAAACCGAACCGCGCAACAATTTTGCTACAAATGTAACATGCCGGACAGGCCAGGCGCCAGGCAGCCCGCGGGGACGTCGATGCTACTTTTCGTTCATTGAATAATAAAAATGTTGCATGTAACAAAAGTGAATGCCGATGAACGGAATTTTAACCCCTGATGGCGTCGATCTTCGTAACTTTGCAGCCGTAAACAATAACTGAACCGTTATGCAACATTTCAACACAGCAAAACTTGGCGCCTTGGTCCTTGCCTCCATTATGGCAACCGCGGCCAGCGCGCAGAATGAAGGAAAGCGGACGGACCACTCCAAGGAGGAGGGCGACCGCAACGTGATGCTCAACGCGGCCAGCGCCAACGGCCCGCGCGAGATCCAGATCGGACTCCCCTCCGCCGACGTCAATGTGCTGGAGAACGGACTCCCCGTTACCTATGCCACCAATCCCCACACCGTCAACGCCACGTGGCGCTCGGATGCCAGCCTCTCCCATGTCGGACTGCTGAAGATCTCAGAGACGGCTATCACCACTGGCAACATCGGCTATGCCGTCAACTCGCAGACGCAGCTCGGACAGAAGGGATTTCAGGGTACGCTCAACTACAAGACCAACCACTTTGGCCTGCAGGAGATGTCGCTCAACATGAATGGATCGCTCAACAAGGATCTCTTCTACAGTGCAAGCATGTACCAGGACTTCGACCCAGGTACCTTCAAGGTGCGCTCCTCGCAGTATCAGGACCGCACGCAGATCTACAAGCTGGCCCTCACCCAGCGCTACGCGGCAGGAAGGGGCGAGCTGACGGCAATGTACAAGTATGCCAACTCCCACCCCGTCTATAACTACGCCATGCAGTCGGCTCCATTCATCTATGTCGGCGACGGCAGCGTGAAGGAGTTTGGCGACTTCAAGCTCGGAACGACTTCCTATCTCCCCGTCGATGCCAACATCACCTATCGTGATATGCGCACTGGCACGCTGCGGCAGACCTCGCTCTACGACTACTGCGGCAACCGATCCTCGGAGTTCTCGCTTCTGAACAACTTCCGCTTCGACAACGGGCTCAACTGGAAGACGGCCTTCCGCTTCGACCACGCCCGGGGTGCACTGGTATTCCAGACTCCGATGCAGCTCATCGACCTCCAGGCCGACGGTGCAGCCGCCAACTACCAGTACATGCTGCAAGACGCCATGGGACAGCCGCAGCGCTACGGCGGACGCTACGTCCAGACGCGTATGTCGTGTCTCAATGCAGGTACCATCAACGAGATGCTCCTCACCTCGGAACTCTCAAAGACCTTCCGCACCTCCACGCTGCGCATCGGCGTGAACGAGTGGTACTACCACATCGACTACTGCTCCAACACGACAATGTACGACCAAAGCGTGCCCGAGGACGGATCCTACGCCGTGCGCCTCTGGGACGCCAGCAAGCGCCAGAGCATCTTTTATGACTTTAACAAGAACGCCTCGGAGTACTACCAGGGACACGAGAACAAACTGGCCTTCTACTTCACACACGACTGGGACATCACGCCGCAGCTCAACGCCTACTACGGCGCGCGCATCGAGTGGCAGCGACTGAAGGGCGAGAACGCCGCGGTCAAGAACGCGGCCGGCGAATATGTGGGACGCTTTGCCGACTACTACCTCGGCACCACCGCTCCCGACGGTACGCTGATCGCACCGACGCAGATGGCATACAACTGGGTGAACTACGACTTCACGGCAGCGCTGACCTACAAGCTGACGAAGAATTTCGGATTCACGGGCGACTTCACCTACATCGTGCAGCACCCCACGATCTCGACCTTCGCGCCCGCCACGATGCCCAACACGGGCAGAATCAGCGTGCCTCTGGGACGCGCAGGTATCTACTACAACAACCCGTGGCTGAGTCTCACCTCTCTCTTCTCATACATTTCAAAGACCAACAACAACTCTACGCTCAACCTTCAGCATGACGGAGAAATCAAGGCTGCTCCGTTGACCTATGACATTCAGACGTGGGGCTGGACCACCGACGTGGTCGCACACCCCTTCAAAGGATTCGACTTCCACTTCCTATTCACTTACCAGAAACCGACCTACAAGAAGTATGAGACCAGCGTGAAGTTTGCAAGCGGCTACGAGGGAAAGATCAACGCAACGGGAAATATCGTGGCAGAGGTGCCGCAGGTGCTCATCGAGCTCGACCCCAGCTACATGATCACGCCGGAACTGAAGCTCTGGGCTTCCTTCCGCTACTTCTCCAAGACCTACGCCAACATCAACGAGGCCTACTACTTCAACGGCCACTGGGAGACCTTCGGTGGTGTCAACTGGCAGGCCAGCAAGCGCTTGACGCTCGGATGCACCGTGGTCAACTTCCTCAACCAGACGGGTGCCAAGGGTAGCATTGCTGGTGCGGAGCTCATCACCAAAGACGAGGCCAAGGGCATCAACAACCAGCTCATGACGGGCTCCTACCTCCGCCCGTTCACCGTGGAGTTCTCGGCCACACTGAAATTCTAACCAAATGTTTCACGACTAAAATCATAAGACAATGAAGATCAAGTATCTGCTTTCGGCAGGAGCACTCGTGGCCCTCTCGGCCACGGCACAGACCCTGCAGACCACACAGAAGGGCGACACCACGATCATCAAGGTGGAGAACCCGACGAAGTATCTCATCCTCCCCATAGAGGAGGAACGTCCCGAGGCCCAGCTGCAGCTCTATAGCGGCAAGGCCACGGACACCTGGATGGACGTCCGACTGGCCGTGGGCAAGACCGACTACTGCGTACCCTTCGCCCTCACACAGGGCAAAGAGGCAGTGGTGAAGATCGTAGGACTGCCGAAAGACGCCGTGGCACTGAAGGAGATGAAACTATCGGACACCTTCGACACGACCAATACGGACTACTACCGCCCCGTCTATCACCACACGCCGCTTTACGGATGGATGAACGACGCCAACGGACTTACCTACAAGGATGGGGAGTATCATCTCTACTTCCAGTACAACCCCTACGGATCGAAGTGGGGCAACATGCACTGGGGCCACTCCGTCAGCCGCGACCTCGTACACTGGGATCATCTCGACCCCGCCATCGCCCGCGACCCGATGGGACACATCTTCTCGGGAAGCACCATCGTCGATACGCGCAACTCGGCAGGATTCGGCAAGAACGCAATCATCGCCTACTACACTTCCCACAGCATGAGAAACGGCAAGCAGGTGCAGGTGCAGTGTATGGCTTACAGCAAGGACAACGGACGCACCTTCATCAAGTATAAGGGTAACCCCGTGGTGACGCCGTTTGACGGACTGGAGAACTTTCGCGACCCGAAGATCTTCTGGTATGAGCCCACGAAGTCGTGGTACATGATCGTGTCGGCCGACAAGAACATGCGCTTCTATCAGTCGAAGAATCTCAAGAAGTGGACCTACGTAAGCCAGTGGGGCGAGGGCTTCGGAGCCCAGCCCAACCAGTTTGAGTGTCCCGACTTCTTCCCGCTGGCCGTCGATGGCGACCCAGCCAACAAGAAGTATGTCATGATCGTCAACGTCAACCCGGGTTTTGTCTTTGGCGGTTCGGCCACGGAGTATTTCGTCGGAGAGTTTGACGGCAAGGAGTTCAAGTGCGACTCCAAGCCTACCACCGTGAAATGGCTCGACTGGGGCAAGGACCACTACGCCACCGTGACCTTCTCCAACCTTGGAGGACGCATCGTTGCCGTGCCCTGGATGAGCAACTGGCAGTATGCCAATGTCACTCCGATCCATCAGTATCGTGGCGCCAACGCGCTGCCACGCGAACTGAAGTTGTTCTCCAACCATGGCGAGACCTATGTCTCGGCCAATGTCGTGGAGGAGGCCCGCGCCCTGCGTAAGGAGACCAAGCAGTTGGGCAACGTGGCCGTGGACAACGCCAACCCCTATGTTCAGCGCAACCTCTTCGAGGGTAGCGACGGAGCCTTCGAACTGGAGGCCGACGTGACGCCGAAGGAGGCCGATGTGGTCGGGATCGTGCTCTACAACGACAAGGAGGAGCGCACGGTCCTCTATCTCGACCTCAAGAAGAAGCGCGTCGTCATGGACCGCTCGGAGAGCGGACTCACCGACTTTGGTCGGCTGGCCGAGCGCCACGATATCGAGAAGCGTGCCGAGGCAGCTGGCGAGATGAAGGGAAAACTGTCGCAGGACCTTGTCGTCAACTACAAGAACGACTTCGCCCTCGGCACATGGGCTCCGCTCGCACTCTGTGACGACGACCACTCTGCTGGCAATGGCTGCTGTGCTGAGGCCCCCGTGGCAGCACAGTGTGGCAAGACTTACCATCTGGATGTCTTCGTCGATAAATGCTCCGTCGAGCTCTTTGTAGATGGCGGACGCATCGCCATGACCAACCTGGTGTTCCCCACCGTGCCCTACAACCACGTGAAAGTCTATGCCGAGGGTGGCAAGGCGGAGGTGAAAAACCTTACGGCCTATCGTCTGGGCCTGTAAGCGGTATGTGCCCCCGGTGCATGGGGATATCTCAATGAAAGAGAGAAAAAAGGCTGGTGGGCTATCCTAAGGCCATGGCAGACCGCTCAGCCGTCTTCTGATAATGGCGAGGGACAGGAAGTGTTTCCTGTTCCTCGCCTTGCTGTTTGGTGCGGTCGTGAAGGCTACTTTTCGCTTGCTGGGTGGAAGAAGGGGAAGCGTTTTCTTCTGCTGGCATAGGGCCGGACGAAGGGCCTTAGAATCTGGGAAATGCAAAAAGCACACAAATTGTTTGCCTGTCTTGTCTTTTTTATGTAATTTTGGGCGCCCAAATATACTAAAAAGCCGTTTTATGCTAAAGTCTATTCAGCATTTCGCTTATATCGCTGCCCTGATGGCAGCCCTCGCCCTTCTGGCCTCTTGTACTGGCGGGAAGAAACGTTATGTCATCGGTGTCTCGCAATGTTCGGAGGACGTATGGCGCGAGAAACTTAACCAGGAACTGCGGGTGGCGGCCCTATACTATAATAATATGGATCTCGATATCGCCTCGGCCAACGACGACGTACGGCTGCAGACGGATCAGATCAACCGCTTTGTGGACAAGGGGGTCGATCTGCTCATCGTGGCGCCAGGACAGGTCTCGATCTCTCCCGCCATCGACCGTGCTTATGAGAAGGGAATACCTGTGATCATTTTCGACCGCCGCACGCGATCCAACAAATATACGGCCTATATCGGTGCCGACAATCGTGAGATTGGCGCTTCGATGGGAGAATACCTGGCGGGTGCGCTGCCCAAAGGAGGACGTGTGGTGGAGTTGTGTGGACTCTCGTCTTCGTCGCCGGCGATAGAGCGGGCAGAGGGCTTCGATAGCGTTGTTGCCGTGCGTCCCTCGATCGACATCGTGGCTAAGCTCCACGCCGACTGGACGGAGCAGGGAGGCTTCCGAGCCATGGACTCGCTGCTGCGTAGTCCGCATCCCGATTTCGACTGCCTCTTTGCCCACAACGACCGTATGGCGATGGGCGCACGTCGGGCAGCGCAGGAGCACGGACTGGACCTCCAGCGCATCCGCTTCTGCGGAATCGATGCCATGCCGCAGAAGGAAGCCGGACTGGAACTCGTCAAGGACGGGACGCTCTTTGCTTCCTATATCTATCCGACGCGTGGCGACGAGGTGATGAGGCTGGCAATGAATATTCTTGAAGGGAAGGGCTATCAGCGCGAAAACCGTCTCTCTTCGGCCCTTGTCACCCGTGACAACGCCCGCGTGCTACTCATGCAGAACGATGAGACCATGCGCCAGCAGGATCACCTCGCCACACTCCGCTCGCGTATCGACAAGGCAGCCGACGACTTCAATACGCAGCGTGGCTACCTCCTGGTGCTCTTGTTCTTCGTCGTGCTGCTCGTCGTGGCCTGTGGTTTGGCCGTCAGGGCTTATGTGGCCAAGGCGCGCATCAACCGCCAGCTCAATGCTTCTATGGATCAACAGCGACAGATGACGGAGGAGATGGAGCGGATGACGCAGACGCAACTGCAGTTTTTCACCAATGTGAGCCACGAGTTGCGCACGCCGCTGACGCTTATCGCCGGACCGACTGATCAGCTGCTGGAGGACGACACCGTGCAGGGAGCGCATCGCATGATGCTGGAGATGGTGCGGCGCAACACGCGCATCCTCATACAACTCGTGGGCGAGATACTCGACTTCCGCAAGGTACAGAACAACAAGGCGCACTTGCATCTCAACCGCTTCGCCCTGCAGCGGGAACTGGCGACATGGGCCAACGACTTCCGGGCGGTGGCGGCGCGCCGTAAGATCACGATCGATGTGGACGCCTCGGAGGTGAGACAGGATGCCGTGATCATTGCTGACCGCGACAAGCTGGAGCATATCTATTTCAACCTAATGTCGAATGCGCTAAAATATACGCCTGAGGGCGGACGGATCACAACGGCATTGTCCTACGACGGCAAGCAGTATGTGCTCAGCGTGAGCGATACGGGCAAGGGAATTGAGGAGGAGGCGCTGCCTCATCTCTTCGATCGCTTCTACCAGGCGCGCGGTGCTGTCGGTGGGACGGGGATTGGACTGTCGTTGGTCAAGGCCTACGTGGATCTCCATCATGGCGACATCCGCGTGGAGAGCAACGAGGGAGAGGGCACAAGGTTTTTTATCTCGCTGCCTGCCACCCAGCCAGGCTACGACCCTGCCAAGGATCGCGAGGCAAGGCCGGTGGCGGAGCGGGAACTGGTAGACGATAGCTATGTGCCCGAGGATATCAATGCTAAGGAGGCGGCGGATCGCATCACCAATGCCGAAGACTTCGATGCGGACCGCCCGCTGGTGCTCATCATCGATGACAACAACGGGATGAGGGCCTATCTGCGGTCTATCCTGAAAGACCGGTATAATGTCTCGGAGGCGGCAGACGGTCGCCAAGGCCTGGAGAAGGCGCGGCGCGAGGTGCCGAAGTTGATAGTCTGCGACGTGATGATGCCAGTCATGGATGGTCTGGAGTTTACGCGTCAACTGAAGGAGGACATTGCGACGAGCCATATCCCCGTCGTCTTGCTCACGGCGCGCTCGTTGCCCGAACAGCGTGAGAAGGGTTACGAGACGGGCGCCGACTCCTATCTGACGAAGCCTTTCTCAGGACAGGTGCTCCTCTCGCGTATCGACAACCTGCTGCGCTCGCGCACGCTGTTGCGCTCTCTCTTCTCGGGCGATAAGGCGGAGGCGGCCGAGGAGGAACGGCTCTGCTCGCAGGATAAGACTTTCGTGACAAGACTGCGGGAAATCATCCAGCAGCATCTCGCCGACTCCGACTTCTCGGTGGAGCGGCTGGGTGAGGAGATCGGCCTTTCGCGCGTGCAACTCTACCGCAAAGTGAAGGTACTCACGGGCAAGACGCCCGTGGAACTCCTGCGCAAGGCCAGACTGATGAAGGCGCGCACGATGGTGACGACGACCGACCGCTCCATCGCAGAGATAGCCTACGCCACGGGCTTCACCTCGCCATCCTATTTCAACAAATGCTTCAAGGATGAGTTTGGAGTCAGCCCTGGCGGAATGAGGGGATAGTGCTCGCGCGCTTCTTCTTTCTTCACGCGCTTCCTCTTGTTGTTTCTTCTGTTGTCTCTTTCCACACAGTCTGCATTATTTCTTCTTCTGCATTCTGTGATTAAAGGGCGCAGAGGAAATTCTCCGTGGATTGCCCCTGCGCCAGTATTTATCCCTCAGTAAAATGTCTATTCAACGACGTTGAATAGACATTCGACAACGTCGAATGCAGGTTCGATGACGCTGAACGCACATTCAACGTCGCTGGACAGAACTTTCTTCTAGGCAAAAGTACATCTTTTCCTAATAACAACCAAGACTATTTCTTGGGAAATGCGACAAGGGGAGGCAGTTCCGAGACTAACGGACCTGCCTCCCCTTGCATAGGTTGGTGGATGGAAATCGCCTTCAATTAGCGATCCTTACTAGTGCTTACTCAAAGCGGATGGTTCCCTCCACTTTGTCCTTGACCGGTTGCTCCTCGCGGACCTGCTCGGGAGCCGACTTCTTCTTGATTTCATTCAGCATCGGTTTGGTCCTGTTGAAGGTGGGAATCGACTCTACGTCGAGGATCACGTCCTCGTTGTCGAGGTCGTCCTGCGAGAAGAGGTAGATGTGTGGACGCGGCTTAGCCAGTTTGTCTCCGTCGTCGCCATAGTATTTGCTGCGTCTGTTGCCACGCTCTGCGTCGGCTTCCTCCTGTTCGGCCTTCTTCTGTGCCTCCTCCTTAGCACGCGCCTTGTCCAGGCGGCTATGGTAACTGGCCACATCCTCCAGGTCGTCGAGGCCGAAGCCCGTGGCGAGGATGGTGATCTTCACCTTCTTCTCCAAGGTGTTGTCGATAGCAATACCCCACTTCAACTCGAAGTCGGATCCGAAGCGACTCATGAAGTCGTTGATCTCGTTCATCTCCTCCATGGCCAGTCCGTCGGTGCCATTATCGCTGCTGAAGGCTATGGAGAGGAGGATCTTCTGCGAGTTATAGACGTCGTTGTCGTTGAGCAGCGGTGAGTTGAGCGCGTCGTCAATGGCCTTGCGCACGCGTCCCTCGCCCTCGCCGAAGCCCGTGGACATGATGGCTACGCCGCCATCCTTGAGCACGGTACGCACGTCGTTGAAGTCAAGGTTCATCAGTCCGCGGACGGTGATGATCTCGGCAATGCTCTTTGCTGCTACGCTCAGCGTGTCGTCGGCCTTGGCAAAGCCGTTGAGGAGACTGAGGTCGGGATAGACCTTGCGCAGTCGCTCGTTGTTGATGACGAGGAGCGCATCGACGTGCTTTGCCATCTCATCGACGCCGTCGAGGGCCTGGTCGATCTTCTTGTTGCCCTCAAACTTGAATGGGATGGTGACGATACCGACGGTGAGGATGCCCAGTTCCTTGCTCACACGGGCGATGACCGGTGCTGCTCCCGTGCCTGTGCCGCCGCCCATGCCCGCAGTGATGAAGTCCATCTTCGTGCCGTCGCTGAGCATTGCTTTGATGTCGTCTATCGACTCCTCGGCAGCCTGGCGCGCCTTCTCGGGTCGGTTGCCTGCTCCCAGTCCCTCGCTGCCCAGCTGGAGCCGCTCGGGGACGGGACTGTCCTTCAGGGCCTGTGCGTCGGTGTTGCAGACCACAAACGAGACGTCGTGGATGCCCTGCTTGTACATATTGTTCACGGCGTTGCCGCCTCCACCACCCACACCGATCACCTTGATGATGCTGTTCTGACGATCCGGCTCGCCGAAGTCGAGATGATCGGCCAGCGTGGCCATGTTGTCTTTATCTTTATCCATCATTGTTGTTCAAAGTTATCTTGATAGTATTCTTCTCGTAGCCTGCGCTTGGCAGTTTTCGTTCTATTCCTCAGCCTCCAAGATCTTGCCGCCAAAGCCCCTTAGCTTCTGGGCGAGTTTCGAAAAGAAGCCAGACTTCTCGGGTGCGGGAGTTGGTTCTGGATCATGTGTGGGCTCTGGTGGGGGAGGTGGTGTGGGCTGGGTGTTATTTCCGCCGTTTCCACCATTTCCACCGTTTCCGCCATTGTCGCCCCCCGTGTGCGGCTGTGTGCTACCCTCGCCGTTAGTGGTCGGATTGGGGGTCGTTGTCGTAGGCGTCTGGCCAAAGAGGTCTGTTCCCGTGGTCGGATGGATTGGTCCACCAGCACAGTTCATGTCGCCCTTGGCCAGCAGGGAGATGATGGTGTTGAGCGTGGTGTCGTGCTTCTTGATGTCGTCGATGTTGGACTTGATGGCCAGGTTGACGAAGCGCGCCTTGCGTATCTTGTCCATGTGCGTGTATTTCTTGAAGGCCAGCTCGATGTTCTTCATGTTGGAACCGCCACCCGTGAGGATGATGCCACCCAGAAGTTTGCTGACATACTCCGCGGGCACCTGGTGCCACACGTTCTGCACAATCTCCTCCACGCGTGCCTCCACCAGTTCGATGAGCTGTTTGCTCTCGATGGTGCGCTCGCCGTCGATGGAGTAGGTGAGGGCAGGATCCGTGTCGGCTATCTCGGTATAGGCTGATCCGTGCTTGAGCTTCAGCAGTTCTGCCTCGCGCTCTTCCATCTTCAGTGCCGTGATATCCTTGGTGACATTGTTGCCGCCCAGGGGGATGACTGCCAGGTGGCGCAGCAGGCTCTTGTGATAGACCGACACCGTCGTAGTGTCAGCTCCCAGGTCCACCAGCACGCAGCCTCCGCGCTTCTCCGACTCGGTGAGCACGTTGTCGGCCAGCACCAGCGGTGCGGGGAAGATCTCGGCAATGGCGATGCCCGCCTTGTCGAAAGCCTCGTTGAGGTTGCTGTAGAAGAGTTTTCTCTGGGCGATGTTGAGGAAGTTGCCCTCCAGCCGTGTGCCCTTGATGCCCACAGGATCGACGACATACTGGTTGCCGACCTTATACTCCTGTGTGACGACGTTGAGGATCTCCAGGTCGGGATAGTCCATGCCGCGGTTGCTGTCCATCAGTCCATCTACGATATCGCCATCGACAATCGTCTCTGTGGGCAGGTCCTTGACGATCACGTTGCGCACGCTCCGCACCGACTGGCCGCCTACTCCGACATACACATGGCTGATGTTTTGCTTCATGGTCTTGCTGAGCTTGGCCACGATATTCTTCAGGCAGGTAGCGGTCTTGTCGATATTGTTGACCACTCCCTTGCGGATACACTGCGTCGCATCCTCCTTGACGAGCGCCTGCACGGTGATGCTCCCGTCGAGATTCTTTTTGCCGGCAATCCCCCGGAAAACGGACGACCCCAGTTCAATGGCTACAATAAATTCTGCCATATATATATTCCTTATTTGATTATTCTAACTGTCGTTTCTTGCAAATAATCTGGTTGTCAAACTCCACATCGATGTAGCTATACTTGTTCCATCCCGTCTGCGAGAGTCCGTAGCGGTAGAACTTCTGTATGCGGGTGAGTTTCTTGTCCATAAACTCCGTCACTGCTGTCTCGGTCTGCGACCGCTGGAGACCTTCGGGCAGCCTTCCGAGGTAGAGGATGTGGTCTCCCACGCGTGGCACCAGCTCTATACCTCTGTTGGGCAGCACGTTGATCTGTACAACCTGGTTTCTCCAGAAGTCAGAGGCCATGATGGCCTTGGCCATCGGTGTGAGGTAGTTGCGGGCGAAGGACCGGCTGATGTGGCCCGTGGCGATGATCAGGTCGCTCGTATATTTGGAGTTGGGCATCGGTCCTCCCTTGTCGTCGATGTAGTAGTCGTCGCCCCTGCTGCTCTTGATGCGGATGATGGGCACGCGCTGTGTGAGGGCTATCGTGACGTGTCCGTTCTGCGTGACGTGACACTCCGCCGTATTGACAAAGGGACTGGTGCGGAGCACTTCCTCGATGGATCGTGGAGAGATCCCCGCTATCGGTTTGCCAAGCGGATAGAGGCCCTGCTGCGTGAGGATATGCTTGATCTCCTCTGCGCTCAGGAACCCGACGTTGTTGGCGTCGGAGATGTTGACATCCACCTTGGAGCAGACCCTGGAGGCCGAGGCCGGCGTGTTCCACAACGTCACGGCCATGACGAGGTAGGCGGCCAGTATCAGGTCGACCACGACAAACAGCACGCGCTTCCAGTTTACATTGACTCTCACGATACCTCCCTGTTGTGCGTTATGCTTTTTCCTTCTCCTCCAGTATGCGGGTTATCTCGGGCACATAGTCGTTGAGGTCTCCCGCTCCCAGGACGACCAGCACGTCGAAGTCTCGGCTGCGCACCCACTCCGCCACGTCGCGCTTGGCTATCATCGTGCGCTCCACCCCCTCTCGCAGGTGGTCGTAGATGAGCTTCGAGGTCACACCCTCGATGGGCTGTTCGCGGGCGGGATAGATCTCTGTGAGCACTACCTCGTCGAAATGGCTCAGCGCATCGGCGAAATCTGCATAGAAATCGCGGGTGCGCGTGTAGAGGTGAGGCTGGAAGATGACCGTCAGTTTGCGGTGGGCATAAAGTTCCCTCAAGCTCTTGGCACACTGGAGGATCTCCTTCGGATGGTGGCCGTAGTCGCTGAGGAACACGTGGCGTGGGTTGTTGATCTTGAAGTCGAAGCGACGCTCCACTCCCGCGTAGGTCTCCATGCCGCGGCGCAGTTCTTCCGCCGTGCAGCCGTTGAGTTGTGCCATTGCCATGGCGGCGACACTATTCTCGATATTGATGGGTACGGGATGGCCCAGCGAGACTTGGGTCACCGTCTCCAGCGGCGATACGAAGTCGAAGACGATCTTGCCGTCGCCGATGCGGATGTTGGCAGCGTGGAAGTCGCCCTCGTCGCGGCTGTAGGTGTAGGTCTTCACCCCCTCGGGTACGTGGGCCTTCATCTCCAGTCCTGTGTGGAGGATCAGCGCGCCTCCGGGCTGTATCAGTTCGGTGTAGTGGCGGAAGCTCTCCAGGTAAGCCTCCTTTGTGCCGTAGATGTCGAGGTGGTCGGGATCGGTAGAGGTGATGACCGACATCCAGGGGCGCAGCCAGTGGAAGGAACGGTCAAACTCATCGGCCTCTATGACCACATAGTCGCTTGTCAGCGAGAGGATGTAGTTGCTGCCCACATTCTTCGAGATGCCTCCGAGAAAGGCGTTGCAGCCTACGTGGCTTTGGCTCATGATATGGGCGCACATCGTCGAGGTGGTCGTCTTGCCATGGGTGCCCGCGAAGCAAAGGCCCTTGTGTGTGCGGGTGAGCGTGCCGAGCACCTGTGCCCGCTTCTCGATGGTGAAGTCGTGCTCCTTGAACCACGCCAGTTCGGCGTGGGAGGCCGGGATGGCGGGCGTGAAGACCACCAGTGTGTGTTCCCTGTCGCGGCAGGGCGCAGGGATCTGGTCAACGTCCTCCTCATAATGGATCTGCATGCCCTCGCGCTCCAGTTCGTGGGTGAGCGGTGTCGGCGTGCGGTCGTAGCCCGCCACGACGAGGTGGCGGTGCAGGAAGTAGCGTGCGAGGGCGCTCATGCCAATGCCTCCCGCTCCGACGAAATAGACAGCCTTGATATCTTTCAGTTCCATAATTTCTCCTTTATTGTTCAATCAGTTTGAGGACCTCGTGGGCGATGATCTCCGCCGAATCCTTGAGGCCCATCTTGTGCACATTCTTACCCAGCTGGCGCAGTTTCGCATCGTCGGCCACAGTCTGCAACGTCAGGTCCAGGAGCTTCTCCGGAGCCTCGGCATCCTCCACGTAGAGGGCTGCGTCGCGACGGACGAGAGCCATGGCATTCTTGCGCTGGTGGTCCTCCGCCACATTGGGGCTCGGGACGAGGATCACGGGTTTGCCGATGAGCTGAAACTCGCTGATGGAGCTTGCTCCGGCACGGCTCACGACGAGGTCGGCGGCATGATAGGCCGCTCCCATATCGCTCACGAAGTCCATCACCTTGAGGTTGGGCAGTTCTTTTCCCCGCATCTCCTTCTGGATGCTGTCGAAATAGTATTTACCCGTCTGCCAGATAAACTGCACCTCGGGATGCGCCTTGATCAGATCCAGGTGCTCCAGCACGCTGCGGTTCATCGTTCTTGCGCCGAGGCTTCCTCCTACGATCAGCACGGTTTTCTTCTCCGCGTCGAGTCCGAAGGCGCGTCGTGCTTCCTGTGGTGTGCCCTGGGCCTCCAGGATGTTCTGTCTTACGGGATTGCCCGTCATGATGATGCGGTCGGCGGGGAAGAAGCGCTCCATCCCCTCGTAGGCCACGCAGATCTTCTTGGCACGGCTGGCCAGCAGCTTGTTGGTGACGCCCGCATAGGAGTTTTGCTCCTGTATGAGGCAGGGAATGCCCATTCGCGCGCACGCGTAGAGCGTGGCACCGCTGGCGTAGCCACCCACGCCTACTGCCACCATCGGGCGGAAGTCCTTGATGATGTGGCGTGCCATGCGCAGGCTCTTGAGCAAGTGCCACACCACGCTGATGTTTTTCAGCAGATGCCGGCGGTCGAATCCCTTGATGGGAAGTCCCTTGATCTCGTATCCCGCTGCCGGGACACGCTGCATCTCCATGCGGCCCTCTGCGCCGACAAAGAGAATCTTTGCCTCGGGGCGCATCTGCCGCAGCGCGTTGGCTATCGACACGGCGGGGAAGATATGGCCTCCCGTGCCGCCACCGCTGATGATTATCCTCAATTCTTTGTCCATTGTGTTCGTTTTAAATTGCCGAGTGCCGCCAATCTTCTGCAAAGATAGTGCAAACGAGCGTAATGAGAGTTTTACTCTCAAATTGCCGAGTGCCGCCAATCTTCTGCAAAGATAAACAAAAAAAATGTCTTTCTACTATTTTCTGTTTATTTTTCCTCTTTCACCCCTGCCAGATGCTTCCTGCGGCCTTCTTTTTGGCCGAACGGCTGACGGAGAGGATCATGCCCATGTAGATGCAGTTGATGACCGTTGACGTACCCCCTCGGCTGATGAGCGGCAGCGGTTGTCCCGTGACGGGCGCCAATCCCACGGCCACCAGCATGTTGAAGAGCGCCTGTATGACGAGCATGAGCGTCAGTCCCATGGCCAGGAATGCGGGGAAGTTGTTCTCACATCGGTTGGCGATGATGGCGACTCGGAAGAGGAGGAAGACGTAGAGCAAGGCGACGAACGCTGCCCCTATGATGCCCAGCTCCTCGATGATGATGGCATAGATGAAGTCGGAGAATGCCTGTGCGAGTCCGTCTCGTGCGGTCGAATTGCCCGGTCCCTTTCCCACGATGCCCGATGAGGCTATGGCGATGTGGGAGTAGTTCTTCTGTGAGTCCTTGTCTCGCAGGTTCACCTTGTTGGCCGGGACGTCCTCCGGGTTGGTAAACTTCACGATGCGCGACTTCCATGTGTCGAGGCGGTCCTCGAAACGATCCGCCAGGGTCTTGGGCTGCTTTGTCTTGGCTTTCGCCATTTGCTCCGTCAGCTGGTGGCGCGGGTCCTTCGCCCGCTCTTGTTCGGTCTTGCCGTATATCATGATGACCGACAGGGCAATGGTGGCTATTACCGCCATGACGCCGAAGAGTTTTCCCAACTGGTCCAGCGGCACGCGTCCGACAAACATCATCACGAAGATGGTGATGGCCAGTAGGAAGGCCGTGGATCCATTCTCCATGGCAATGGGGATGATGATCCAAGCCGAGAGCAGGAGGATATAGCGAAACGCCTTTCGGTCCGCTCCCTTGTCAGTCTGCATCGCACTCAATATCTGTGCCGTGGCGAGCACCAATGCTCCCTTCGCCAGTTCTGAGGGCTGAAACTGGATGCCAAAGAAGGTGAGCCATCGGTTGGCTCCGTTGATGGTCTCGCCGCCCACGAGCACCCATAGGATCATGATGATGGATCCGCCGAGGGCGAAGGGCGTGGCCATCTTGAAGTACTTACACTCCACGTTGAGCACACAGACGAGTGCTACCACTCCCAGTATGATCTTCTTGGCGTGGTCCATGATGGGTGCCCAGTAGTAGCCCTTTTTGAGCGTCAGCGAGCTGGATGCCGAATAGACCTCAATGATGCTAATCATACAGAGGAAGAAGAAGATCATCCAGATGACTTTGTCTCCCTTGAAAATGTTCGTCAATGACTTTCCTTTCATTTCTTTCTTTCTGTTTTTTGAGGCGGATGCGAGTGGATCGAGTGTTTTTTTGAAGATTCGCAGAATAGTTGTTGTTCAGTCTTTCCCTCCCCTTTTTCTCTCGTTCCTTGCCCGTCCGCCCTGTCTTGTTTTGTTTCTACGGTTTGTGATTGGTATGATAGAGTCTCCTTCGCCGCCCCCATCGGCACAATGGATGTGCCGATGGGGAGTCGGTGTCGGAGTGAGACTACGACGGTGTGGCGTTATGACCTCATGTGGAAAGTGATGTTTTCAGTCCGTGTCAGAGCGATCTTACCAGTTGCTTAAACTGTTCTCCACGGTCCTCCATGTTCTTGAAGAGGTCGAAGCTGGCACAGCAGGGGCTGAGCAGCACCGTGTCGCCCGGCTTTGCCAGTTCGTGGCAGGCAGCCACACAGTCCTTCATCGAGTGGGTGTCCCGCACGGGGATTCCCAGTTCGTCGAAGTTGGCGTGGAGCTTGGCGTTGTCTGCACCGAGATAGACGATGGCGCGACACTTCTCCTTGACGAGCTCCTTGATGGGTCCATAGTCGTTGCCCTTGTCCTTGCCGCCGACGATGAGCACTGTCGGTGTGCGCATGCTCTCCAGCGCGTACCAGCAAGCATCGACATTGGTGGCCTTGGAGTCGTTGACATACTGCACGCCACCCACCTTGCAGACCTTCTCCAGTCGGTGTTCCACGCCCGGGAAGTCGCTCAGGCTCTTGCGGATGCTCTCCTTGCGGATGCCGGAGATGTTGGACGCGATGCCGGCAGCGAGCGAGTTGTAGATGTTGTGCTTGCCCGTGAGCGAGAGTTCCTCCTGCTCCATGTTGAAAGGCGTAGGCTTCTCGATGACGTACTGTCCCTCCTCGATGTAGCCGATGGATCCCGTCTCCTTGAGTTCGGAGAACGGATACTGCACGGCCTTGATGTCATACTTCTCCAGTTCCTTCTTGATCACCGGGTCGTCGTTCCAGTAGATGAAACTGTCCTCCTGCGTCTGGTTCTGGATGATGCGCATCTTTGCCGCGGCATAGTTCTCAAACTTGAAGTCGTATCGGTCGAGGTGGTCCGGCGTGATGTTGAGCAGGATGGCGATGTTGGCACGAAACTCGTACATGTTGTCCAGCTGGAAAGAACTGAGCTCGATGACATAATACTCGTGCGGATCCTCTGCCACCTGCAGCGCCAGGCTCCTTCCGATGTTGCCGGCCAGTCCCACGTCGTAGCCCGCATCCTTGAAGATGTGGTAGATGAGGCTTGTCGTGGTGGTCTTGCCGTTGCTTCCCGTGATGCAGACCATCTTGCTGTGGGTGTAGCGGCCCGCAAACTCTATCTCGCTGATGATGGGCGTGCCCTGCTGGATGAGGCGCTGTATCATCGGGACGCTGTCGGGGATGCCCGGACTCTTGATGACCTCGTCTGCCGAGAGCACCTTCTCCTCCGTGTGGTGGCCCTCCTCCCATGCGATGCCGTGGTCGTCGAGCAGCTTCTTGTATTGGTCCTTCACCTTCGATGTGTCGGAGACAAACACGTCGAAGCCTTGCTTCTTGGCCAGCACGGCAGCACCTGCGCCGCTCTCGCCGGCTCCAAGAACTACGATTCTTTTCATCTTTCTTTTGCGCTTGATTTTATCGGGGTGGGAGACTTTGCCGCGTCCGTCTTGCCGGCCCTGGGGCCGTCGTCCGTTGGGCGCGTGTCAGCCTCCCGCTCTTCGTTTCTTATCTGATTTTCAATGTGATGATCGCCAGCGCCACCAGCAGGATCGTGATGATCCAGAAGCGGATGGTGATCTTGGCCTCGTGCTTCGCACCATGCGGCACGCGGATGAGATATTTGCAGTCGGGATCCAGTTGCGAGTCTTGCGTGCGGAAGTTGTCATGGATCGGCGTGCGCTTGAAGATGCGCTGCTTCACGCCGCGGCGCTTGCCAATCTTGTAGTACCACACCTGCAGGATGACGCTCAGGCTCTCGACGAAGAAGATGCCACAGAGGATGGGCAGCAGCAGCTCCTTGTGGATGATGATGGCGCCCACGGCGATGATTCCGCCGATGGTGAGGCTTCCCGTGTCGCCCATGAAGACCTGGGCGGGATAGGCGTTGTACCACAGAAATCCGATCAGCGCGCCGATAAAGGCGCAGAAGAACACCACCAGTTCCTCCGACCCTGGTATGTACATGATGTTGAGGTAGGCAGCATACTGGATGTGGCTGCTCACATAGGCCAGGATACCGAGCGCCACGCCAATGATGGCCGAGTTGCCCGCACACATTCCGTCCATGCCGTCGTTGAGGTTGGCGCCGTTGGAGACCGCCGTCACGACAAAGATTGTCATGATGACGAAGAGTATCCAGCCCGCCGCCACGCTATGCTCGCCGCAGAAGCCCATCACCTTGGAGTAGTCGAGGTTGTGGTTCTTGACGAAGGGGATGGTAGTTTTGAGCGTCTTCTCCGCCTTCTCGCTGTGCTTGACGACGATTTCCTGTCCGTTTTTCTGCCCAAGCTCCATGTTCAGGTTCGACTTCACGTCGGGCGAGGCCCATAGCACCAGTCCCACGATGAGGCCGATGGAGACCTGTCCTACGATCTTGTACTTGCCTTTCAGTCCCTCCTTGTTGTGGCGGAAGATTTTGATGAAGTCGTCCATGCCGCCGAGGAATCCGAGCCATACCGTCGTGACGATCATCAGGATGAGATAGATGTTGCGCAGTCGGCCCAGGAGAATGACGGGGATGAGCAGGGCGACGATGATGATGATGCCACCCATCGAGGGCACACCGACCTTGTTGACGCCAAATGGGTCGATCTTCTCGTCGCGTGCCGTCTCCGTGATCTGCTTCCGCTTGAGGTACTTGATAAACTTTTCGCCAAACCAGGCGGAGATGACGAGGGCCAGGACAAGGGCGAGGATCGAGCGGAAGGAGATGTAGCTCCATAGGTGTGATCCGCTGACGCCAAACTGGTCAAGCCATCTGAAGATGTAGTATAACATACTGTCTTTGCTTTACTTTACGTTGAAAATGTCGCGCAGCACCTCGTGGTCGTCGAAGTGGTGCTTCACGCCATTGATCTCTTGGTAGGTCTCGTGGCCCTTTCCCGCCACGACCACGACGTCGCCCTTCTCGGCCATCATGCAAGCCGTGCGTATCGCCTCGCGCCGGTCGGTGATGGTGATCACCTTGCGTCGCTGCTGCGCGTCGAGTCCTGCCAGCATATCGTCGATGATGGCCTGTGGGTCCTCGTTGCGCGGGTTGTCGCTCGTGAGGATCACCTTGTCGCTCTGCCTGACGGCCTCCTGCGCCATGAGCGGTCGCTTGCCGTGGTCGCGGTTGCCTCCGGCTCCACAGACGGTGATGACCTTTCCCTTGCCGTTGAGCACCTCGTGGATGGCCGAGAGCACGTTGGCGATGGCGTCCGGGGTGTGGGCGTAGTCGACGATGGCGGTGAATCCCTCCGGCGACCGGATCGGCTCCAGGCGTCCGCTGACGCTGCCCAGCGTGCTCATGGCCACGAGCACGGCCTGTGCGTCTTCGCCCAGCAGTACCGCCGCGGCATAGACCGCGAGGAGGTTGCTCACGTTGAAGCGTCCGATAAACTGCACGCCGACCTCCTTGCCGTCGATCTCGAGGTACATTCCCTCGAAGTGGCACTCCAGGATGCGCGCCCTGTAGTCGGCCACGCGCTGGATGGAGTAGGTCTTGACGCTCGCCTTGCAGTTTTGCACCATGAAGAGTCCGTTCTTGTCGTCAGCGTTGGTGACGGCGAAGGCTGTCTTCGGCAGCATGTCGAAGAACATCTTCTTGGCGTTGCGGTAGTTTTCGAACGTCTTGTGATAGTCCAGGTGGTCTCGCGTGAGGTTGGTGAAGAGTCCGCCCGCAAAGTGGAGTCCGCCGATTCTGTGCTGATGGATGGCGTGGGAGGAGCATTCCATGAAGCAATACGTACATCCTGCGCTGACCATGCGCGCCAGTAGCTCGTTGAGGGCGATGGGGTCCGGCGTGGTATGGTCTGCCGGGACGGCTTCTCCGTCGATGTAGTTGCATACCGTCGAGAGCAGTCCCACCTTATGGCCGAGCTTGCGGAAAAGATTGTAGAGCAGTGTGGCAATGGTTGTCTTGCCATTGGTGCCCGTCACGCCGACCAGTTTCAGCTGTCTCGACGGATCTCCGAAGAAGTGGGTCGCCACCGGTCCTACGGCCTCTTCCGTCGAAGCCACCTGTATGTAGGTCACGCCCTCGGCCTTCTCCTGCGGCATGTCCTCGCAGAGGACCGCCACGGCACCCTGGCCAATCGCCTTGCCTATGAAACGGTGGCCATCGACCTGCGTGCCCTTCATGGCCACGAAGAGGTCTCCTTGCTTCACCTTGCGTGAGTCGATTTCCACTCCCGCAATCTCGACATCGCAGCTTCCCTCCACCGTGAGAGGTTTCACTGCCTTGAGCAGTTCGCTTAATGCTTTCATATCTTTGAGTCTCTTGTTTTCTCCTTATTATATATATGAGTAGTCCATCACGTTTATAACATGGGATTTCCCATCACGTTTATATCATGGATTCCCCATCACGTTCCTATATGGGTAGTCCCATCACGCCGACAGGGCCTTGCGGTCCTCCCGACGGATGGGTGCTTTCGCTCGCTGCTTTGCCCAGCGCCTCTCTTGGGGCGGCTACGCCTGCAGCGCCAGGTTGCAGCTCATGCCGCTTCTGATGCGTGTGCCTGGTGCCAGGCTCTGGCTGACGACCACGCCGCGTCCGTTGATTCGCGCCTTGATGCCGCGGCTCTCCATGAGATAGACCGCGTCTCGCGCGCCCATGCCGCAGACGTCGGGCACGTAGGCCTGTCCCACGACGGATCCCTTCACCAGCGTGAGCCGGTTGCGGGTGGTACTGTCATCGACGGCTCCCCAGACTGGGTCGCCACACTTGAAGTATCCTTTCCATCCGTTGATGAGGTCGAAGCCCAGGTCGTGGAGCACGAAGTCGGCTGCGTGGAGGTCTCCCTCCTTCACCCGTGGCAGCAGCACCGACGACGAGTCGCGCGCGTCCTCCATGCTCACCTTCAGGATCTGCGACATGATGCCCTCGGCAATGTTGTGGAATACCACACCACTCATGCCGCCACCCGAGGCGGGCAGTCCTTCCTTCTGTATGCAGACGATGCAGGAGTAGCGTGGGTTGTCGGCGGGGAAGTAGCCCGCGAAGGACAGCAGGTAGTTGGTGCCGCCCGCCTTGTATCCCAGGGCTCCCTTCGACATCTGTGCCGTGCCGGTCTTTCCCGCCACCTCAAACTTGTCGCTGCCAGCCTTTTTTCCCAGTCCCTCGCTGACCACCTCGCGCAGGATGCGCTGTATCCACTCGATGGTCTGAGGCTTGGCGATCTGCTCCTTGACCACCTGCACCGGGAACTCCTGTACCACCTCGCCATCGCGCATGATCGCCTTGACCAGGCGCGGGCGCACCAGTTTGCCGCCGTTGGCAATGGCGTT
>ENA-OZHJ01000219-OZHJ01000219.1-human-gut-metagenome-genome-assembly--contig:-NODE-219-length-30980-cov-7.559741_pt1 | contig 30980 bp, 3 predicted proteins | sample MGYA00244663_ERZ653672 | MGnify/ENA primary metagenome ERZ653672 (study PRJEB26926, sample SAMN06165215) | human gut metagenome | biome: ENVO:00009003; feature: ENVO:2100002; material: ENVO:00002003... | reverse complement strand
TCATCTGGGTTTCTTTGCTTCCATAAATAATGGGAGGCTTCGGCTTGGGGTTCGGGTTAGGGTTGGGATTGGGATTGGGATTGGGATTCGGATTCGGATTCGGGTTCGGATTTGGGTTTGGATTCGGATTATCTTCTGTTGCCGGGGTATAGAGGTACTGGCCTTGTCCTGTTCCTGCTTTGTAGGTCATGGTTTCCAGTCTCTTTGTTGCTGATTGGGCTGTAAGGCCTTCTGCAATTTCTACTGTCCCTGCCAGGTTCTTTTCTCCGTTTTTGTAGGCTTCGTAGTACAGTTTTCCTGCCAGTGCGTTCAGTGTCTCGCTCACCAAGTTCTTGTCAGCCGCTTTGCCTGAAGAGGTATTCAGGCCAGTATTGTCTGTACGAAGAGTAATACCACTTCCCGCTGCCGCTTTCCGAACAATAAAATCGCCGCCTTTTATCTTGGAAGGATGTAATTTATCATGCTGATAGAGCACTTTCACATATCCGGAATAATTTTCTACCGTAATGGGCTTTTCATTTTCCTGGAAAATCACACCGGCCTGATCTGCATTCTTACCTCCTACAATAGAACGCAGTTTGCTGCCCGTAAAGGAATGAGAAACACCACGCCACGGCTCTGACGGTACCATGGTTCCCCAGACCTCATTATGCCAGGAAGCGCCATTTTGCAGATACATGGATAATCCTGTACGTTCACGAATGTCTTTCTTATCCGGTTCGTTTTTATTGTGTTCTTTAAAATCATCCAAAACGACACCATGTAGGACAGAGTCAGATGTTGTCAATCCCAAATTGATAACTGTCGGTCTGGAACCGCTGATATTGGCACTTTCTTCCCGGTCTATAATGCCGATGTTCCCATACACTTTTGTTGTACGGTTTCCTGCTCCAATCATTTCTCCCGCTTGATTGAGTTTGGCATTCATGTTAATAATCCCTTCTTCCGCATTAAGAGCAAAATGGGATATATTTTTATGCTTTTCTGTCCGGATCGTCCCACCGCCGCCGATGGTAATTGTCGAACGTGCGCCGGCATGTACGCCTGTTCCGTCAGTGGAAATATTGGCATCTCCACTGATGGTGATACTGCTGCCCGGCTGATCCTTGTCATAATTTAAACCTGAGAAAATACCATTGACAAAATAATGGTTCAGGAAAGAAGCATCTTTTAACGCCTCCTGCCCCGGTACTTTTACTTCCATATTGACATTACCATTGATCACTACACGTCCATGATGGACAGTGGCAATCCCATTGGTAAAAGTCGGTTCCGCCTCTCCGGTTGCATCAGGTTCCTTGTAATATTTATTTGTGACATGAATATCGACATCACCATTAACAGTGACAGTTTTTCCCGGAGAAGAACCGGAAATAATACCAAACGTGTCTTTGCCGCTGGCTTTGGACTTCAGCTGGTCAACATTGAGTATTAATTTTTTTGCGGTAATATTAACATCATGAACCTTTTTATAATTATTATCAGCTTTATATCCACGTCCGCAATAACTCTGTATCCCATACTGATCCTTGGAATTCAGGGTAAGCGTCACCCCCGGTGCATTGACAGTGATTTTATCTTTTTCACCAGTAATAGATTTCACATTCAATATACTGTCTTTCGTAAAATCATACGTCTTTGTATCACTGTGCCAGACTTTATATTTAACAAAATCACTTGATGACGCAAAAGCAAATTGACCATTAATAACACCTTTATTAAATACCGTTCCGGTCTGTCCTTCCGGAGGAGGAGTCGGATCAACTGCTAGAGTATAAATGTACTGGCCCTGCCCGTCCGCATCTTTGTAGGTTATTTTCCCTTCACTGCTCGCGGACGGTGCTGTCAGCCCTTCGGCAATTTCTACTTTTCCGGTAAGATTTCTTTCTCCATCTTTATAGGCACTATAGTACAGTTTGCTTGCCAGTTTGTTCAGTGTAGCGCTCACAAGGTTTTTATCCGCTGCTTTTGTGGATGAAGTATTGAGACCTTTGTTATCTGTACGGAGAGTAATATGCGAGCCTTCACCGGCATGTTTTACCACAAAATCTCCCCCGATAATATTTCCATCAGAGCTGTGGTCATAATATACCATTTCATATCCGTTATAATTTTCAACCGTAATAGGCTTGTTTTCTTTTTGATGGATGATTCCCCGCTCTGCTTCCGAAGCTCCGCCAATCAATTTTCTTACCTTGCTCCCCGTATAAAGATATGAATCTTTATTCTCTCTTTTCTGCACTGCTGCAGCACGCTCCGTGCCAATCCATCGGTTTTCCCATAGGCCACCGTTCTTCAAATAAATATCTATACCTGACTGATGCGGATTATTTCCATTTTCAGCAAATTCATTCAGCACGCCGCCAGTCAGTTTAGATTTACTTGTAGTGAGTGCAATAGAAACAAGAGAAGCATGGTTCCCCGGATTGGGGTCCCAGCCGTAGTTTTTGTTGATAACACCAAGATTACCATAAACTTCTACATCTTCCGTACCCGGCTCATTTCCATTAGTACCGGTATTCATAAATACCGAACCTTCTTCAGCAAGCATTGCATATGTTTCGGATGTCTTAATTTCATGGGTTTTGATCTTTCCGCCGCGAACCGTAATAAATCCATCCTTGTTTGCCTGAAGAGCAACTCCGGTAACGTCCATATCTACAGTGCCGTTAACTGTAAATTTCGAGTCTCCATGGTTTCCATCACCCGTTTTTCCGCCATAACCGGCATAAATCCCGCTCATATAATAATGGGCGACATCTGCCCCTAAAGACGCCCCTCTGGTGGCAGGCACAGCATTTCTTAGCGTCAGTTTCAGATTTCCGTTAACTGTCACCTGTCCTCCATCCAACAAGTATATCCCTGTCACATTATTATTTTCTTTTCCATTTGCAACACCGGAGCCGGAGACATCAACAACCACATCTTCATTCCATGTCTCCTTTTTGTCATTTTTTAAAAAGTATCCTACTGTATATCCCTGCCCATGTTTAATAATAGTCTTTGGAAGCTTTGGATCAACTGCCGGGGCGTAGAGGTACTGCCCCTGTCCTGTCTCTTTTTTATAGGTGATGTCCTCTACTCTCATGCTGGCAGACTGCGCAGTGAGACCTTCAGCGATTTCTACTTTCCCTGTCAGGTTATTCTCACCTTTTGCATAGGCTTCGTAGTATAGCTTGTTTGCCAATTTGTTCAAAGTACCGCTTACCAGATTCTTATCCTCCGCTTTGGTGGATGAAGTATTTAAACCGGTATTATCTGTCCTTAAAGTAATTCCGGAATTGGCTGCTGCTTTGGCAATCTTGAAATCGCCGCCCTTCATCGCGAAGCCTTCGTTCGGATCTGTCGGCACCGTAGCGTCATGTTCATAAATTACGGTCGTATGCCCTTTGTAATTCTTTACGTGGATATCATGCGCATCCTGCTGATAAATAGTACCTGCTCCGGATACGGCATCCCCCCCCTGCAAGAATTCTACGTGGCTACCCAATGTATTGGCGGATGCTCCACCGCCTGCAGAAGAGGAATTATTCCTGTTTTCCCAAACCGCACCGTTTTTCAAGGTCACATAATTTTCACCAATTCCTCTCCATGTAGTACCGCTTACCAGACCGGTAAGCTTAGACTCTTTATTTGTAAGCGCAACCCCTGTCCTGGCATGCTTCGTAGAAATAATATTGCCTTTGATTTCCACGATATTCTTTTCATCCAATGGTTTCGCCATATTTCCTTCAGCACCGGATGATTCTAAGGTGCTATTGACCAATACTTCCGCTGCTTCCCGTTTCTTATCGTCAGACCATGATTCCGCCATGATGGAATCAGACGCATCAGTCACAATTCTGCCGCTTCCGATAGATATTTGTCCTTCCGTAGCACGGATAACACGAGATGTATCATTGCCTTTATTTTCCAGATCGACACGACCTTTGATATCAATCTTGGCAGTCCCATTAACTTCCGCCTTCGCTTCAATTAACGGATAATGCTCAAACTTTCCTGTTGTCCGTATCTTTAAAGTGTCTTCCGCCGTATTTTTATTTTCAATGACCAGTTTGGCCTTTCCGCTTCCGAAATATCCGGCTCCCATACTGGTCTGCCCATGCACGACGATTCCTCTTTGTTCCAAACCGTCTTCTGCAGATATATCTATCCCCTTTGTATTTTTAATAGTAAGAGTTCCACTGTGCATCAAAATACCATGCGGGAATTTTACCTGGGTTCCTTTAAGAGCGACCAGTTTCAACGCATGATGATTCATATCAATTACGCCCTGTCCGTCCCCAGACCACATAATAGGCGCAAATCCTTTGTTCATATGCACTTCTGTAGAAGAATCAGTTCCCTCTACAGTAAGGACTACATCTTTATTGAATGAATAATTCCTGTCACCTGAAGTGATACCTTTACTCTTCCAATACTCAACAAACCGTCCGCCTTTCAGAACCCCCTCAACAATTTGATGATTCAGTTCATTGATGGTACCTGTAGCGGGGGATTTCACATATCCCTGTCCGTTTTCTTTCTTAAACAAGAGGTCTTTCATTTTTACTGTCTGGGATGATGCCGTCAGACCTTCGGCAATCGCCGCTTCCCCTTTCAGATCTTTCTCGTCTCTTGTATATGCTTCATAATAGAGTTTCCCCGCCAGGGTATTCAGTACTTCATATACCTGGTCTTCATTGTCCGTATTGATGTTGTCTCTGTCTGTGACCATGGTGATCCATGAGTTTTCAGTCGCATTGGCGATATGGGTGTCTCCTGCCTTGTAGTCTTCTGCCTTTGTTCCTGCATTCTCATGCGCATAGATCAGTTTCATGTTCCCTGCATAGGTCTCGATACGGATCGGGTTTTCGTCTTTCTGGAATATGACTCCTGCTTCTTCTTTGCTCTTCCCTCCCTGGAGGTAGTATACTTTGCTTCCTTTGAATCCTTCCGGTGTCATTCCATAGGCTTCATTAATCCAGGTCGCACCGTTTTTCATAAACAGGCTCAGTTGTCCTTCGAATCCGTCCGCATTGTTCTGTTTGGTGTGGGTGTCAACGGCCAGACCCCTCCACAGGGAATCTCCTGTCCCCAGCCCGAGGTATATCTGGCTGTATTTCTGCGGTTCGGACGGATTTACGGCTCCGTTAAGAACTCCCACATTCCCTTCAATGGTTACTTTCTTTGTCCCTGCTTCTATCTCATCTTCATCTACATTAAAGTCTATTTTTCCGCTTTCCGCCGCCAGTGCATAGTGCGCTGCATCATCATTGTTCTCGATGGAAACGGTGCCGCCTCCTTTGACCACGACGGTTGAGCCGCCTCCATTGGCCAGGATGCCTGTTCCTTTTACTTTCAGATCCACATCGCCGTCAACGGTGATATGACCTCCTTTTTGGATGGCATAATTGGATCCCGCATAGAGTCCGGCTGTGCTGTAATGGGCATAGGCGCCTCCCGGATTGGCTGTATTCTCTACGCCCCATGTTCCGCCTTCTCCTTTAATGGTCATGTTCCCATGGATATCCAGGCTGGAATTTCCTGCCACATAGGCACCTAATGCATAGCCTTTGCCTTTTGACTGTATGGTTACGTCTCCGGTGATGTCTGTTTTATAAGCATTCTGTTTGTTTCCGTTTTGAAGGTGGATACCTTCGGAACGGCCGCTCTTATTTCCCGCTTTCACCGCCAATTCTTTGGCCGTTATGCTGAGACTGTCTTTAGAACTCTGCTGCACGGTGGAAACGGTACCGTTCTGATCTCCGGCAGAGGTAAATGCCAGTCTCTTCCCTTCCGCTTTAATGACTACCGGCTTTTCACTGCTGACCATCGGTTGTCCGTCGGTCATCTGCAGGTCGGTATTTTCTTTGAAGAGATAGGTTCCATCTGCCTGGCGTATTTTCTTTTCCGCATAGTACTTATCTTTGCCTGCATCCCCTGTAATCGGACTCAGTTCGGCTGCCGGCTGAGCGGTAACTTTTACATCTTCACTCTTTACGGTACCCTGCCCCTTATCTTGAGTAAAAGTAATATTGCCAAATCCAAGTTCCGCTGATGAAGCTGTCAATCCTTCCGCTACGACCGCCTTCCCTTTCAAATTACGCTCATCTGTGACATAACTGGAATAATACACCTTCCCCGCAAGAGCATTCAAAGCCTGAGAGACTTTTTCCTTATTCCCCATATCCAAACCGCTATTGCTCGTAACAACGGTCAGAAAAGAATTCTGCCCTGCCTTATCAATGATAAAATCCCCGGCTGTATAATCTTCAATTTTCGTTCCATCATTCTGGTGATCATATATCAGTTTCGCATTTCCGCGGAAATCATCTATTTGTATCTTACGCTTATCTTTCTGAATAATAACCCCGCCATCGGCATTTAAACGCGTCAAATGACTGTCTCCGACATCTATTCTCCCGTTTTTATCTCTGCCGGTTCCATATTTTTCATGTTCCCATGTCGCGCCGTTTTTTAATGCAAGAAATCCTTTGCTTCCTGTCAGCACCCACTCGTTATACGGCCATGTGTGCAAATCTGTTGTAAATAACCCTTTCAATACAGATTGAGAATTTCCAAGCCCGATAAAAACACTCGAATTCTGTTTTGATCGTATGTCCCCCAGAACTTGTACATTTCTTTCGGGATGGGCTACCGTAACATTCCCTTCAGTGTCCACACCTGCGTTCATGTAAAATTTACTCTTAGCATTGACAGAAACCGCTGCTTCGCCTTTGGAGTCAATTTTCCCTCCGCCGACAGCCGCCTCACCCCTATCAACAACTATACCGGAAGGCGCTTCTATATCGACGTCTCCGTCTACGGTAAGACGAGCCGCTCCGGGAGTGCTTTGAAGATAGATTCCTTTTCCCTCAGACCGTATTTTAACCGCATGGTCAGCACTTCCTCCATTTCTAATCCATAAATTGGAATTAGCTGCTTCATCATCAGACCGTTCCGCAAACAAGTATATGCCATAATCAACACCGCTGACAGACAAACTTCCCAGATTTTTCATCGTCAGATTGCCGCTGCGCACAAATAACCCGGCGGATCCTCTGCCACCCCATTGGAAAGATCCTCCGATTCTATGTAAATCACCTTTCCCTGCACGCAGGGACAAATCATGCCCATTCATGTTGACAGTTCCGGTTTTGCTGCTTCCCCAGACCAAAGCGCCAAAAGCATAAAGTTGATCCATAATACCCGGATCTGTCTTATGAAAAACAAGACTTCCCTTGCTCAATTCGGTTGATATAATGGTATTTTTATTAAATGTATAATCAGAACCGTTTCGGATGCCTTTTCCTGACCAAAAATCCTGCTCTGCTTTCGCACCATCCCAATCAGCTTCAGCAATCTGACGATCCTTATATTCTTCGCCCGATGTTTCCGCATTTATCTGGGAAGGCAAAATAAACAATCCCGACAAGAGACTCAGGAGCACTGCTTTCTTTAAATGACACGGCCAAATTTTACTTATTCTGGATCTCATTATTTCTCCTCTTTTCTGTACATACTGAAAATAAAACATAAACATGCATAACATACTTACAGCAGATCATTCATATAATCGAAAACACAAAACCGCTTTCATGATTGACAACACAATTCCGACAAAACACATTCCATATCATCTTTTATAAACACAGAGGAGGTCTGCCGATAACAAACCGGCAGGCCTTCTGTTTTCCTAATATTGATATTATTTTGCTTTCCTGTCTATTTGCAAAAGATTATTCTGTCCATATCAGAAGCTGAAGCGAATGCCTGCGTCTATTCTCCACTTGCTGGAAACGTCAGCTCCAAAGTTTCTCGTGTAGGTTCCGTACAGATAGGTGTTCCTGTTCACCAGCCAGCTTCCTCCTACTTCTACGTCTACCCAGCTGTCTTTCAGGTCTACTTCTGTCCCGCTCGTCGGTTCGTTTTCCGCACTGAAGATGCTCTTCACTTTCCCTCCGAATTCATGGGCCAGCGCTATCTTCGCAAATAGGTTGCTTCTTTCTGTCTCTTTTCCTATCCCCAGTCCGATTCTCCCTATCACGCTGTTTATTCCGTCCTGGTGGATGTGCATTTTCTTCCCCCCTGCATAGTCGCTTACGGCGTCATAGTCTTTTCCTCCTAAGTGCCCTGCGGTGAGTTCAATGCTCGGGTCTATGTAGAAGCCGTTTTCTTTCTTCATCCGCTTCCCGTATTCCATGCTCAGCGACAGGCCGTTTGTCCTGTACTTCCCTTCCAGGCGGTGGTTCATTTCGTTGTATACGGTGTAGTCGTTCTTGATGCGGCTTCCTTTCAGGATGACGTCTATGTACTGCCCGTCTTCTTTCTGCATGGTTCCGTACAGGGCAAGGCTTGCCAGCTTCCCTTTTCCCGTCCCGTTTGCATAGGTGTCCTTCCCTGTTCCGTAGTCCAGGGCCGCCCCGATGGTCCAGTTTCCTTTTTTCTTGTCGTAACCTACCTGGGCTATGTCATAGGTTTGTTTGAGGTAGGTATTCTGTTTGTCCAGTTTGTTCTTTCCGCCCAGGTATCTGGCCCAGATGCCGTTTTCTTCTTTGGCCAGTCTTATGTCTCCCATTCTTCTTTGCAGGTCGTTGTTGTTTCCTCTCCACAGAAGGACGGCAGAGGTCATGGCTGTTTTGGCGCCTTTCATCATCTGGGTTTCTTTGCTTCCATAAATAATGGGAGGCTTCGGCTTGGGGTTCGGATTGGGATTCGGTTTGGGGTTCGGATTCGGTTTAGGATTTGGCTTGGGGTTCGGATTCGGATTCGGGTTCGGTTTAGGATTCGTTTCTTTTACATACCCTTGTCCACTTGCTTCACGGAAATCCATGTCCGCCATCTTCAACGTCGCAGAGGATGAGGTCAACCCTTCCGCAATCGTCGCCTGCCCTTTCAGGTTCTTTTCCCCCTTTATGTATGCATCATAGTACAGCTTGCCTGCCAGGGTATTCAATGCATTGTACACCTGCTTATCGTCAGTCATCGTAATTCCGCTGTTATCCGTCATCATGGTAACTGATGAATTTTTTGCAGCTTCTTTTATGTGCACATCTCCTGTCTTATAATCTTCCGCCTTCGTACCCGCGTTCTCATGTTCATAGACCAGCTTCATGTTCCCTTCGTATTTATCGATGGTCAGTTTATGCGGATCATTCTGCAGCAGTATGCCTTTGTCCGCGCGCAGGCTTGTTACATGGCTGTCAATAGATTCTCCCTTACCGCGATTCTTGTAGTTGAAATCTGCGCCTTTCTTGTGATAATATCCTACTCCTACCTGCTTGTGTTCCCAGACTGCTCCATTTGCCAGCACCATAGATACTTTTCCGGGTATCTTTCCCCATTTTTGCGTATCCGGATTAATTCCCGATATATCCGTGGTTACCAGACCCTTCAAGAAGGAGTCTTTATTGTTCAGTCCCAGCATGACATGACCGCCGCTTTCAGCACTGACATCCCCGGTAATCTTTACCGGACGGGTCGCAGAAGTAGCTTCTACCTTATTCTCATCATTCAGCTTTGCATTGACGAGTATCGAGCCGCCTGTATAAGCAGCCAAGGATGCGACATCTGTTCCTCTGATCGTTCCTCCTCCAATAGATACTTTTGCTCCGTGAGACTCAACAGCTCTCCACATCTTGGAGTCAATATCCACAAGTCCTTTAATGTCTACGAGCGCACTTCCATTATGTTTCTGCGCTTCAATAGCACCGAAATCTTCCCCCGTGTCTTTTACACGGATTTTTACTGCATGTGCCGGATCATCATCATTTTCTATGATTAACTTTGCATGGCCGCTTCCGCTTTTCCATCTTTCGTCACCACGTACCCCTGCTACCAGGATTCCTCGTCCATAAAGGCTTCCCTTCGGATCGGATTCGATGTACATTCCGTTGACATTCTTGATCGTTAATGTACCGCTGTAGACGGTAATTGCATTGGGGTTTTTCTTCGGCAGGCGCTCCGTAATGGATTTCAGTTCCAGCCGGTGTCCGGTCATGTCGATATCCCCGACCACATCACCATTCCAGTAGATATTTCCGAACTTATTATCGTTTACCGTTGTTACAGGATCATCTTCCGCATGGGTTACCAGTGACAAGTCATGATCAAATTTATAGTGGCCTTTTCCGTCATAAACTCCCGCTTTAGACCAGAAATCCCGCGCTTCTTCAGCAAAATAGTTCGCTTCCACGATTTGATGGCGTACCGGATTAACCAGTGGCGGCGGCGTGGGTTTTCCCTGCACATATCCCTGTCCGTTTTCTTTCTTGAAGAGCATGTCTTTCATTTCCAAGGTCTTGGATGATGAGGTCAGTCCTTCGGCTATTGTCGCCTGTCCGGTCAGTTTTTCTTCTCCGGTCTTGTAGGCATCGTAATACAGTTTTCCTGCCAGAGCATTCAGTACTTCATATATCTGGGCTTCATCAGTCATGGTAATTCCACTATTATCCGTGACTACGGTAATGCGTGACCCTTCTGCCGCAGATCCGATGTGTACATCTCCCGACTTGTAATCTTCCGCCTTCGTACCCGCGTTCTCATGCTTATAGAACAGTTTCATATTTCCCTTGTAGTTCTCAATGGTTATCGGTTTCTCATTTTTCTGGTAAATGTTGCCGCCATCAGCCTCAAGGTTTTTGATTTTACTTTCTTTAATGCCGTCTGTCCGGGCTCCTTTTCCTTCATGGTACCAGGAGGCTCCGTCAGAAAGCATCATGTACGTTTGACCAGCTGTTCCGGCATCTGTTCCTATCAACCCTTTTATGTAGGATCCGTCCGTATTCAGAACCAGTCCCAATCTTCCTTTCTGAGCAAGTACATTCCCTTCTATCTGTACATCATGTTTGACTGCTCCTGCCGTAAGAACATTTCTGTCCGACAAATTGCCGTTGATCTGGATTTTACCGTCATTATTTATCTTCAAACTGGACGCCTTATCCCCTTTGGCTATTATTTTCCCGCCGCCGATTGACACATCGCCCTTATTTGCCTGAATTACGCTGACATCATCATTCTCAACATCTACCAAACCTTTTATAACAAGCTTTGCACTTCCGCCATCCTTTACACTCCTGCCGTCCACAAGTATAGCTGCGTCTTTTTCCGCTGCCGTATTACGTATCTTCACAGCATGTTCCGCTTGATTATCATTAGATATAGTGAGGCTCGCTCCATTTCTGCCCTGTCCCCAGACATAAATACCGCTCTTTGCGTTTTTATCGCCATGTATGTCAATATCTATACCTGCCGCGTTCTTTATTTCCAGATCACCGCCATGTGACAAAATTCCCGACGCATAATGCCTTAAATGATTTGCCTCAGAAACCAAGGTCAGCTTATGTCCGTTCATATCAATAAAGCCATCCGCTGTATAATCCGGATCTCCCCATATGATATTTGCTACATTGGCACCTTGACTTCCCCCGTATGTCAGAGTCTTGGGATTTGATAAATCAACCTTGATCGTGGTATCGGACTTCAGGACATAACGATGATCATCATCCTCACCATTTTTATACCCGTTATTCATCCAATACATATTCCCCGATCCCAGACCATCTTCAACAATCTGTTCACTTACATCCAGATTTGCCGGCGGCACGGGTTTATCTTCTACATACCCCTGTCCGTTTTCTTTTTTGAACAGCAGGTCTCTCATTTGTAATGTTTTAGATGACGCCGTCAGTCCTTCGGCTATCTCTGCCTGTCCCGCCAGCTTCTTTTCTCCGTTTTTATAAGCATCGTAATACAGTTTTCCCGCCAAAGCATTTAAAGCCTTATACACCTGGTCTTTATCCGTATCAACAATTCCTTTATTATCTGTAACCACTGTAATGCGTGATCCTTCTGCCGCGGATCCGATATGGGTGTCTCCCGCCTTGTAGTCTTCCGCCGCCATGCCTGCATTCTCGTGGGCGTAATAGATTTTTCCCGCGCCGCTGTAATTTTCAATTACAAGCTGTCCCGCATCTTTTTGATAAATTGCACCGCCCTTTGCATCACCGGCAAACCTGGTTACACGGCTGCCCTGTCCCGCATTCAGCGTGTTCCATTCACCACCTTCTGAAAGAAAAAGATTCATCTTTCCTTTTATATCTGCCTGTGTTCCGCCGACCCATTTCGATCCGGCAGTAAGACCAACATAAGCTTCTGACCCAGCATCCATGCGAATCGTCCCCTGCAAATCCGCTTTTGATATTCCGATTGCGCTTCCATCCTGATTCACATTGATAAATGTCCGGAATCCTTTCGCGGCGCTGATAAGATACCGTTCTTTCTGATTCTCTTTGACTTTGAGCGTACCGCCGCCAATACGAAGAACATTCTTCTCTGTTTTGCCGCCCCAAAGCGATTCGTCCGTTTTAATCAGGTCAGAAAGTGACCCATTCTTTGAATCATCAATATCCGCTGAAGTAATAGAAATAGTATTATTGCTTCCAATCATATATATGCCATAAGTTTTTGACTGATCGCCCCGATTCCATTGCATAAGGCTAATTGCGCCCGGCTTGATTGTGAATCTTCCATTAATCGCTAAATCAGAACAGTCCATAGACGAAATGCCTGTCGTTTTGATAGAACCGCCGCGCAATTCTTCAATCACTACATCAGCATTGATCGTCGTCTTCACCAGGTCTTCACTTACTTTTTTATTAAATCTCTGGCTAAAATTACCCACTGCGATACCATGTGCAGCAGTATACTTGCTGCCGCTGTCTCCTGAGGGAGACCACAGCGTTTTCGCCTTGATGGTAATCGTACCGTTTTTCCCCGGATTGGTTTTATTGCTGTCAACCACGATAGTTGTCTTATTATTCGCCTTGATCCCGTATGCTGAATAATCAGCCCCCAAATCGGCAACTTTCGTCAAATCGAGCGTCAGGTCATGACCCGCCATATCAATATTAATCGTCTTAATTGAGGCCTTATCATGCGTATATCCTAAAATACCTGCTGCGACGGATTTGAATCTTTCTTTAGGCATGTTATTTTTATTAACAACCTGTGCCAGACGGTCTGCAGTAAATACTTCACTTTCACTAATCGGATTTGTAGACTGATCTGCCATCACCTGGCATGTACCCGCCAGCAGCGCAATTGTAACACCGGCAGCCAGCCGCTTCATCTGTAATTTACTTACCTTATTTCGTTTCATAATTCCTCCCGATTTTTCAAACATAAACTCTCTGCCGGATACTCGATTAGCACCCCAGCCTTGCCCGACAGCAGGCAATTCATCCTCTTCTAAAACATACCCATCCGGACCTGAACCGCTTGCCGCGGTCATGAAACCCGTGTCACATGAACCGGATTCACTCCAAAAAGTATTTCAAATTATCCATGCCCGGCACTCCCTTTCATCCACTCCATTAAACGCAACAAAAAACGAGACAATAAAAAGATGCACAGATTTCATAATTCTAAATCTGAACCGGATTTCCCATATCCGGCTTTCTTATGCATCTAGCCTTATGCCTCGCAAGTCATTAGAAAATCAGAAAACAAAGTGGCACCCTGACTTAGTTCCTCATTCTGTCATATCTCCGTGAAAGACTTACTATGACACAATTCCCCATACAGTTGCGGGCCAGTTCCGGAGTCTCACCGGATTCCCCACATGAGCTCTTCAGCTTTTGTCCTCATATAGTATTAAATTATTGGATAACCATTATTTATTAAGAAATAGCTATTTACATCTTATAATTCCAAATGATTATCTAATTTCATCGTGTCAATTATACTATATTACTTTTCACATATCAACAATAAATGATATTCCAATTGGTAATTTTAATTATTTTTTATAAATCCTTTTCAAATACAATGTTAACTTGCTCTGTTTCGCATACTTATCTAATTATCTCCCAAGTATAAAGGACTGCCGTCCTGTCCCCAGGAAAGCAGTCCTTTATTTTTTCTTTTTATTATTCAGTTCTCATGACAAAATCTTGTTTCATTCCCCTTTTGGAAGTTGACATCATGCTCAGAAGCTGAAGCGAATTCCTGCATTGATTCTCCAGTCTACCTTGTAATCTCCGCCAAAGCTCTTTGTGAAATCTGCATAAATCATGCTTCTCGGACTCAGGTAGTAGTTGCCGCCCAGTGCAATTTCTGCCCAGGTATCCTTAAGGCTGAACGAGGAACGCTTGCCTGTCTTTCCGGGTTCACTGAACAGGATGTGTCCATCTCCGTCAAATTCATGGAACAGACTTGCTTTGGCATAGAAATTGCCTTTGTCACTCTCTACTCCGGCTACTACACCCAGGCGCCCAATCAAACTGTTGACTGATGATTGATTGACACGCATGCTTTCACCACTAGGCGCCGCTGCAGCAAAGCTGTCCGATGACAAACGGCTCCATGTCAGTTCCGCCTGCGGCGTTACAAAGCCTTTTCCCATACGAATCTTTTTTCCATATTCAGCACTGATACCATATCCGTATGTATCATACTTGCCTTCTACATAATTCCTGAGCGCCGGTGCGCTGTATTTGTTGTAGGCAGTGAACTTATTGGAAAGTTTTCCTACTTTCGCAATGATATCCACATACTGTCCATCTTCCGATACTCTGGTCGCGTAGGCTGCCAATGTGTACAGTTTCGGGTCACCTTTTCCACCATATCTGTATGTTGCGCTGCCGTCATTGTATCCGAAAGCGCCGCCTACATGCCAGCCCGATGCTAAACGTTTATCCATGCCCACCTGGGCCGCCCAGTAGCTGTCCTTCATATACGCATTATGGGCGTCATAACTGATCCGGCCGCCGTAAACTCTTGCCCACAGGCCGCTTTCCGCACCGATTCTAAGGTCTCCCATGCGCTTATACATATCATTCATGTCATTCCGCCATACAAGGATAGAGGAAGTCAAAGCGCTTCTGGTACTGCTCATGATAGAGGTCTCATAATCACCGGTTTCGATTTCAGGCTTACTCGGCTTGTCAGGCTTTTCCGGATCCTTGGCAGGCATGTAATCAAGGTATCCCTGTCCATCTCCCTTAAAGCTCAATGTTTCGGTTCTCAAACCGGCGCTGCTGGAAGTCAGCCCTTCGGCAATTTGCAGTTTGCCTTTCAGATTCCGTTCTCCATTTTTGTACCCGGTATACTGCAGCTTTCCTGCCAGTGCATTCAGTGCTTCGCTGACCTTGTTTTTATCAGCTGCCTTTTTTGAATTTGTATCCAGTCCGGCATTATCAGTAATCATGTTCACTGTGGAACCGGCATCGGCTGCCGCAATGAAAGTGCCGCCGCCAAGTACCTTTGTCGGGTTTGTCTTGTCATGGGCATAAATAAGAGACATTTCCCCGCCAAAGTGTCCAATATCCGTCGTTCCGCTTACTGAATCCGTCTTGTCAAGGGTACCTTTAGTAGAGACAAGCTTACGAACCTTACTGTTACTGGTCTGCTGCCACTTGCCTCTCAGATCGACATCCGTACTGCTGTTCATGCTGGCACCTGTCCAGGTACCGTCACTTTCTACCTTAACTTTTGTCTCTCCGCTGCCGGCGCTGCTTCCTTTCCAGCTTCCGCCATTGGAAAGAGTTACATCCATCTTCCCTTCACCGGATACATCACCTTGCAAGGACGCTCCGGCCCGATCCATAACAACATCAGATGTAGATGCGGCATCCGTTTTGATTCCGCCGGAAACGGTTCCGTTTTTCAGTTTAAGTTTTCCGCCGTTAAGCACGGATGCGCCATTTACAACATTCGTATTTTCTGTTTCAATCGTTCCGTTATCCGCTGTCACTGCACCGCCTACACTGCTACCGATCAGTTTTACCGTTCCGCCCGCATTGGCAGAAGCATCTCCCATTACTGCCGTTTCATCCGCTGTAATTGCTCCACCCGCTGCGGCAATGGCACCGGCCGTGCTCTTTTTCAACGCTACAGTGCCACCATTCAAAGAGGAAACCTTGCCCTTTATAACCGTCCCGTCATTAACTGACAGGTTACCGTTATCCGCCGTAGCGTTGCCGCCTACGCTGCCGCCGATCATTTCTACTATTCCGCCTGCATTGACAGAAGCATCGCCTTTCACCGCTGTTCCGTTTACAGCAATCCGTCCGCCCTCTGATGCAAGACTGTCTGCGCTGCCCTGTTTCAATTCCACGGTACCGCCGTTTTTAGCATTAACGGATTCATTTACTTTTGTATTCTCCGCTTTAACGGTACCGCCATCAGCTAATACGGTTCCGGTCACTATGCCGCCGGCTATAGATGCCGTGCCACCATGAGCCCCGATAAGATCCTTCACCGTGGCATTCCTTATCGTAGCCTGGCTGCTTCCATCTTTGGCCATTACCTGTCCTGCTACACTGCCACCAATCAGATTGATACTGCCGCCTGCCGCTGCAGTGGCATTACCTTCTGTTTCTGCACCATGGAGGGAAACTATACCATTATCGGCTTCCACATCTCCTTTCAATTTGCCATTCCGAAGGCTTACTGAAGATCCGGCACCCGCACGAACAGCTTTGCCGCCGGCTCCTGCCGTTACATTGGTTATACCTGCTGCTTCCACAATACCGCCGCCAGAAGCCACGATACCATCTCCTTCGGCAGTGATATTAGAGGTTCCGGAAAGAAGCACTTTACTTCCCGCACCGTCGGCAGCTACACCGGTCTTGCCTGTAATATTGGCACTGCCCTTAATATCGGCGGTCTTTCCTCCTTCTGCTTTGACACCGACGCCGGTATTTCCTCCATTCAGATTCAGCGTATTTTCTCCGCTGTCCACATGGATATTCTTCGCACCCGCATCGACAGCCGCACCGGAATCTCCGTTGACAGTAGCCGGATTCTTTGTGAACTTATAGGTATCCGTATCCGATTTATAAACGCCGGCTTCCTTGTATACCTGTTCAGAAGCAGTACTGCCGTCTATAGTCTTATTAATTGGATCCGTGACCTGTTCATTCGGATAAGCGGTTTCATAAAGGTACTGCCCCTGACCGTTATCTTTCTTAAAGGTAATATTTCCTGTTTTGAGAACCGCTTCAGAACTGGTCAGACCTTCTGCAATTTTTACAAAACCGGTCAGATTCTTTTCTCCGTCCGCATACGCTTTATAGAAGAGTTTATTCGCAAGAGCGTTCAGTGTCTCACTGACCAGATTCTTATCCGCAGATGCATTGGAAGATGTATTCAGCCCCTTATTATCCGTGATGAGGGATATGCCGGAGCCGGATGCCGCTTTCCGTATGATCAAATCTCCGCCGATCATGGTTTTCGGCGCTGTTTCTTCGTGTGCATAATATACATCCGTGTAACCGCTATAGTTATCTACGGTGATATTTCCTGTGTCTTTCTGGAATATCTGTCCTGCCTTATCTGCACTTACTCCGCCGGCAAGTCTTGTCAGATGGCTGCCTTCGAAGTTTTTGCCGCCCCAGGATGTTCCGGTATCTCCATACTTTTCATTCATCCATGCGGCACCGTTGGCAAGGAACAGATTGGCCTCCCCTTTGAAGGTCAACTCTCCTGCTTTCTTCCCTTCATCGGGGAATGCATTATACACAACCCCTTGGAGTGTAGAATCCGACGTGGTCAGTCCCAGATTAATCTGTGACAAAGTGCCTTTCTTATCCACTTCATTGACAGCACCGGTCGTTACCGCCAGATTTCCCTTAATATTGACTTTCTTGTCAAGGCTTCCTACGGCATTTCCGTTGCTGTCAAGCTTGACATTCATGTTGACAACACCGTCTTCTGCACGGATAGCCGCATAGGGATTTGTCGACGCCTTGTCTACTTCAATGCTGCCGCCGCCGTTGACTGTCACTTTGCTGCCGCCGGCATTGGCAAAAATACCATGGGCTTTGCCTTTCAGGTCTACATTTCCGTTGACTGTGATATCAGCTCCCATAGAATTGGGCCCCATATTACTGGTGGAGTATAGTCCGGTTGCCCCATAATAACTAAAGCCGCCATTGTGTCCGTCTACATCGGCTGTCACATTTCCATTAACAGTCAATCTGCTGTTTCCCTGGATATAAGCACCCAGTGTATTGGCTGTTCCGCTTACTTTCAGATTGACATCTCCGTTAATCGTCATTTCGGGCCGGATAGCTGCATTGCTGTTTGCCATATGGATGCCTTCAGCACGGGATGTGCTTGTCACTTCTACATCCAGGTTCTTCGCGGTGATTTCTGCTTTCTTCGCAGTAGACTGGTTGATTCCGTAGACTGTACCGCTGCCTTCTACCGTCTTCATTTTCAGTGCTTTTCCATCAGCCCGGATAATGACATCTTCTTCTACTTTTACTGCAGGTCCGCCTGCGGCAACAGTAATTTCAGAATCCTTTGTGAATTTGTATGTACCGTCTTCTTTACGCACACCGGTATTGACATATTTCATGTCCTTCGCCTTTACGCCGGTGATAGTATCGGTAAATGCTGTTTCCGTCTGTTCTTCAGGAATATCCGAAGCCGGTGTATAGAGGTACTGCCCCTGACCATTGGATTCCTTGAACGTCACATTCTTCAAATCAAGAGAAGCTTCCGATGCGGTCAGCCCTTCCGCCAAAGCTGCCTTGGCAGAAAGTTTTCCATCCTTTGCCAAGTAATAGAGCTTTCCTGCCAGTGCATTCAAAGTTTCACTGACCAGATTCTTATCCGCCGCTTTAGTTGAAGACGTATCCAATCCGTTGCTCCCCGTCATCAATGTAATACGGGAACCGTCCGATGCCTTGGATACCTTGAAATCGCCGCCGATCATTTGTTTCGGCGTGCTATTTTCATGGTTATAGTAAATTCGGCTGAAACCGCTGTATGTGCCGACTTCCACATCTGCCTTGTCCTTCATAGCGATGAGCCCCGCATGATCCGCGTCTTTTCCGCCGGTCAGGGTTGTCAGATGAGAAATACCGTCATAAGCCCCGTACAATCCGTTTGATGGACTCGGAAGTGTCGTCTTCCCGTCATTTCCTGCCGCATAAACGGCATCGGCACGGGAAACCGCTTCATGATTCCATGTCGCACCATTCTGGAGCCACAGGTTGATATCTCCCTGCTGTGATTTTCCGGTAGGCGTATTTTTATTCGTATTCGATACAACACCGCTCCATGTGGAATCAGACGTCGTCAGCCCCAGATTAATGGCACCGTCACGGAAATAGTATGAATTAGCTCCATTTCCATCATCTTTCGATGCATAGAGATTCCCCACCAGATTCACTTTATGGTCGGAGGCTCCGGTCACTTTGACTTTGCCGCCGGCATCCGTTTCAGTCTTTACATTCACATTAACAGTACCGCCGAAAGCACCCAATGCCAGGAATCCCCGTTCTCTACTCTTCGGCGTGATAATATTGACATCGCCATTCAAGGTAAGAACATTATCCAATGAATTCTGCCCTGCGACTTTATAATAAGCATCCGTTACCGCGCCGTTCCCTTTGACTGCCATATCTACATTGCCGTTGATCGTGATGGAACTGCCGCCTTCTTTGCCAAGATAAATCCCCTCCGGCGCCCAGCGGCTTCCCATATAGGTAGGATAGCCGCCGTCTTCTCCGGTACCCTTAATACCCCAGAAATCATCGGAAGACTGGTCATTTCCGGTACCGCGCATGGTGACATTGCCATTGATGGTCAGTTTGGTCTTTGCCGCTTCTGCCGCCCCCATGTGACCCATAAAAATACCGTCTACCATATACGCGCCGCCATTGACGGTCATATTCACATCGGAATTAACAGTAATATCATCTCCGTCTTCCAGATAGATTCCATAAGTTCCCATCATACCGGCTTCCGGTGTTTTCAGGTTCAACTGTTTCGCGTTAATAACTGCTTTTACATTCGGCGTCATTCCTATCGGCGCCCAATCACTGCCGCCGGCGGTAATATTGACTGTCTTTCCTGCAAAGTCATAAGCCAGATTCTTGCTGTTTCCGCCTATCTGGCTGACAGAGCTGCCGAATACCTTCGAATCCTCCTTATAATTGAAAGTAATAGGGCCTTCCGCATCAATAACGTCACCGCTCGGATCTTCTTCGGGCGTATAGATGTACTCACCCTGACCGGTCCCGTTCTTGAAAGACATATTGCCTGTCTTCTTTGCCACGGCGGATGTTGTCAATCCTTCAGCAATTTCTACTTTACCCGTAAGATTGGTTTCTCCATTTTTATACGCGGTATAAAACAGTTTATTCGCCAGTGCATTAAGGGTGGCATTTACCAAATTCTTATCTTTTGCCTTGCTGGAATTTGTATCCAATCCCCTGCTGCTGGTACGCATCGTAATACCGGAACCGGCTTCCGCATTAGCAATTATCGTATCTCCGCCGGTCATTGTTGCAGGAGACGATGCCTCGTGATCATAAACAAGAATAGTGTGTCCGCTGTAATGATCAATGGTAATCGGATTGCTGTCTTTCTGGACAATTACACCTGCCTTAGCCGGCGCGGTACCGCCTGCCACTTTTGTCACGCGGCTGCCTGCAAACAAACCATACTGGTCTTTTGATGTCCGGCGGTTTTCCCACATTCCTCCGTCAGACAGATACAAATTCATAGGATGTCCGTCTTTATTATCGGCAATTCCGGTCCACCGGGATTTACTGCTGCCCAGACCCAGATCAACAGTTCCCTTTTTCCCTAAAGAAATTGTGCCCTGCACAACGACATCCTTTCCATTGGATCCTGTTTTCGCATCATTCATGCCCATGGCAAAGGTGCCTGAAGTGGCAGCCACAGCTTTATAGCTTGCCTCTTCCCCGTCATCCGGCGTAAAGATTGTGCCTCCGGCAATGGTTACCGCATTTTTTTCGCTGCCGCGCATATCCACGCCGACACCTTTTACTTTCATATCCAAGTTGCCGTTCAAAGTAAACGCCGCACCGTCTTTATCATAAATATTGATGCCTGTTGCCTGATATGTCTTTGTGCTGCCATACCCGCCCTTTTGAGCAGCAGAAACACCATAGGCATCATTTCCGCTTCCCGTGCCTTTCATAGCCAGGTTACCGTTAATGGTCAGCGCAGAACCGCCATTATATAGTTTGATTCCGTCCGCAAAACCATCTCCGCCCTGTTTTGCCAAGATAGATACGTTGCCGGTAATGGCTGCTTTTCCGCCTTCATGGATATATATACCATATACATCTCCCACAGAGGATTTGGCATCGATGGAAATATCTTTTGCCACAGCGTCAATCTTTTTCTTCGTGTACATGCCTACAGCACTGTTGCGTTCTGTCTTATTCTCCGCATTCAGTTTCAGACTCTTATCTGCCGCATGAATCGTAATATCCTTATTGATTCCCACCACGGCGGCCACAGCCTTATGGTAGCCAAGATCTTCTGTCGTGGTATCTCCGTCATCGACAGTGACCGTATTCACCGCTTTGGTAAAAGTATACACATCATCTTTCAGCACATTGGCTTTGACATACTCCTGATCTTTATCAGCTTCTCCGGTGATAGGGGTACCGAAATCAGACGTAGTCTGTCCATGAGGATCATCTTCTGCGGGGGTAAATTTATATTCACCTCTGCCCGTGACATCCTGGAAGCTCATATTTCCCGATACGATGGCAACCGATGCGGAACTTGCCGTCAGACCTTCCGCAATTTCTACGGTACCTTTCAGATTATCTTTGATTGCCGCATTGTTATAACCGGTATAGTAAAGCTTATTCGCCAAAGCGTTCAGAGTTTCACTGACCAGATTCTTATCGGCCGCCTTGTTGGAATTGGTATTCAGACCGCCGTTCCCGGTTACCATTCTGACAACAGATCCCGGTTCCGCTTTTTTTATCAGCGTCCTGCCGCCAATCATCTCTTTTGGCTTTTCCGCTTTATGGTCATAGACAAGGATTGCATGACCGCTGTAATGATCTATATTGATGTCCCTGTCGTCGTTCTGTCTGATAATACCCGCGTGGGCCGCATCACTGCCGCCTTTGAAATAATCTATATGGCTGCCCATGTAAGAGCCCGTCACGGAAGCAGTCTTCTTATTATTCCAAACCGCATCATGGCTCAGATACAGATTGACCTCGCCGGCATCGCTGGAAAAACTCCTGTTATAATCGGTTACACCTGTCCATGAAGAATTCTTGCTTGCCAGCCCTACATTTACAACGGCCTTAGCCCCTGATCTTCTTTCGGTGTAAATATTTCCCTGAAGCACAGTGTCTTCAGCCTTGGCAGCCGTTCCGTCCTCATTCATATTAATGAAAACAGTACCGTTCACACCCTTAACAAGCTTTGAATTCCCCTGAGCATGTTCATCCATAGGCGTCAGAATCCTGCCGCTGCCAAGGCGCATAACGCCGCCTTTAGCGGTAGAATTGATGGCAGTTCCCTGAATTTTTACGTCCAGCGGCCCTTCAATAGTTAATTTGGCATTATTCCCGATATTGGCAATGGCAGTTACCGATATACCCGTTGTATCTTTGGCAGCTTTTACCGTTCTCCATTCATCGGAACCTGTACCGGCTATTTTCAGCCCGCCTTTAATGATAAGTTCCGCATTAGGTCCGCGGTTTGCCACGCCGTACGCCATTCTGCCTGAAGTAGACACCTTATCAATCACTACATCCCCGGCGACGGAAAGCTTACCGTTCTCGGAAACATAAATACCTGTAGCTTCTCTTCCATTCGTCTGATCTGCAGAAATAACCAGCGGTTTGTTTTTCTCCATATTGATGAAACTGATGCTCTTCTTGTTGCCGTCCGTCCCTTTTCCGACACGGACAGCCGCCGCCTTTGCAGATGCGGAAGAAGCCGCTTCCAGACGAAGTCCATGATTTGCCATGTCCACGGTGATTGAATCATCGCCGTTGTAAGCTGCACTGACATATCCATCTTCAGCATGGGTGTCATCAGCAGTGACCGTAGTTTCGCCTTTCAGCAGTCTGTCTTTGATGATCGGCCCGTCCAAAGGCTCTTCCGGTTCATATACATAGGTGCCCTGTCCGTTCTTATCAGCAGCCGTATTTGTCCTGAAAGCAATATCCCCACTTGCTGAAACAGAAGAGGAAGTCAACCCTTCCGCAATTTCCACAGTGCCTTTCAGCTTTGTGTCACCTTGCGCATAAGACATATAGTAGAGCTTATTTGCTAAACTGTTCAGCGCTTTTCCCGCCGCCGTTTTATCGGCCGTATTGATTCCGCCTGCACCTGTGCGCAGCGTGATGGAAGATCCTTCTTCCGCTGTCTTGATTCTGAAATCACCGGCGCTGTAATTTTCAGCGGCAGAACCGTCTCCAGTATGGTCATAGAAAACAAGAGTGTGTCCGCTGTAATTATCTACAGTAATGGGCTTGCTGTCTTTCTGATAAATATACCCTTTATGCACTGCGTCACTGCCGCCATGAAGCTTCATTAAATAGCTGCCGTTATAGACAGGATTCTTACCGGCAAGCGTCGTAGTAGTCACATGAGACTGCTGCTCATTCGTCCAGGTGGCCCCGTTTTGCAGATACAGATCAAAATTCCCGATATCATGCATCGTATTCCCGCCGCTGCCGTAATTATCATTGTACTGTTCATACGCCGCCACACCAGTCCAGGACGAATCCTTATCTGTCAGCGCCACATGAAGATTTCCTCTGTGCTGCCAATCTGCCAGCTGGCCTCCACTGTACTCAATAACTTTCTTTCCATACTGCCCTGTAACATACATATCCCCGATAATATTGGTTCTTGCGCTTCCTGGCGCACCATTTTTCATGTTGATATTGACCGTTCCTTTTTCCACACGGGCCGCATAGAAATTATGGGATTTATCCGCATCCGCTGCTGTAGAAATAGTACCGCCGCCGACAGAAATTACACTGTCCGCGCCCGCAGTATGCAATGCCGATCCTTTAAAACCGGAAATATTCACCGGTCCCGTAACGGTCATGGAAGTATTATCGCCGGTCATCCGGATCCCGGATACGCCGATATACCGTCCCTGCTTCTCCGCTTTATCACCGTCCACATTTGAAATGGTAAGGGAACCGTCAATCACCGCTTCACTTCCGCTGCCCTGGAACGCAATACCTGCGGCGGAACTGCCTTTGGTATGCACCTTGGCAATCTCCACCGGTCCCGTTATATTCAGATGGGAATTCCCCTCAAGGAAAATGCCGTTGGCAGCACGGGTATTTGTATTGGTGGAAGTGATGCCGATTTTCTTTCCCGCATCATTTTTTACAGTAATATAATCATTATTTCCCACATAAACGGCATCAGCAATCTTATTGTCGCTTTCTGCCGCCACATTTAAATTGAATCCATTCATATCCACAATCATCGGATTGGTCTTCGTCGTAGGTGTGGACTCATTGTACATACCGCTGACCACATTTCCCTGCTTTGCATTCGGCGCAGTGCCTTTTGCATTGCGGTCAGCCGTTTCTTTTTCCGGCCCGGTAATTGGCCCGACAATCTCATCTTGCGCCGGTGTATAGAGATACTGCCCCTGTCCGTCTTCTTTTTTGAAAGTCACATCTTCCATACGTTTGGACAGGCTGGAAGCCGTCAGCCCCTCGGCAATTTCCACTTTACCGGCAAGATTGGTTTCCCCATTTTTATACGCAGTATAAAACAGCTTATTCGCCAGCGCGTTCAGCGTCTCGCTGGCCAGATTCTTATCTGCTGCTTTGGATGAATCCACATTCAGTCCCTTGCTGTCGGTAATCAGATTGATTCCCGATCCGGGCTGCGCTTTAGTCACGGTAAAAGTCCCGCCGAGGATATCCGTGGGTTTCTCTTCTTTATGACCATAGTATATATTGGTGAATCCCTTATAATCGTCTACGCGGATATTGATGCCTTCGCTGTCTTCATCCTCTCCGGGTTTCTGGAAAATATGTCCCGCCTTATCGGCGCTTTCCCCGCCGACCAGCCGTTTCAAATGGCTTTCCGAAAAATCCTCTCCGAAATAAGCATCAGGCGGTTCGCCCCAGGCCTCATTCGTCCAGGAAGCGCCGTTCTGCAGCCACAGATTAATTTCCCCAAAAAATTTCTTGCCACCGGCGTCATTGCCTTCATCTTTAAACGCATTGTATGCGACCCCCGTCCAGCTGGAATCGGGCGTAGCCAGCCCCAGATTGACGCGGGTATAAGGCTCCGGCTCATTCACATTGATCGCGCCGGCAGATGCGCCTACATTTCCTTTGATCGTAACTTTGGAATTACCGGCTCTGACAGGCACCTTATTTTCGTCCCGCTCCATATTCATCGTGGTGGTGGCGCACTCCGCCAGCAGTGCGTAATACCCCTTGGTATTATCTTTATTGATTTCTATATTTCCGCCCTTGAAATAAATATCCGAATGGCCGCCATTGGCAAATACGCCGTTGGCATTCACCTTCAGATCCACCAGTCCGTTAACGGTCAGCTTCGGTCCCATCTGGAGTGTGTAATTATTTCCGGCATAGATGGCAGAGCCGCCATAATAGCTGAAACCGCCGTCATTTTCCACATAGACCGCCCAGGGGTTCTTTTCATCATGGGTATTCATGGTTACGTTCCCATTGACAGTGGTTTCCGCATTGCCGCACAGATACATGCCCAGGCCGTAATTAGCGCCATGAGCCCTGATATCCATATCCCCATTAATCGTCAGCTTGTACGGCGTATCCTTATTCGTTCCGTTCTGTCCGCCTACACGGATTCCTTCAGCGCGACTTTTCGTATTCCCTGCATTAATAAATATCTTTTTTGCAGTAATCGTAGTCCCCTGCAATGACTCTATCTCAATTGCATGAAGCTCTAATTTCTTATTATTTCTTTCCGCATTAAAAATTAAAGTCTGTCCCGATGCATCAATATTTACAGGATGGCTTAAATCTCCTATCTTTATACCATTAGCGGTATTAATTATTGCATCTGTAGTAAACAGATAATTTTCCCCATTATCCTTTAAAATCTTTCGATTTACATAAATGTCATCTTTATCTTTCTCCCCGGTAATACCATTTGTAAGCTGTATCGCATCAGGATACTTCTTTTCCATGTCTTCTAAGAAATCAGCACGAACATCATGATACAAACCAAGACTGCCAAGTAATGACAACGTAACTGCCGCCGTCAGAAACCGTTTCCCCGATTTCCATTTTGAATACTCTTTCATAACCTGCTCCTCCGCCTTTTTATTCACCAGAAAATATGAAATATATGCACTGCTTCTATCCCCGCTTCTCTGCCATAGAGGATTATCTCCGGCCGGAACCGTTATGATGCCTGCCGTTCTGCCATACTATTTCCGCACCGCCTTTCTCAGAACTCGCACCGGAAACCGGCATTCAGCTGCCACTCCCGTTTCCAGTCCCCGCCAAATCCTCTTGTCACATCTATATAAATACGGCTTACAGGTGACAGATTATACGTGCCGCCTACCGTTAATTCCCCCCAGGTATCCTTTAAATCATAGCTGGTTTCCTTAGTACCGCCGTCAGCAGCGGAATAGGACGCTTTAATTCTGCCGCCGAATTCATGGGCAATGCCCGCTCTTACATACAGATCGCCGAAAGAACCGATACGTCCTGCTTCAATACCTGCCCTCGCCACATAACTGTCAAAAGACTGCCCCTTCACAGTCATCACGGCGCTTTTATTGGAAACATCGCATTCATCAGGTTCCAAATGCGCCCAGGTGAACTGGATCTGCGGCTGCCAGTAGAAATCTCCCGTTCCGAAGCGCTTTCCATATCTCCCTGCCACACTGTAACCTCTGGCGGTAGATGATCCCGTAAACTGATTTCTTCCTCTGTCATACAGGGTAAACTTATTCTTTATATAACCCCCTTTGACGATCATATCCACAAAGGCGCCCCGGGCAAGATCTTTCGAGCCGTAGAGCGACAGGGCATACAGTTTGCTGTCGCCTCTTCCGCCAAAATCATACTTGCCCTTTCCATCTCTGTAATCCAGAGATATACCTGCACGCCAGTTACTGGGGTAACGGCGGTCGTACCCGGCTTCGCCTGCCCAATAGTTTTCTTTTATTCCGATACCGTTTCCGTCATATTTCCATCTGCCGCCATAAGCTCTTCCCCATGCACCCTCCATGCCGCTTCGATAGCGGAGCATGTCCAAACGAAGCATCCCCTGCATGGCGTTATCTCTCCACTCCAAAGCGGAATCAGTCAGCACGCTGCGTCCACCTTTCATCAGCGCCGTCTCATTATCCCCATGGACAATCGGTGGAACCGGCGGTGTCGGTGGATTCGGGTTCGGATTCGGGTTCGGATTCGGATTCGGGTTCGGATTCGGGTTCGGATTCGGATTCGGGTTCGGATTCGGATTCGGGTTTGGATTCGGATTCGGGTTCGGTGCTGATCCTTTTTCTACATATCCCTGCCCGTGGTTGTCTTTCTTATACTTCATATCCGCTAATTTGGCAGATGCTGATGACGCGGTCAGCCCTTCCGCGATTTCTGCCTTACCCGCCAGATTACTCTCGCCGTCCACGGATCCCTCATAATATATCTTCCCCGCCACCGCGTTCAATGCTTTCCATACAGCATCATCATTATTCATATCAATACCTGCGTTATTAGTGGATACAACAATTCCCGAACCGGCAGCTGCTTTCTTTATCCGGAAATCGCCTCCGCGGTAAGATGCGGTCGTACCGCCATCTCCCTCGTGAGTATAAATAACTTTGACATGTCCGCTATAATTCGTCACGTGGATTTCCGATACTTCTTCAGGATAAATGATGCCTGCCTTATCGGCGGAGTTTCCGCCCACCAACTGGTTCACATGGGATACTCCGTCATATTTCCCATAGTGGAATACGCTCGGTTGGGGCATTTTTTCTACCTGAAGCCCATTGGTCCGCGATGGAGATCTGTGTTTCCATACGGCTCCGTTCTGCAGCCAGAGATTTACTTCTCCTGCCTGATCAGATCCGCTGTTGTCCACCACACCGATCCATTGGGAATCACTGTTTGCCAAAGCCAGATTGATACGGCCATTCTGGAAAAAGTAAGGCTGTCCGTTGTGGTCTTTATCATCCCGCATGGCAATGATATTCCCCTTGATATTCACTTTATGGGAAGCCGCATCCGCTCCTGCCATATTCACATTGATAGTGCCACCGTAACTGGCAAGGGCATAAAAACTCTCTTTATCGCTTGTCGGCGTCACTATGGTCACATTCCCTTTATTGGCGTTAATAACAGCGATATCATAGTCATCCATGCCGGCAGACTTGTAATAAGGATCCGTCTTCATTGCGGAGCCGCGGACAGCCAAGTACACATCGCCGTTGAGATCAATGGAGCTGCCGTCCGACATATCCACATCGACCCCCGTAGGTTGCCAGCGGGCACCGGTATATTCATCCGCCCATCCCGGAACATGGCCGTCCGGCCCGTAACCGCCATGTATTTCCGCCGCATTGACTCCCCATTTCGCGTCCTGGGAAGAGGAATCCGGAGGTTCTCCAACGGCTGCCGGATCCCCTATATATACGTTGCCGTTGACAGTAATGTTCGCTTTGGCCCCCGTACCGGTGCCGGCACGCATCATGTAAATACCGTCGGCAAAACAGCTGCCTCCGTAAGTCTTAATCTGCAGGTTCCCGTTTATGGTCAGCCGGCTCCCGTCAGATGCGAGAATCCCCGCCCCCTGCGAATTTCCTGCTTCGCTGCTGGAAGTATCAATGGACAGCGTTCCTGTCCCGTCACCCACGGTGACAACGGATGTCGTTCCTTTCCCCGGCGTAATACCCTCAGCGTGATAAGTGCCGTGGATACTGATTTTTGATCCGTCTTCCAAGTTATACTTATTAACACCGTTTTCCACTTTATAGGCACTTCCGAAAGTTGCCTTATCTTTTTTTGCCTTGGTCGTGATACCGGAAGTATAAACCGGCGCCGCCAGCACATCCGAAACTGCTCCGGTGCCGCTGATAAGCAATGCTGCTATACCGGCTGCCAGCCACTTTTTTCTGCCATACACATATTTCATCATTATCCCGCCTTTTCTCCACTACAACGATCTATGCCTTACACTTCCATCTTCACGCCGAACAGCCATGTGCGCCCCGGCATGGAATACCATGTTCCCGGCGTATGGTCGCTCCATATGACATCTGTATGCTCCGCCCAAAGTTTATCGAAAATATTATTGATTTTCAGATAAAAATTAAAATCTTTTCTCGGTTCATAATTAAAGCTCAAATTATAAATTCCGTATTTATCGTTCGGCCACCCTTTCAAATCACTGTTTACCGGGTTCTTTCTCCGGATAAAATAGAATCCGTCCAGACCTCCGGTGAACTTCTTATTGTGATAGATCATGTCAAAAGTAAGTTTATCTTTCGGCGAATATCCGAGAGAAAAATTATCCCCGGGAACATTGGAGTACAAATGCGCCCATCCTACATTGGCGCTCCATTTACTCCCGATCTGCGAAATCAGCTGGGCATTCCATCCTCTTGAAACACCCTGATTAAAGTTTTTATATTTTTTTGATGAAGTATCATATCCGATAGATTGTTCATCTTTTGTTCTGAACCAGTTAAAGGTAAACATGGTCTTATCGCTGAATACATGGCTGTAGCCGACGGTATCCGTATATCCATAAGCAGGTCTGACCTTGGCATTTCCATACTGGGGAATATAAAGAACATCAAGCCCCGGCAGAATGTAGAAATCATTGCGTCCCGCATACACTGTATCCTTAGGTGTAATTTCATAGCTCAAACGATAGCTTTTGGATGTATGATTGGAAAAATCGGCAGTGTATTGATCTGTCTCAGGGCGGTCATGCCGCAGGCCTCCGGAAAGAGACCACCGGGGCAGGAAATTCCAATCTTCCTGTATATAAAAAGAATAATTTTCATACCAGTGGTTCGTTTTGACCGGATTCCCATTTACGTCAAATCCTGCCGCCCGAAGAACATTGTCCCTTCCCTTTGAATAATCCACACCAAAAGTCAGTCGGTTCCATTCATCATGGAAGCTCACCTGCTCGCCGATGATGTCATAAGTATAGTCGCTGCTTATCCCCCAATTGGACTGCGCATTCATGTCATAATCCTGAAAATAATTTGTCTTTACTTTATTCCGGCGGTAAGTAAACTGGTTATCCCAATGCTTCCCGATGGATATCTTATCCTGCAGAGTCAGCATATCGGACTTATAATCGCCATGATACCGGTTTGAATACACAAAATCATATCCTCTATATCTTGACTTCATTTTGTCATAACTTAAGGAAAGAGAATGTTTATCAGTAAAATCATAAGCAAATTTCACTCCGTCCGATAAGGTATGGGTGTGCCCGGGCCATAGCCTTCCGTCACCGGATTTGGTATCACCTATCAGCAGTTTGTCATAATAGGCCATGTAGGAAAACTTCCCTACTCTCCCCATAGTGGTCAGCTTATATATTTCCCGTCCGCCGGTTCCTCTGGCTATATCCACGGTCGTTTTCTTTTCCCCGGGATTCTTGGTGATGATATTGATCACACCGCCTTTGGCGCCACTTCCATACAACGCGCCGGCACTGCCGCGCAGCACTTCGATACGTTCGACATTGTCCATATTATTCAGCAGAGAAGAATACATATACCCTGAATTATTCGCGCCGTTGAAATCGGTTACACGTACGCCGTCCACAAGCAGTATAATATCCTTGCTTCCATTAATCCGGATCCCGCTTAAATTGGCATTCAATCCATTTCCGCCATAATTCAGATACTGTGTCCCCGGAACTGTACGCAGCGCATCTTCCACGGTATTCAGATGGAGTTTTTCAATCTGCCGGCTCGTAACTACACTGATATCGGCCCTGGCATCCACCAAATTTTCATTCATGCGATTCGCTGTGACAACAACGGGCGCCATCTCAAAAACATACTCCTCTGCCAGCGAAGGGTATGCCATGCTTCCGGTTAAAACTGCTGCAGCCGCCATTACCAATGTCTTCTTCATCCTGATTCTCCTCATAACTAAAAAATATAAAAAAGATATGCACCGCTTCCGCGGCATTTCCCCGCACACAAAAAATTTATTTTTAATTTTTAACTTATGGTACGC
>ENA-OZHJ01000206-OZHJ01000206.1-human-gut-metagenome-genome-assembly--contig:-NODE-206-length-31595-cov-9.197242_pt1 | contig 31595 bp, 31 predicted proteins | sample MGYA00244663_ERZ653672 | MGnify/ENA primary metagenome ERZ653672 (study PRJEB26926, sample SAMN06165215) | human gut metagenome | biome: ENVO:00009003; feature: ENVO:2100002; material: ENVO:00002003... | reverse complement strand
GAGGAAGAACCCATGACACGATACAACAAAATCGACGACGTGCCCGCGTGGGCGCAGGACACGGTGCGCGCGCTGATGGACGCGGGCGCGCTGCAGGGTGACGAGCACGGATGCATTGACCTGTCGCGGGATATGATCCGCGGCATGGTGATCGGCAAGCGGTACGCGGACGCGCGCAGCCCCAGATATGCCACAATCGACGACGTGCCCGGCTGGGCGCGCGAGGAGACGCAGAAGCTGGTGGAGCGCGGCGCTCTGAAAGGCGATGCGCACGGCAAGCTGAACGTATCAATGGATATGCTGCGCACGATGATCGTGTGTCAGCGGATGATCGACGCCGCTGGCGGGAAGTGAGGCGCGGATGTCGGAGGTTATCATTTCCGCGCTGATCAGCGCAGCGGCCGCCATCGTGGTCGGCCTCATCAACAGCCGCGCGCAGCACAACAAGCTGATCGCGGAGCTGGACAAGCGCGACGAGCTGCAGGCGTATCGCATTGAGCAGCTCGAGCGCAAGGTGGACAAGCACAATCAGGTCATCGCGCGTACATATAAGCTGGAGGAGTGCACCGAGCTCCTCGGCGAGCGCATCAAGGTGGCCAATCACCGGATCGATGATCTGGAGCACAAAAATTAAGAGGAGGACATCATTATGGAACTTGGAATCGCATCTGTGGCGGCGATCACCGCCATCGCGTATCTGCTGGGTATGGCCGTCAAGGCCACCAGCGTGGCCGACAAATGGATCCCCATCATCTGCGGTGGCGTCGGCCTGATCCTTGGCGTCGTCGCCTGGGCGATGGACGTGCCGGACTTCCCGGCACACGACTGGCTCAACGCTGCGGCGGTCGGCATCGTGTCTGGCTGGGCGGCAACGGGGCTGAATCAGTCGATTAAGCAGATTACAAAGTAATAACGTTTTCACAAAGATCCCCGGAGGCAAGCCTCCGGGGATCTTTGCGTTTTTGCACAACTTCCGAACCATTTTTTGTGCATCTTTTTGCGCCGGCTGAGCGCAAAAACGCTTGACATTATGCTCAATGAGCGGTATACTTAAACCATCAAGAGGACAACACGACAGGCCACCGGCCGGAAAGGACGAGAACTATGACACGCAACGAGGCAAAAGCACTGCAGGCAAAGCACAACATGGAGATCCTGCGCGATCCCATCACAAGCGAGGCACACGCACTGTATCTCGAGACCGAGCAGCCGATCTCGGAGCTCGATGATCTCGCGGACATCTCTCGCCGCTCCAACGGCTGCGCGCCGTGCTACATGGAGGCCAGCTACGAGGTGTATAGTACCACCGGCTCCGGCGTCACGTACAAGCTGAGCTGCCCGACCACATGGTTTGACCTCTGGGGCTGGGTCGACGAGTAATCTGTGCGGATACACATTCGGTACGCACGAAAGGAGATAAATCATCATGGCAAAAGCAACCGCAACCTGTACTTGCGCCAAATGCGGCGCAACGTTTACCCGCACTAAGATCTGCTGCAACCGGCGCGATGCAGACAGCTGGGAGGAGTGGGCCGCCGCAAACTTTGATGAGTGCGATGCTTGCTACACTGCGCGCAAGGCATCCGAGCGCGAGGCTGCCGCCGCAGCGGAGGCTGAGCTGCCCCTGACGCTGCATATGACCGGCTATCCGTACAAAGACAACACGCCGGTCGTCCTGTTTTTCGGCGGCGACACCATGCCGCGCAAGGACGACATTAAGGCGCTCGGGTACCGCTGGTTATTTGCGGATGACTACATCACCTACGGCTACAGCGTCCAGCGCGGAGAGCAAAAATGGATCAAGGTCGTCCCGCAGGAGGACGCCTACGACGAGATCGAGCACGCGAAGGCGCTCGGCGCCGTGATCGACGATAGCATTGTAGACACGGAGTATCTTGCCAAACAATCCGCCGCCAAGCGCGAGCGCATCGCGGCCGCTGAGGCATCCGGCATCACGGAGCCGGTCAAGCCGGCATGCTACCCGGCCGGCCGCTGGAACGGCAAGGTCTACGGTACGGCGGCTTATGGCTACCGCATCTACGTTGACAATGCGGAGGCCCGCGTCAGCAACGATGACGCCGACGCACTCAAAAACTATGCCAAGGCTCTGGCAGCCTGGCGCGAAGCTACTAAAGGAGGCAAAACGCAATGATAAGCAAAGGCATCACTGCAAACGAATATGAAGTGTACGTGTCCGGCAGCCAGTGGCCGGACACGATCAGCGGCACCACACTCACAGACGCGATCAACGGGAGCCTCCAGCGCCTCGTCTCGAGCGCCGGTATCCGTGGGTCATACACCGCCATCGTCGGCTACCGTGCCGAGTACAAGCCAGGCATCCTCGGCGGAAAGGGCGGCGTAGATGTGGCGATCACGCTGCACCGCGACCCCAAGCGCGGATACCCGGCAACCGATGTCGCGCACGCCTGGATCTATGCCAGCGCAGACGATCTGGATGAGCACTACGATCTCACGGATAAGCAGTTTTCGGCAGCGCTGCAGGAGGCCGCTGCCTACGATGACCCGGATGCGTTCGTGTCCGATGTTGCGACGTCAGACATCTTTGGCGCCAGCGAGGACGAGCTTCCGGCCTTGGCCGCAGAACTGCGGCCCATCTGGCGCTACGCGCACCTGTCCGTCAACGAGATCGTGCAGCACACCGGCCTGTCGCAGACAGATTTTGCGGCGCGGTTTGCAATCCCGCTGCGCACACTGCAGGGGTGGATCTCCGGGAGCCGGGAATGCCCGCCGTATGTGCGCCTGCTGCTTGCAAAGCAATGCGGACTGTGACGGGGGAGGCGATACAGATGCGTGACCGCGAGACCCCGCTGCCGCTGCTGCGCAAGTGGCTGCGCAGCTGCCCGGATGCCTATCAGCAGCTGGACAACTGCGAGGCCGCCAAAGCCGACGGCAGCCTGTCGTGGCCGGACTACTGCCCGCTGCCGATCAACGCGGCCTACACCTACCTTACCTACGCCCGCGGCCGCACCGACGTGGAGGCAGCAGAGCAGGCCGCCGAGCTGACGGCCTGCTGGGCGTGGCGGCGCAGCCGCATCATCTACGCCGTCGATGACGACATGTCCGAGATGCTTTTTGCCCAGGCGGAGGACATGGCGGACACCGACGTCCTGCCGGTCGGCCTGCTGCTGCACCTGCCGTACCCCTGCATCTATGTCAAGGCGCATCACCCGGAGCTGCCCGGCGTCGACGGTTTTTTTGCGTGGATCGACTACGATGTCAACCACAGCTCCACGGAGCTGCGCGTGCAGTGGCTGTACGATGATATGCAGGGCACCGTCCCGCAGGTGCTGCATCTGGACCCGTCCGGCACGATCGGCGACTGTGTGCGGGCCACGCTGGACCGCACGCGCGAAAATGTCGGCGTCGACATCAGCACCGTCTCGGACGTCGCTTCCCTCGGCCGCATCATCCTTGGCGTAATCCAGATCATCCTGTACATCATCTCCGACGGCGCGGACATCGCCGCTGCACCGGACCACAAGCACACGCAAAAGATCCCGCGCAAGCCGGACGACGTTGGCAAGGCCAGCACCGTCGATCTGCAGTATGTCGGTGTGCGCATGGGCGCGGCCATCCGTGGTGCAAGAGCGCGCGCGGAAGCAGACGAGGCTGACACCACCGGCAGCACGCCCGGCGGCAAAAAGCGGCCGCACGCCCGCCGCGGCCATTGGCATCACTACTGGGCAGGCCCGCAGGATGATCGCTGCCTGATCCTTAAGTGGACAGCTCCCACCTACATCCACGCGGATGATATGCCGCCGGGCGGTGAGACCGTCATCTATCCCGTGCGCAAGCCGCCCAAGCAGTGACGCGGGGATAATCGCGGGGATAAATTTGCGCGCAGACCGCGCAAGCGCTTGCGCGACAGTGCTTTCCGGCTTGGCACGATTTGCTTGACGTGCGGAGGGTCACAGGTTCGAGTCCTGTATCGTCCACCATAAAAATGCCGCGACAAACGTCGCGGCATTTTTATATTTTCGCAGCATTGAAAGAAAGAAAAAAGGAGACTGGCAGCAGTGCACAGTCTCCAAGGATGTAGTCAGCAAAGTTTGCAAGACAGGGCTGACCGCAGTGGTTTTATTATAGTGGGATTCCGGAATGCTGTCAAGATGAAAATAACAGAAAGAAACATTTCTTCCGAAAACAAGAATCGACAAATTTCGCATATTTCTCTGTAAAAATGAGAATTGATACTTGACAACCGTGTGCGTTATCATTATAATGAAAAAGCTGCATCGGGGTGTAGCGCAGATGGTAGCGCGCATGGTTCGGGACCATGAGGCCGCGAGTTCAAGTCTCGCCACTCCGACCATAATGTGGAGGCAAAAAAGATGTCTCCTGCGAAAAGCCCGAATATATCGGGCTTTTTTGCTACCCAAACGGCGATTTTTCTCTGTACCAAAACACAGATGTAAAATCGCCGTTTTCCCTTTGTGGATAGACTTGAATTCCCGAAAAGTAAATATCAGATACACAGGCAGATAGAAAGCAAAAATCTATCTGCCTTTTTTATTACCCTAAAAAGGAGAAATCAGATATGCGGTCCTTTATTTCTCTGCACAAGGAAAATTGGCGCAGTCACAGCTACGCTGCCGCCCGCTGTGTCGGGGATCAGGTGCTGTTTCAAATGCTGAAAGCGAATTCCAATATCGACACCGTCTATCTCTGCATGGACAACGATGTCGCAGGTCAGGCGGCGAACAAAAGGATATCCGACAAACTCTTTAGCAAAACGAATAGTGCGGAGTTTGCGACGACGAAGTGACAGGTGCCACCTGTCATGACGGAAGGAGAAAGTGAACTTACCCAACTGAAAAATAACTACAGCAGAAAGGAAAGACAAATAACTCTATCAAGGCAGAGTATAAGATGGAATCAGTTCGACTTGTGCAGGTCAAAGACCGCCCTTTTTCTCTGTTGTGGGTAAAAAGTGTGGCTTTTGTGCAAAGCCTTATAAGAGGCAGTTGAGAAACAGACGGATTTATGCTATAGATTAATTTGAAAAGGTATACCCAAGGAAAAACAAAAACGAATGAAGGCGAAATGGGGTCTGTTTATGACCGAACAGAAAAAGAATACTATCATAACAAGCGGCATCGCTGTACTTGCCGTGATACTGGCATATTGCTTCCGAATTGTAGGCAGGGGCAGCTTCTACCCGATGCTGTTTTCCTATCTGCGCAGCTTTATCTATATTGGCCTATTCGCTGCCTGGGGGCTCTCCGTCCGTCAGCGGATCGTGCAAAAGCAGGTGTGCAGGTTTATGACGGTCACCGCAGTACTGCTCATCATATGGATGGTAGTCCGTTCGGCAAAGTATTTTATATTCTGGCAGCCGGATGCCGTCCGTTACCTGTGGTATCTGTTCTATCTGCCCATGCTGTTTGTGCCTATGCTGGCACTGCTGATTGCCATGTCATTGGGAAAGCCGGACGAATACAAATTTCCCAAGGGAATGTCGGTTCTGTGGATCATCTCCGGCGTATTGCTTCTGCTCGTGCTTACAAATGACTTGCACCAATTCGTATTTACCTTTCCGAAGGACGCCGCCGTGTGGACAGACAAAAACAACGGTTACTCGATAGGCTACTTCATGATTGCAGGCTGGCAGGTGCTGTGCGCCTTTGCCGCACTCGTAATTATGTTTTTCAAATGCCGTGTGCAAAAAGGAAGGCTCCACTTTCTTCCCATTGTTCCTATGCTGCTGGCGATTGTTTACAGCGCACTTTACTATGCGGGTGCGGATTGGCTGCTCCACTTGTTCGGCGATATTGCCGCGTTCCAAAGTGTGATGTATATTCTGACCTTTGAGTTTTGCATCGCCTGCGGATATATACATTCAAACAGCCGTTATGTGGACTTGTTTGCCTCCTCTGTCGGCACATCGGCAGAGATTACTGACAAGGACTTTACCGTTCGGTATGCAGCTGTAAACACTGCGCCTATCTCAAAGGAAACGATGAAAAAAGCCGAGCAAAGCCCGGTCACGATGGGCGGCTTGACCGTTCACACCATGCCTGTTGACGGCGGCTATGCCGTATGGACAGAGGATGTGTCGGCTTTGCGTGACATCAAGGAGAACTCTGAGCTTCTTGCAGACGAGCTTGCCGACAGGAACGAAATACTCCGTTATGAATACAAGCGCGAAGCTAAGCGCCGCAAGGTGGAGGAGCAAAACCGCCTGTATGACCTCCTGCGTTCCGCTACGCAGACGCAGATCGACCGCATTGCGGAGCTCACTAAGGAATACCGCCGAATCTCAAGCACCGATCCCGACAGCGCCAAAACGCTCCTTGCCGAGATTGCCGTGCTGTGCAGCTATATTAAACGCCGCAAGCATCTGACGCTCCTTACCGACCGAGATATTAAAATAGCGGCAACGGAACTCCACCGTGCCTTCAATGAATCGCTCCAAACGCTAAAGCTGTTGGGCGTCCGCAGCTCGCTCTATGTGGACGAGTCTCTTTCCATGCTCTCCGGCAAAACGGCGACTGCTGTATTTGATTTTTACGAATCGGTTATTGAAGCCGATATTTTGAATTTAACAGGCATACAGGTAAGCCTCATAAAGGCAAACGGCTTGCGCTTGTCACTAAATGTGTGCTGCAAGGCCGACCTTTCCGCTTTGGCAAGCGGAGACAGTATCCGCTGTGAAAAAGAGGATGACGAGGAATACCAGCGCCTTGTATTTGAAGCGAAAGAAGGTGACAGGAAATGAGTGCATTTTCTTCCCTTTCTGAATTTTGGCAGACTATGCTGCCGTTTATCATGCTTGTGGAGATCGTCCTTGAAATCGGGCTGTTTATGTATCAGCTTCTTCGCAGCAATAAGCCGGTGCGCAGCCTGCTGAGTCTGGCGGTTATGGCGGTGATGATCCCACTGCTGTTCTCCGTTTCCCGGGCAGATCCCGATAATATCGGGGACGCATTTCTGCTGGGCGCACCGTGGCTGATATTTGCCGCTGCCATTTTCCTTGCGGCAGTTCACTTTGCCATTGCTCTGCCGCGGGAATACCGCCGTAAAAAGAACGAGCTCTCGCCGTTCTCCATTAAGGAAGCAACGGATAAGCTGCCTATGGGCATCTGCTTTGCTGACCCGAACGGCAGGATCATCCTGTGCAACAACCGTATGCGCAGGCTGTCCTTTGCCCTTTGCGGCCACGAGCTGCAAATCAAAAGCGATATGGAAAATGCCCTGAGCGTGCCGGACAGATCCGTAACCGTCAAGGATGATTGCTACATCCTGCCCGACAAGACCGTCTGGCAGTTTCGCACACAAACTATCACCGTGGAGAGCGATGACCGCTGGCAACAGATAACGGCGCACAATGTAACCGAGCTGTATAACGGCTACCAAAAGCAAGAGGAAATAAATAAAGAACTGGCAGAAGTCAATCGAAAGCTCAGGAAGATGTACGCTCGCATGGAGGACGATGTCAAGGAGAAGGAAAGCCTTGACCTAAAGGTCTATATTCACGATACCATCGGGCGGAGCCTCCTGACCATTCGTGACATCATCGGCAGCGGCGAGGACACCGAGAGAAAGCTCGAAGCCCTGCAAAACGCCGTCGGTATGCTGGCAAGCAACCGCGTCACCTCCGTCGGCACGATGCAGGAGGTGCAGCAGACCGCAAAGCAGCTCGGCGTAGCCGTTGAGGTCGAGGGCTATCTTCCGCGCGATACCGCCGCCGAGGAACTGACCGTTGCCGCCGCCAAGGAGTGCGTGACCAACTGCATCAAGCACGCAGACGGGAATGAGGTATATATCCGCATTGCCGAGCGCAATCATTGCCACGACATTACCATAACCAATAACGGCAGAGTGCCCACGGGGCCGATCAGAGAGGGCAGTGGACTTTCCGCGCTTCGTCACAGCATTGAAAGCCACGGCGGCGAGATGCATATTTCCCATGAGCCGCGCTTTGCGCTTCTCATCACGATTCCCGAAAAGGAGAATGAGCTATGATAAGCACCATACTTGTAGAGGACGATCTGTACATCCAAAAGCACTTTGTCGATCGTCTTGCGGCAGACGGCGAGTTTCATCTTGTCGGCGTTTTCCGTGACGCCTTTGAAGCGGAAAAGCACTGCGACGCCACCGTAAAGCTCGTCCTTATGGATGTGCAGACGCAGCACAAGCACTCCGGTCTTGCCGCCGCGGAGCGCATCAAAAAGGCTTTTCCGCAAATCAAGATAGTAGCCGCGACCTCGCTTGTCGATCCGCAGGTGCTGCAAAGAGCGAAAGCGGGCGCAGCCGACAGCCTGTGGTATAAAGACCACGGTACAGAGGAATTGATGAGCGTTGTAAAGCGCACCCTGGCAGGCGAAAAGCTCTTTCCCGATTCCTCACCCGCCATCGAGATGGAGGGCACAATGTCCGATAAATTTTCGCCGCGGCAATTGGACATACTGCGCCTTTATATAAAGGGCTTCACCTATCAGGAGATAGCCGATAAATTGGGCATCTCCAAAAACGGCGTTCGCTGGAATTTGGACGATATGGTGGGAAAAGGCGGGTTTGAAAACCGAGAGGCGCTCGTTGCGACCGCAATTGAAAATAAGCTCATGGTAACGACTTTGAAGGACGAATAAATGCAAAGTACCCCTTGACCGAGCAGGTCAAGGGGTACTTTGCGCAAAAAAGGCAGAATTATTTTGAAAAAACATTTTTTTCGCTCCGTTACTGGCACTTGTGCCAGTGACAAGCCTTAAAAAATCCGTAGAATAAAATGTGTATAAATATCGTTGTGTATAGACAAGGCGGTGGTGAAGGATGAAAAAGATCGTGCTGGATATTCAGAGCGATATCCATGCGCAAACCATGGAGCGAATGCTGATGCAGAAGCTGGACGATTGTCAGGTCGTGATCTCCGAATCGCCTGACACGACCGCCGAGTGGTGCAAAACACATCGACCGGACGTGCTCTTAATGGAGGTCAAGGCGTATTCACCATGGATGTTCAAAGAACGAATGGCAATCTGTGACAAGGTAAAACGAAACACGGAAAACTGCCGTGTCATTCTCTTTGTGGATGATGATACAGACGGAGAGTTGATCGAGCAGGTGCGGCAGGCAAAGCGCGAGGGTCTGATAGACGCTTTTCTCTTCGGTTCGGTATCCGAAAACTACTTTGCTTCGGTCATCGACAGTGTTTAAATCAGGCAACACAAAACGCATAGACAAATCTTCAAAATGATTTTGAGGGAGGAAATGATAGTATGACAAAAACGAACACACGAAGTCGCATCGTCAGCATCCTGCTGGTGCTTATAATGCTGCTCTCGCTGATGCCGAGTCTGATGGTTCCCACCCACGCCTTTTGGGACGACTACGACACCGGCGGAGATTGCCCCAACTGCGACCACTACCACTGGGCTGAGAATTGCTGCGACTGCCAGTTCTGCACCATTGACTGCAACTACGATTGCTGGGTTGAGACCCATTGCAACGACTGTGGTCTGTGCCTGGGCGACACGCCCTACTGGTGCTCAGAGTGCTTTAAATGCGCCGACTGCATGGAGGATACGCACTGCTCCACCTGCGCCAAGTGCTACATCGGCGAGGATGACCAGCTGTGCGGCGAATGCCATAAGGGTCCCTGCTGCTCCATAACCATCTGCGACACCTGCGGCTTCTGCGACGACTGCGCAAACGATGACAGCGACCCGATGCACTGCTCGCTGTGTAACGCCTGCTTCGGTTCGGTGGACGAGTGCGTGGACGACGATGATACCGGCGTCATCCACTGCGTCGATTGCCACACGGCCTGCGAGCAGTGCGAGGAATGCCTGCTGGCCAAGGAGAGCTGCGAGGACTGCGGCCTGTGCAAGGAGTGCTGCCGGGACAACTCCGATGCCGGCGGCTGCCCGGACGGCGAGACCTGCGTGGAAAGCGCCGAGTGGGAAGAGCACATCTGCCCGGGCTGCGACGGCTGGGTCACGGATAAGGAAGACGAGGACGAGTTCTGCGAAACCTGCGAGCTGTGCAAGGAGTGCTGCGAGGGCAACTCCGACTGCTCCGCGGGAATGTGTGCAATGGATACGGACTATGCGGATCACTTCTGCGAGGACTGCGGCCTGTGCTTCTGCGACAGCGACCCCTGCGAGGACGGCTGCGATCAGCGCTGCAGGGACTGCTGCCTCGATGCCGTGAAAGCGATGGGCTGCGATCATGACGACTGGTGCTTCAGCGACTCTGATTTTGAAGATCATCTGAAAGCAGAGCACAGCGGTGCCGGGCATACCCACATCGCTTCCTCGTCCTGGTCAGCTGACGGAACGCGGCACTGGCACCCCTGCCGCTATTGCGACGGTAAAAAGCTGAATGCCGCCAACCATGAATATGACGCCAAGGGCGTGTGCAAGGTCTGCGGCTACATCAGCGGCAGCTCCATCGTCATCACCCGCCAGCCCAAGGGCGTCAAGTGCAAGACCTCCATCTACGATGATTATAACGAAGAGCCGGAAAACGGCCTGCTGTTCTATGAAAATCACCCGGTCACCTTCTCTGTCTCGGCAAGAAGCCTGAAAGGCGACGAGTTGACCTATCAGTGGTATCGGAAGGATAATGAGCATCCCACGGCGGCGCCCTACAAGCTGCCGGAGGGTAGGTTTTACATGGGTGTGACGACCTCTACACTGAAGATGTCGGTTTCCACCCAGGCCTGTCAGGAGGACTACTCCTACTACTGCGTCATCGGCAGAAAGGGCGACGCTTCGGACACCATGAAAACGGCGGAGGCAAAGCTGACTGCCACCCATGCCTTCAGCTATCAGCAGGCCGGTGAGCCTGTGTACACCGACGACGGCAAGAGAACGCCGGAATACAAGGTCACTTGGGTCGATAAGGATGGGAATACCCATAATACTACCGTAGGCAGCGTTCGCAAAAGCGACGGCCACAAGCTCGCGTGCCTGTTTGAAGCAGGCGCAGAAGAATACGAAGCACATTATATGACCTCCGGCTCCAAGGAGCGCATCTTCCCGCATACCTTTAAGCTTGAAAAAAGCTATGACGCGGTAGGCGGCGGCAGAGTTGACATGCTCGTCTGCACCGTCTGCGACTATTTCGTTTTTGTGAAGAGTCACGTCCATGATTACGGCTGGAACTGGGACTACACCGGCTTCGGCAGTATCTATGAGTATACCTTCAACATCGGCGGCTCGACCAAGACGGTGGAGTAGCTCATCCTTGAGTCCGGCTATGCCCACCCCGAAAAGTGCAAGGTTCCCGGCTGCGAGGAGTTCATCATGGTTCCCCACAGCTGGGGTCGCTGGAACGTGGTTTTGTGCCCTGACACCGCAGGCGCCGAAGGCGGCATGGAGGCCGAATGCAGCGTCTGCGAGTACAAAGAGACGGAAAAAATTGACGGCGATTGGACAAAGGACACCGCCATTGTGACGGTGAAAAACGGCCGCGCAACCCGTATGATCGTCAAGCCAGGCGACAAGATCCGCCTTTATCCCGAGGAGAGAAACGGTCAGAAAGCCATCGGCTGGAAGGTGGAGTATCTCCGCGAATACAATGACGGAAGTCCTGTTAAGAAAAACTGGAGCAGCACCGAGGTCGCGAGCCTGTTTAAGCTCGTCAATAACGGCTCTGCACTCGAGTGGGGCTGCACGATCCCGGCGTTCAGCGCCATGGGCGCCCCCGGCGGCGGCCAATTCTTCTTCGAGCCGGTCTATGCAGGCTGTGACCACAGCGGCGGCACCACGGTGCTCAATGCGAAGGCGCAGGTCTGCGACCGCAAGGGCTACACCGGCGACACCGCCTGCGCAGACTGCGGCCAAGTCATCAGTGCCGGTTCGGATATTTACCCGCCTGCAAACGCCGGTCATACCGGTCCACTGCAGCCGCTGTACTACTACGGTACGACCAACTCGGCCACCACGGATGCAAGCCATGGCGGCAAACGCTATAACGCCAATTCGGGCGACTGCCGGCACCGGGCCTATGAGGGCGACTACCGCTGCACGGCTTGCGGCGGCACCGTAAAGGGCGAGACCGGCGACTTCAAACATAGCGGCCCCTTTGAGCTGCGCGATGTAAGAGCGGCAACCTGCACCGAGAAGGGCTATTCCGGTAACCAATACTGCACAGCGTGCGACAGGATCTCAAAGAAGGGCTCCGCTACCCCGTCCCTCCACGAAATTGCCGGCAACTACAAGCTGGTCAATGAGGTTAAGCCCGGATGCACCACCACAGGCTATAGCGGCGACTATCAGTGTACAAGAGGCTGCGGACAGATTTTCCGCTACGGTCATGTTATCGATAAGCTCAGCCATGATTGGGACGGCGGCAAACCGGCAACACAGGGCAAGAGCGATGGAATTCTCTACACCTGCCGGCGCACCGACTGCGGCGAGACGAAGTTTGTGAAGAATCCCGCTGCGACCGAGTATGCAGTTACCGTCACAGGCGGTACGGCGTCTGCATCGGGGAATGCCATTACCTCCGCCGCTGCGGGCGTTGAGATCACCGTCACGGCGATAATTCCCGATGGCAAGGTCTTTGACAAGTGGGTCGTGAAGTCCGGCGGCGTGACTCTTGCCGATGCTGCAAGCGCCGTCACCACCTTCACCATGCCCGCAAACGATGTTGCGCTTGCGGCAAGCTATAAGGACGCACCCGTTGCGACCTATAGCCTTACGACGCAGGTAAACGGCGGTCACGGAACGATCTCCGCGAGCAAGACAGGACTTGCAGTAGGCTCGACCGAAACGATCATCTTTACTCCCGACGCGGGCTATGAGATCGACACGGTCACCGTAAACGGCGCTGCAACGCCCGTGCTTGCCAATGTTCTGGACGTTACAATGGATGCGGATAAGACCGTCATCGTGACTTACAAGGCAACAGGCAGCACGCATACCCACAGCTACGGCACGGAGTGGAAGTATGACGACACCAATCACTGGCATGAGTGCCAGTGCGGCGACAAGGCCGACACGGCAGCACACAGCTTCCAGTGGGTGATCGACAAGGCCGCTACCAAGGAGGCCACTGGCATCAAGCACGAGGAATGCACCGTTTGCGGCGCCAAGCGCAGCGAGAACACCGAGATCCCCGCCCTGCGGGATTACGCCGTTACCGTCACCGGCGGTACGGCAACCGTTGCCGCAGGCACACCCATCACCCGCGCCATGGAGGGCGTTGAGGTCACCGTTACGGCACAGGCTCCTGACGGAAAGCACTTCGTCAAGTGGGTCGTTAAGGCAGGCGGCATTACACTGGCTAACGAGACCAGCGCCACCACCACCTTCACCATGCCCGCAAACGATGTAACGATCGAGGCGGAGTTCGCCGAAAACCCCGTAGAGGCGTATACGCTCACGGTTATCAAGGGCACGGCCTCCGTTGCCGCTGGCACCCCCATCACCGACAAGATCGAGCAGAACACCGTTGTGACCGTTACGGCGGACGCACCGGAGGCAGGCAAGGTCTTTGACAAGTGGGTCGTGCTGGAGGGCAATGTCACCCTGGCAGACGCCACCAAGGCCACCACCACCTTCACCATGCCCGGTAATGATGTGAAGATTGAGGCCACCTATAAGGATGCGCCTCCCAGCCATACCCACAGCTACGGCACGGATTGGAAGTATGACGACACCAATCACTGGCATGAGTGCGAGTGCGGCGACAAGGCCGATATTGCGGCTCACAGCGCCAGCGAGTGGATCGTTGACACGGCAGCTACCGAAACCGCCGACGGCGCTAAGCATAAGGAATGCACCGTCTGCAAGAAGGTTCTTGAAACCGCACCGATCCCCGCAACAGGCAGCACTCATACCCACAGCTACGGTACAGAGTGGAAGTATGACGGCACCAACCACTGGCATGAGTGCGAGTGCGGCGATAAGGCCGACACGGCAGCACACAGCTTCCAGTGGGTGATCGACAAAGCCGCTACCAAGGAGGCCACCGGCATCAAGCACGAGGAATGCACCGTTTGCGGCGCAAAGCGCAGCGAGAACACGGTCATCGACAAGCTCCCCGACGGCGGCAACACCGGCAATACAGGCAGCGGTGATAATAACACCGATAAGCCAGGAAAGGACGACTCCACCAAGCCTCCTCAGACCGGTGACAGCAGAAACCTCATCGGTTGGCTGGCTGCTCTGTTCGTCTGCGGCGGCGTTCTGACCGTGCTGGGTCTGAACAGCAAAAAGAGAAAGGAATCCGAGGCTGAATAAGCCTACGCTTCCGAAATCGAAATATCCTAAATACAATAGGCGGTGACGGATCATTCCGCCACCGCCTATTTTCCTGAAAGCGGACTTGGCAGCAAGTTCCTTTCCGAAAGGCGGCAAGCGATAGCCACATTCTGACCGTGTATCCCCAGCCGAACGGCGACGGAGAGGTGTCCCTGCTCCATTTGAAGCGCACCGCCACGGACAGATTTTTCCTTTTTCGTATGACCAAGCCCTGCGTCACGCTGACCGGAGAGATGTGTCTGTGGGAGGACGACCCCCCATCGGCACTGGTCTGCCGATGCTTTTTGACTTCCTGGATGAAGTCAGAATATTGAAGTAAAGTAAGGTGAAGCAATGCAGGATAACAGAATACCGCCGCAGAAAAGACCCATGACCGAGGCAGAAATGCTCCGCAGGCGTGAGCTGCGCCGCTCGGCGATCAAAAAGCAAAAGCGGAGAAGGACGCTCTTTCTTACCGCTTGCGCCCTTGCGGCGGTGCTGCTCATAGCGGGCATCGTGCTGTTGTGCCGTAGCTGCGGCCGCTCCGAGAGCAGCCCTCATGACGAGAGCATCTACGGCAGCTTTGCAATGTCCGACAAGAGCTGCGTCTATACCTTCCGTGAGGACGGCAGCGGAGAGCTGCGGCTTTCCAGCGCACCGTATAAATTCCGTTTCACGCTGTCCGGCAGGACACTCTCTATCGACTTTGAAGCCGAGGCACTGACCGACTGCGAGTACGAGGTGGCGTATATCGATACGGGGCTTGAGCTGACCGCAGGCAAGGGTACGGCGACACAGGGTGAGAAATTCACGCTGAACAGAACAGAAAAATAAGACCCATGCGGTCATGAAAGGACGGTGACGGCGATATGCCGCCTGAAAAAAAGAATAGCCGACCGGACGGCAATCTCCGGCACAGTTTCAAGAGCGCCAGCAAGTAAAAAATTTGCTGGCGCTCTTTCTTTATGCCAACAATTTTACAGTGAGTCCTAGTTTTAATGAAATGATTCATAAACACACTCCGACCATATCGCTGCGGACGTTGCATCGTTCGCAGCAATTTTTTATTCCCCCATCCCTTGCGCAGACGGTGCAAGTTCGGTATGATAGAGTTACCGATATTTTCATTCTGGAGGAGAACGTATGAACATTGCTGTCATCACCGGCGCATCCGCCGGTATCGGCCGGGAGCTCGTCTACGCTGTGGACAAGGACGCGCGCTATGACGAGATCTGGGTCATTGCCCGCAGAAAAGAGCGGCTGGAGGAGCTGCGCGACAAGTGCACGAACCCCATCCGCCCGATCGCGCTCGATCTCTCGGATCTGAGCAGCATCGATGCCTATCAGGCCCTGCTCGAGCAGGAGCAGCCCGAGATCAAGATGCTGGTCAATGCGGCCGGCTGCGGCGTGTTCGGCCCCTTTGCCGAGGCGGACCGCAAGAAGCTGCTCGCCAGCGCGCAGCTCAATTCGCTCGCGCTCACTGGCATGTGTCACGCGAGCCTGCCGTATATGCACGCCGGCAGCAGCATCATCAACATGGGCTCAAACTCCGCCTGGCAGCCGGTGCCGTATCAGGCGGTGTACGGCGCGAGCAAGAGCTATGTCCTGAGCCTGTCGCGCGCGATCGGCCGCGAGCTGCGCCCGCAGGGCATCCATGTCATGTGCGTCTGCCCCGGCTGGATCAAGACCGAGTTCCAGCAGGTCGCGCACCATGACGAGTATATCCGCTATGTGGACAAGTGGTATGGCCCAGACGAGGTAGCGGCGCAGGCTATGCAGGATCTCAAGAAGAAAAAGAGCGTCTCCATTCTCGGCCACCCGGTGCGCCGTCAGGTGCGCCTGGTCAAGCTCCTGCCGGTGGACACCGTCATGGACATCTGGTGCAAACAGCAGGGCATTGAGTAAGCCATTTTCCCGCTTGACAATCCATCTTCCTTCTGGCATAACACCCTCGTTCGCTGGAGGGCGAGCTGTTCAGAGAAACGGCAGCCGGATAAGGCGCAGACTGAAATGTCTGTTCCTTGTCCGGCTTTTTTCTTTTTCGAGGAGGATGACCATGGATCTGCTCGGGGACAATGTGCGCGCGATCTAACGCAAATACTTTCTGGCGGCGTTCGGCAGCGCGCTCATCTCGTGTATTTACGGCGTTGTGGACATGGCGATGGTCGGCCAGTATCAGGGGCCGGACGGTACGGCGGCGCTGCCGTCGTGCTAAAACCGGGCCTGTCTGCATACACTCCTTTTATCGGGGGTGATGTGCATGAAGCGCTGGAAAGTTTATTTGTGCGCGGCGGTATTCCTGCTGCTGACGGCGGTGAAGATGATCGCCCCGGCGGCGGCCGCAGATGCGCGCAAGGTGCTGCTGCCGGCCATCAACGCGGACGATGATTACAAGTCCGTCTTTGCCGAGATCCGCAGCGTGTTTGCGCCCGCGCCGGTACAGACGCAGGACGAACAGCTGCGGCAGTATCTGCCCGCCGTGAACATGTCCGTCTGGTCGACGCCCGCACCGGAGCCGACGCCGACACCCACGCCGGAACCGACCCCGGAGCCGACACCGACGCCGACGCCCGAACCGACGCAGAGCCCGCAGCTGCAGGCGGCCCTTGCCGCGCGCGAGGCATTTCTCAACGAGCAGGCGGTCTATTCCGGCTATGCAGTGCCGACCAATGTCAGCTACGCGGTCAGCGAGCTGCCGTTTGCGCACACGTCACCGGTCGCGGGCTATACCTCGTCCGGCTTCGGCTACCGGCTGCATCCATTGGAAAACAAGGTGAAATTTCACTATGGCACAGATTTCGCGGCCAATTCCGGCACGGCGGTCTGTGCCTTTGCTGACGGCACGGTGCTTGCCGCCGGGCAGGATGACGGGTACGGCAACTATGTGAAGATCCGTCACGCCGATGGTTACACGACGCTCTACGGCCACTGCAGCAAGCTGCTCGTGCGCGCCGGGGAGACGGTCACGGCGGGGCAGGAGATCGCGCTCGTCGGCGCGACCGGCAAGGCGACCGGGCCGCACCTGCACTTCGAGCTGATGCACGACGGGTATTACTGCAATCCGGAGTTTTACCTCGCCGCCGTATGAAGCGCCGCCGCTTTGCGCTCGATGTGCGCCCGGGCGCGGTCGCGCTGCTTGCCGGGCTGTATTTTCTGCTGCCGCTGCGCTGGTGCGCGCGGCTGGCGCTCGCCGTGGCGGTGCATGAGCTGGGCCATGTTGCGGCGCTGGTGCTGTGCGGCACGGAGATCTACGGCCTGCGCATGGAGGCCTGCGGGCTGGCGCTGCGCTGCGCGCCGCCGGAGGACGCGGTGCGCACGGTCGCGGCGGCGCTGGCCGGCCCTGCCGCCGGCGCGGGGCTGTTTTGCATCCTGCGCGGGCTTGGCTGCCCGGAGGGGGCGGATCTGAGCCTGCTGTATTCGTGCGTGAATCTGCTGCCGGTGCTGCCGCTCGACGGCGGCCGCGCGCTGCAGGCGGCGGTCGCGGCGCTGGCGGGCGAGCGTGCGGCAGAGCGGCTGCTGGACGTGCTGGGACTGGTGCTGCCGGTCGCGCTCATGGGACTCGGTGTGGTGCTGTTTGCGCGCGGCATGGGGCTCGCACTGGGCGCGTTTGGCGCGTGGCTGGCGCTTTTGCAGCCGGGAATGACTTGCCAAGGGGGAAAACATGATGTAAAATACTCCTACTATCATATGTAGGAGTGTAGTATGGATCAGCGACTGGAACGCATCCTGCCGCGCGTGCAGAAGCCCGCGCGCTATACCGGCGGTGAATACCGCCAGATCATCAAGGACAAGGCGGAGGTGGACCTGCGCCTCGCTTTTTGCTTCCCGGATATTTATGAGATCGGCATGTCGAACATCGGCATGCGCATCCTCTATGCCACGATGAACCAGATGCCCGGCGTCTGGTGTGAGCGCGTGTTTGCCCCCTGGGGCGACATGGAGGCCGAAATGCGCCGCGCGGGCATCCCGCTCTACGCGCTCGAGAGCGGCGACCCCGTCAGCGAATTTGACGTTGTGGCGTTCTCGCTCGGCTACGAGATGGCATATCCCGCCGTGCTCAATATGCTCGACCTGGCCGGCATCCCGCTGCGCAGCGCTGACCGGCCGGAGCTGACGCCGCTTGTCATCGCGGGCGGTACGGCCTGCAGCAACCCGGAGCCGATGGCCCCGTTTTTTGACCTCATGATCATCGGCGAGGGGGAAGAGGTCAATAACGAAGTGCTGGCGCTGTTCCGGCAGGCGCAGCAGGCCGGCTGGAGTAAGACGCGGTTTCTCGAAACGGCGGCGAAGATCCAGGGCGTGCTCATTCCGTCGTTCTACGTCCCGCACTGGAACCCGGACGGCACGCTGCACGACCTGACCCCGACGCACGGCGCGCCCGCGCGCGTGACCAAGCGCATCATTCAGGATCTCGACGCCTGTTATTATCCGACGGACCCCATCGTGCCGAGCACGGAGATCGTGCACGACCGTGTGAACGTGGAGCTGTTTCGCGGCTGCATCCGTGGCTGCCGCTTCTGTCAGGCGGGGTATGTCTACCGCCCGGTGCGCCCGCGCAAACCGGAGACGATCATCCGGCAGGGCATCGAATCGCTCAAAAACACCGGCTATCAGGAGGCGACGCTCCTGTCGCTCTCGAGCAGCGACTACCGCCCGCTCGACGAGGTGTGCGACGGGCTGCTGGAATACTGCGAGCCGCGCAGCATGAGTCTCGCGCTGCCGTCGCTGCGCGCGGACAACTTTTCCATGGACATCATGAGCCGCCTGCAGAAGGTGCGCAAGGGCGGCCTGACCTTCGCGCCCGAGGCCGGCACGCAGCGCCTGCGCGACGCCATCAACAAAAACGTGCGCGAGGAGGATCTGCTCCATTCCTGCCAGGTTGCCTTTGAGGGCGGGTGGAACGGCGTGAAGCTCTACTTCATGCTCGGACTGCCGACGGAGACGGATGAGGACGTGGTCGGCATCGCGGAGCTCGCCAATCAGGTGCTGCACACATGGCGTATGCACGCGACGAACAAGGCCCGCGGTGTGCGCATCACGGTCAGCACATCGTGCTTCGTACCGAAGCCGCACAGCCCCTTCCAGTGGGAGACGCAGGTGACGATGGACGAGTACAAGCGCAAGGTGCAGCTCCTGCGCGAGAGCATCAGGGCCAAGAGCGTGACCTACAACTGGCACGACCCGGATACCAGCTTCGTCGAGGCCGTTCTCTCGCGCGGCGACCGGCGCATTGCCGACGTCATCGAAGAGGTCTGGCGCCGCGGCGGCAAGCTCGAGGCGTGGGGCGACTATTTCTCGTTCGACCGCTGGATGGCGGCCATGGACGCCTGCGGCGTCGACCCGATGTTCTATGCCTGCCGCGAGCGCGGGAAGGATGAGCTCCTGCCGTGGGACATCGTGAATATGGGCGTGCGCCGCGCGCATCTGTGGCACGAGCGCGAGCAGGCCTACAAGGCCGAGCTCTCGCCTGACTGCCGTAGGCAGTGCACCGGCTGCGGTGCGCTCGCACTCATGACGGAAGGGGGCAAGTGCGATGCCTGAAAAGCTGAGACTGCGGTTTGAAAAGACCGGCCGTGCGATCTACATCTCGCACCTCGACCTCATGCGCACGATGCAGCGCGTGTTCCTGCGCGCCGACTGCCCGCTGAAATATTCCGAGGGCTTCAATCCCCACGCGCTCATCTCCATCCTGCTGCCGCTGTCCGTCGGCGTCGGGAGCGTGTGCGAGCTGATGGACTTTCAGCTGCGCGAGGAAGTAGACCTTGCCGCGCTGCCAGAGCGGCTCACGGCGGTCATGCCGGAGGGCATCCGCGCGCTCGAGGCGTACCCCGGCGGGCGCAAGGTGCGTGAGCTCAAGTGGCTGCGCGTGACCGGGCGGTATGAATATGACAACGCCGCTCCTGCGGACATGGCCGAAAAGCTCCGCGCGTTTTACGCGCGCGACGCCATCGTCATCACCCGCAAGACCAAGCGCGGGGAGGGACAGATGGACATCGTGCCAGCGATCTCGGAGCTGCACGTGCGGCCGGAGGCGCGGTTTGTGACGGTGGAGGCCGTCGTCTCCGCACAGGACCCGACGCTCAACCCTGACCACCTCGTCGCGGCGCTGCATCAGCTCGCGCCCGAGCTGGCCCCGGACTTTGCCGCCTTCACGCGGCAGGAGGTCTATACGGAAGATATACAAATTTTCCGCTGAAAACACTTGCAAACCCGCGCGGGATGTGCTATTATCTTATGGCTTGTGCGAAACAGTGTTTCGCAAGATAACGACGGTCCGCTGCCGTGACCGGCTCTGTCCACCGGTATGAACGTCTGATAAAGGAAGGATTTCATTATGGATCTCATCAAAACTCTGACCGCGCAGTACATGAAACCCGAACTGCCGGCCATGCGCGTCGGCGACACCGTGCGTGTCACTGTCCGCGTCACCGAGGGCAACCGTGAGCGTACCCAGGCTTTCGAGGGCACCATCATCGCCAAGAAGCACGGCGGCATCAACGAGACGATCACCGTCCGCCGCATCTCCTACGGTGTGGGCTGCGAGAAGGTTTTCCCGGTGCACTCTCCCACGATCGTGTCCGTCGAGACCGTTCGCCGCGGCAAAGTCCGCAGAGCCAAGCTGTACTACCTGCGCGACCGCGTGGGCAAGAGAGCCAAGGTCAAAGAGCTTATCTAAGTGGATACTGCAAAAAAGAGGCTTCGGCCTCTTTTTTGCATTTTCGGGGCGTTTTTGCGATGCCGCCGGAAAAGAATTCACACAATTTTAGTTGCCGAAAATGGGTCTGAGCGTGTATAATACAATTTACGAATTTTTTACACCGAGGTTTTGAAAATGGACAGCAAGAATCCGAGCGGCGCCAAGAGCCGCGCCGAAGTATACGATTGGATCCAGTGCATCATCTTCGCGCTGGTGTTCTGCGTGCTGCTGTTTGTGTTTGCAGTGCGCATGGTCAATGTCGTCGGCCACTCCATGGTGCCGACGCTCGAGCAGAGCGACAAGGTCGTCATCTCCAACCTGTTCTATCATCCGAAGCAGGGGGACGTCGTCGTCCTGCGCAAGCAGACGCTCATGGAAGAGCCCATCGTCAAGCGCATTATCGCGACGGAGGGGCAGACCGTAGACATCGACTTTGACGACGGCGTGGTCTACGTCGATGGCAAGGCGCTCGACGAGCCGTATGTCAATGAGCCCGTGCACGACCGGGAAAATTTCGAGGGCAAGATCACGGTGCCGGAAGGCTGCGTGTTCGTCATGGGCGACAACCGCAACGCCTCCACCGACAGCCGCGACGCGCGTCTCGGCTGCGTCGATGAGCGCTATATCATGGGCCGGGTGTACTTCACGCTCTTCCCGGTCAAGAACATCGGAGTTGTAAAATAACATGGCGCAGGATTTTGAAAAGCTGAATATTCAGTGGTTTCCGGGCCACATGACAAAGGCGCAGCGCATGATCGAGGAGCACATGAAGCAGGTCGACGCCGTGTGCGAGATCCTCGATGCGCGCATCCCGATGGCGAGCCGCAACCCGGACATTGACCGTCTCGCGGGCGACAAGCCCCGCATCGTTGTGCTCAACCGTACCGACCTCGCCGACCCGAAGGCGACGGCGCGCTGGCACGCAGCCTTTCAGCGGCAGGGCATGACCGTGCTCGAGACCGACAGCCGCAGCGGCAAGGGCGTCAACGGCTTTGCCGGCGCGGTGCGCACGGCGCTGCGCGACAAGATCGAGGCGTACGCTGCCAAGGGGCAGGTCGGCCGGCCGATGCGCGTTATGGTGCTGGGCATCCCGAATGTGGGCAAGTCCACCTTTATCAACAAGGTGGCGCGGCGCAAGGCGGCCGCCGCGGGCGACCGGCCGGGCGTCACGCGCGGCAAGCAGTGGATCACGGTCGATCAGGGCCTTGAGCTGCTGGACACGCCGGGCATCCTCTGGCCGCGGTTCGACAGTCAGGAGGTCGGCGAGCTGCTGGCCATCACCGGCGCGATCAAGGCCGAAGTGCTCGACCGCGAGACGCTCGCGGCCAACTTCATGCTCCGGCTCGCACGGTTTTATCCCGACGCAGTGGAGCAGCGCTACAAGTTCCGCCCCGACCCGGCCTGCAATGGCTTCGAGCTGCTGGAGCAGGCGGCGAAAAAACGCGGCTTTCTCATCTCCGGCGGGGAATATGACCTTGAGCGGATGGCGGGCGTGCTGCTCGATGAATATCGCGGCGGCAAGCTCGGCCGCATCACGCTCGAGATGCCGGAGGCGGAAGTATGACGCAGGTCGATCTGTGGACATTGGAAAACGAGCTGCGCACGCCGGACACCGAGCCGCTGTGCGGCGTGGACGAGGCCGGGCGCGGCCCGCTGGCAGGGCCCGTGTGCGCGGCGGCGGTGATGCTGCCGCCGGGGCTGGAGATCCCGGGCCTGAACGACTCGAAAAAGCTTTCGGAGAAAAAACGCGAGGCGCTCTATGATACCATCATCGCGCAGGCGCTGAGCTACGGCATCGCATTTGCGACCGTAGAGGAGATCGAGGCGCACAATATCCTCGGCGCGACGTTTCTGGCCATGAACCGGGCCATCGCGCAGCTGTCCCCACAGCCGGCGCTCGCGCTCATCGACGGCAACCGGAACACCGGCATCACCGTGCCGAGCCGATGCATCGTCGGCGGCGACGGCAAGTGTGCCGACATCGCGGCGGCCTCCGTGCTCGCAAAGGTCACACGTGACCGCTATATGCGCCGGATGGCGGAGACCTATCCGCAGTATGGGTTTGAAAAACACAAGGGCTACGGCACGGCAGCACACTATGCGGCCATCCGGGCGTATGGGCCAAGCCCCATCCACCGGCCGTCGTTCCTGAAGAAGATGCACTGATATGGCCGGTGCAGTCAAGGGAACGAAGGGCGCCTGGGGCGAGGACTGTGCGGCGGCGTACCTGCGCCGGCGCGGCTACCGCATCCTCGCGCGCAACTACAGCTGCCGCTTCGGCGAGATCGATATCATCGCGGCCGACCGCCACTATGTCGTGTTCGTGGAAGTGAAGCTGCGCGCGTCCGACCGGTTCGTGCGCGCGGGCGCGTATGTCACCACGGCCAAGCAGGCGCGCATCCGCACGGCGGCGTCGCTCTGGCTGGCGGAGCACGAGACGGAGCTGCAGCCGCGCTTTGACGTGATCGAAATTTATGGCGACGCGGACACGCCGCGCCGTCAACGCAGGATCAATCAGATCGAAAATGCTTTTGAATAACGAGGGATCAGATATGAACTACTACAGCACAAGAGATCATCAGCAGATCGTTTCCGCCGCACAGGCGATCGCCTGCGGCCTCGCGCCGGACGGCGGCCTGTTCGTGCCGGAGTCGCTGCCGGAGGTGTCCGCGCAGCAGCTTCAGGCGCTGTGCGGCATGACCTACCAGCAGCGCGCCGTGACGATCATGCGCCCGTTTCTGAGCGAGTTTACGGACGCCGAACTGGAGCGCTTCACCGCCGCAGCCTACGGCAGCCAGTTTGATGACCCGGCCGTTGCGCCGGTGCACCGGCTCGATGACGCCACGGCGTTTCTCGAGCTCTGGCACGGGCCGACGTGCGCGTTCAAGGACATGGCGCTGCAGATCCTGCCGTACCTGCTTACGGCGAGCCTGAAAAAGTGCGGCGAGCAGCGGCAGGTGTGCATCCTCGTCGCCACCTCGGGCGACACCGGCAAGGCGGCCCTGCAGGGTTTTGCCGACGTGCCGGGCACGAAGATCCTCGTGTTCTACCCCTACAGCGGCGTGTCGGAGATCCAGCGCCTGCAGATGGTCACGCAGACGGGCGACAACGTTGCAGTCAGCGCCGTGCGCGGCAACTTTGACGATGCGCAGACCGGCGTCAAGCAGATCTTCGGCGACAAGGCGTTTGCCGCCGAGCTCTCGCAGCGCGGCTGGTTCCTGTCCTCGGCCAACTCCATCAACTGGGGTCGCCTGCTGCCGCAGACCGTCTACTATTTTTCGGCGTACTGCGACGCTGTCACCGGCGGCATGATCGCCATGGGCGACCGGCTCAACTTCGTCGTGCCGACCGGCAACTTCGGCGACATTCTCGCCGGCTGGTACGCAAAGGAAATGGGCCTGCCGGTGGGCAAGCTCGTCTGCGCGTCGAATACGAACAACGTGCTCACGGACTTCATCCGCACAGGTACTTATAATAAGAACCGTCCGTTCCACACGACGGCGTCCCCGTCGATGGACATCCTCGTGTCGAGCAACCTCGAGCGCCTGCTCTATGCGCTCTGCGGCAGCGACGCGGAGGTCGCAGGCTATATGCAGCAGCTGCGCGAGCAGGGGAGCTACACGGTCTCGGATGCGCTCAAGGCGAAGATCCAGGAGGCGTTTGCCGGCGGCTTCTGCAATGATATCCAGACGCGCGAGAAGATCGGCCATGCCTGGCGCGACCATCGCTACCTGATCGACACGCACACGGCGGTCGCCTATCACGTGCTCGATGATTACCGCCGCGAGACCGGCGACACGACGCCGTCCGTCGTCGTGTCCACGGCCAGCCCCTTCAAGTTCTGCGACCAGGTGCTGCGCGGCATCGGCGGCACGGCCGACGCCTTCGGCCCGGCGTTGATCCGCCGCCTGTCGTGCGAAACGCAGATCGACGCGCCCGCGCCGCTGACTGGCCTGGACGCGCGACCGGTGCGCTTCGGCGGTTGTGTGGACAAGGCGCAGATGCTGCATACGGTGGACGAATTCCTGAAATAATATGTAACGGACGGGGAGACCCGTCCGCCGGGTCAGAACGCCGCGCGGCCCTTCTTGGTGAAGGTGCTGCAGAACGTCTCGTCCTTGCAGGTGCAGGTGCCCTGGGTGTTTTTGACCTGAATGTGGTCTGCGTGGCAGCGCTTGCCGTCCGCATTGTAGGCGCAGTTGCTCACGTCGCACGCAACGTTGTACTCGCAGCAGTCGTTCATATGATCGCTCATGGTTTCTGCCTCCAGATCAGATTCCGGCATCCGCCGGTCGAATCTATTGTGTGCAGCCGGGCGCGGAATATACGGAGGAACGCAAATGGCATTGTATGCAATCGGCGACCTGCATCTGTCGCTGGGCGCAGATAAACCCATGGACGTATTTGGCGGGCCGTGGGAAAATTATGTAGAAAAAATCAAACTTGGCTTTTCGTCCCTGCATGACGACGATGTCTGCGTGCTCTGCGGCGATCTTGCCTGGGGCATGACCATGGAGCAGGCGCTGCCGGACTTTCAGTTTATCGAGGCGTTGCCGGGGAAAAAGATCCTGCTCAAGGGCAACCACGACTTCTGGTGGAGCACCGCGAAAAAGGCTTACAGCTTTTTTGCGGCGCACGATATGCACACCATGGATATCCTCAATAATAACTGCTATTTCTACGGCGATTATGCCATCTGCGGCACGCGCGGCTGGTTTTATGAGGAGGCCAGGGGCGAGGCGCACGACCGGAAGATCATGCTGCGCGAGGTCGGCAGGCTCGAGACGTCGCTCAAAGCGGCGGGGGATAAGACGAAGCTCGTCTTTCTGCACTACCCGCCGAAGTATCTCGGCTATGAATGCCCGGAGATCCTGGACCTGCTCGATGCCTATCACGTGCCGCTGTGCTGCTATGGACACATCCACAGCCGCGGCTGCCGCAGCGCCTTTCAGGGCATGTATCACGACACGGAGTTCCGGCTGCTGTCGGCGGATTATATCTCGTTTTGCCCGCGCAGGATCCTTCCGTGAAACAGGTGTTGATTTTAGAGGATGAATCTGTTATAGTATTTAGGCATGTTCTTTTCATGACAAATTTCACGTAAACAATGCACCCGGCGATAAATGATTAGAGGAGGAAACCCAATGAACATCCAGAACATCGAAAAGAAAGAAAAAAACATGGCGACCTTTGAAGTGAAGGTCCCGGCCGATGTCTTTGACAATGCGGTCAACGAAGCATATAAAAAGAATAAGAACCATCTCTACGTGGCCGGCTTCCGCAAGGGCAAGGCCCCGCGCGCCGTCATCGAGGGTATGTACGGCAAGGAAGTGTTCTACCCCGACGCCATCGAGGCGCTGGCGGAGGATGCGTTCGAGGCAGGCCGTGCCGACTGCGGCTTTGAGTGCGTCGGCGCGCCGAGCCTGATCGACCAGAAAGTCACCGAGGACAAAGAGCTGATCTACACCTTTGAGGTCGGCATGTATCCGGAAGTGCAGCTCGGCCAGTACAAGGGCCTCGAGGTCCCGCAGAACCACGAAGCGTTTGACGAGAGCAAGGTCGACGAAGAGATGCACAATGTCCAGAAGCGCAACGCCCGCCTGCTCGATGTTGAGCGCGAGGCGAAGATGGGCGACCATGTCACGATCGACTTCGCCGGCTTCATCGATGGCGAGCAGTTTGACGGCGGCACGGCCGAGGATTATGACCTTGAGCTCGGCTCCAACACGTTCGTGCCCGGCTTCGAGGAGCAGATCGTTGGCATGAAGGCCGGCGACGAGCGCGATGTCGTCGTCACCTTCCCCGAGAACTACGTTGAGGCGCTGGCCGGCAAGGAGGCCACCTTCAAAGTCACCGTCAAGAGCGTCAAGGAGCCCGAGCTTCCGGAACTGGACGACGAGCTGGCTAAGGACATCTCCGACTACGAGACCATCGCGGAGTACCGCGACCATGTCCGTGAGGATCTGGAGAAAGAGTTTACCGAGCAGCAGGAGTCTGATTATGCGACCCGCCTCATGAAGGCCGCCGTCGACAACATGACCGTCGAGATCCCCGAGCCCATGATCCTGGCCAAGCTCGACGAGCAGCTGCGCAACTACATCTCCACCATGGGCATCAGCCCCGAGCTCACCCGTGAGCAGGTGCTCGCCTCCATGGGCCTGGACGAGAAGACCTTCCAGGAGATCATGCGTCCGCAGGCCGTGTTTGAGCTGCAGACCGATCTGCTGCTCGACGCGATCGTCAAGGCCGAGAACATCGAGCTCGACGAGGGCGAACTCGACGAGACCTACAACAAGATGGCCGAAGAGTACAAGATGGAAGTCGACAAGATCAAGCAGTACGTCGACGAGAAGATCATCGTTCTGGATATGAAGCGCCGCAAGGCCGCCCAGCTCATCCGCGACACCGCGGTGGACAAGGAGCCCGAGGCGAAGGAAGAAGCCGCTGAGACCAAGGAAGAGGCAGCCGAGTAATTCCCCGAAAGCTGTTTGGATTCCGGGCAGAACGGTTATGCTCTCTTGGATAAGCGAAACATCGAAAGGAGCGTACCATGAGTTTAGTACCGTACGTTGTCGAGCAGACCTCCCGCGGGGAGCGCTCGTACGACATTTTTTCCCGCCTGCTCAATGACCGCATCATCATGCTGTCCGAGGAGGTCAATGATACAACCGCCAGCCTGATCGTTGCGCAGCTGCTGTATCTCGAAGCACAGGATCCCGATAAGGACATCCAGTTTTATATCAACAGCCCCGGCGGCAGCGTGACCGCAGGCCTCGCCATCTATGACACCATGCAGTACATTAAGGCGGATGTTTCCACCATTTGTGTCGGTTTGGCTGCATCGATGGGCGCGTTCCTGCTCTCGTCCGGCACCAAGGGCAAGCGTCTGGCCCTGCCGAATTCGGAGATCATGATCCATCAGCCCTCCGGCGGCAGCCAGGGCCAGTGCACGGATATTCAGATCCAGGCACGGCAGATCCTGCGCATCAAGGATCGCCTCAATCACATCCTCGCAGAGAACACCGGCAAGCCGGTCGAGACCATCGCCGAGGATTGCGAGCGCGATAACTTCATGACCGCGGAGGAAGCACAGGCTTACGGTCTGGTGGACAAGGTCATTTATAAGCGATAATCTGTCAGGGGAGGGAACCGCCGTTCCCTCCCTGTTTCAAATGTAGGAAATGTGAGGTTTTTATGGCCAGAAATGACGAGAAAAAGAGCGTGCGCTGCTCTTTTTGCGGCAAACCGCAGTCGCTGGTGAACCGGCTCGTTGCCGGCAACGGCGTCTATATCTGTGATGAGTGCGTGCGCCTGTGCATGAGCATCATCGACGAGGGCTATCAGCCCGAGAGCGTCTCCACGGCGCAGGTCACGCTCCGGCGCGACCAGCTGCCGAAGCCGGCCGAGATGCGCGCCACGCTCGACGACTATATCATCGGCCAGGACCGTGCCAAGGTGGTGCTGTCCGTGGCGGTGTACAACCACTATAAGCGCATCCTGCGCGGCGATCAGGATAACGATGTCGAGCTGCAAAAGAGTAATGTCCTGCTCATCGGCCCGACCGGCAGCGGCAAGACACTCTTTGCCCAGACCCTGGCCAAGATGCTCGACGTGCCGTTTGCCATCGCGGATGCGACTACGCTCACCGAGGCCGGCTATGTCGGCGAGGATGTAGAGAACATCCTGCTCAAGCTCCTGCAGGCGGCGGACTTTGACGTCGAGCGCGCACAGCGCGGCATCATTTACATCGACGAGATCGACAAGATCGCCCGCAAGAGCGAGAACACGTCCATCACGCGCGACGTCTCCGGCGAGGGCGTGCAGCAGGCGCTGCTCAAGCTGCTCGAGGGCACGGTCGCAAACGTCCCGCCGCAGGGCGGACGCAAGCACCCGCAGCAGGAGTTCATCCAGGTGGACACGACGAACATCCTCTTCATCTGCGGCGGCGCGTTCGACGGTGTGGACAAGATCATCGAGCGCCGCATGGACAAGAAGTCCATGGGCTTCGGCGCCGAGATCCAGAGCGCCAAGGAGCGCGACCTGACCGAGATCATGAAAAACGTGCAGCAGCACGACCTGCTGAAGTTCGGCATCATCCCGGAGCTGATCGGCCGCATGCCGGTCATCACGGCGCTGGCCAGTCTGAGCCGCGAGGACATGGTGCGTATCCTCAAAGAGCCCAAAAACGCCCTGACCAAGCAGTATCAGGCGCTGATGCAGTTTGATAACGTCGAACTGGAATTTGAAGACGAAGCGCTGGGTAAAATTGCGGATAAGGCGATCGCAATGGAGATCGGCGCCCGCGGCCTGCGCAGCGTCATGGAAGGCGTCATGACGGACCTGATGTACTCCGTTCCGTCGGACCCGACGATCGCCAAGATCACCATCACCGCGGCGAGCGTGGACGGCACTGAGCCGCCGCGCATCGAGCGCCGGGAGCAGTGAGCCATTGCCTCCTGCCCCCAAGACCCCTGAGCGAAAGAGGAATCTGAATGGATAACACAACGACTATGGATCATGCGGAATTCACCGCCCGGCGCAGCCTGCCCATGATGGCACTGCGCGGCCTGACCGTGTTTCCGGGCATGATGCTGACCTTCGAGGTCGAGCGCAGCATGTCCATCGCGGCGCTGAACATGGCCATGAGCGACGATCAGATCATCTACCTGGTCCCGCAGAAAGACATTGCGACCGACATTCCCACCCCGGACGATGTGTACGGCGTGGGCACGGTCTGCCGCATCAAGCAGATGATGAAGCAGCCCGGCACCAAGACCATCCGCGTCATGGCCGAGGGCATCGAGCGCGGCCGGACGCTGGCCGTGCGCACGGACATGCCCTGCTTTGTGGCCGAGGTCGAGCCGATGCCGGATGTGCAAGAGCGGAAAACGGCGCGCACCGAGGCGCTCATCCGTCACTGCTGCAATTTGTTTGATGCCTATGTTACCGCGTCCGGCAACATGGCGCCGGAGTCGGTCATCAGCGTGCTCGGCAGCACGAACGCGGCGTTCGTGTCGAATTTTATCTCCCAGCACGTGTTCCTGCGTCCGGAAGAGAAGCAGGAGCTGCTGGAGGAGACGCGCCCGAGCCGGAGACTGTCCAAGCTCTCGAAAATGCTGCTGCACGAGACGAGCGTGCTCGGCCTGCAGCATCAGCTCGAGGAGGCGGCACAGGACCGGCTGAATCAGACGCAGCAGGAGTATCTGCTGCGCGAGCAGATGAAGATCATTCAGGCGGAGCTCGGTGAGTCCGACGATCCGGACTCCGAGAGCGCGGACTACCGTGAGAAGATCCTCGCCCTGCACCTGCCGGCCGACTCCGAGCAGCGCCTGCTCAAAGAGGTCGACCGGCTCAAAAAGCAGCCGTTCGGCTCATCGGAGGCGGCTGTCATCCGCAATTATCTGGACATCTGCCTCGAGCTGCCGTGGAACACGCGCACGAAGGAAACGCTCGACGTGCGCGCCGCGCGCGAGGTGCTGGACAAAGAGCACTTCGGCCTCGAAAAGGTCAAGGACCGCATCACGGAGTATCTGGCCGTGCGCCAGCTCGCGCCCGATGTCAAGGGCGGCGTGCTGTGCCTTGTCGGCCCTCCGGGCACCGGCAAGACGAGTATTGCCATGAGCATTGCCCACGCCACGAACCGCAAGCTCGCACGTATCTCTCTCGGTGGTGTGCACGACGAGGCGGAGATCCGCGGCCACCGCAAGACGTATGTCGGCGCCATGCCCGGCCGCATCATCAACGGCCTGACCATCGCCGGCAGCATGAACCCCGTCATGGTGCTCGACGAGATCGATAAGCTCGGCAGCGATTACCGCGGCGACCCGTCGTCGGCGCTGCTGGAGGTGCTCGACGCAGAGCAGAACGACCACTTCCGCGATAACTTCATGGAGATCCCGGTCGACTTGTCGGATGTGTTCTTCATCCTGACGGCCAACACGCTTGACACCATCCCGCGCCCGCTGCTCGACCGCATGGAGGTCATCCAGCTCTCGAGCTATACCGACGAGGAAAAGCTCCAGATCGCAAAGCAGCATCTGCTGCCCAAGCAGCGCAAAAAGCACGGGCTCAAGCCGTCGCAGCTGCGCGTGAGCGACGATGCCATCCGCGAGATCATCACGCTCTATACGCGCGAATCCGGCGTGCGCGTGCTCGAGCGCGAGCTCGCCGCCGTCTGCCGCAAGACGGCCAAGCGCATCGCGCTCGGCGAGTGCAAGAGCGTGCAGCTGCGCGCAGGCAGCGTGGCCAACTATCTCGGCCCCGCGCGCTTTGAGCCGGAGCACGTCTATGCGCAGGATGAGGTCGGCCTCGTACGCGGCCTTGCCTGGACATCCGTCGGCGGGGAAGTGCTCGATGTTGAAGCCGCCGTGCTCGACGGCACCGGAAAGCTGGAGCTGACCGGCAACCTCGGCGACGTCATGAAGGAGTCGGCGCAGGCCGCCGTCACCTATATCCGCAGCCGCGCGCAGATGCTCGGCATCGACCCGGAGTTTTATAAGAAGAAGGATATCCACATCCACTTCCCGGAGGGCGCAATCCCGAAGGACGGCCCGTCGGCCGGCATCACGATCTGCATCGCGGTCATCTCCGCGCTCACGAATACGCCGGTCCGCCGCGACCTCGCCATGACGGGCGAGATCACGCTGTGCGCTGTCTCTTATACACATCTGACGCTGCCGACGACT
>ENA-OZHJ01000175-OZHJ01000175.1-human-gut-metagenome-genome-assembly--contig:-NODE-175-length-34079-cov-15.438073_pt1 | contig 34079 bp, 28 predicted proteins | sample MGYA00244663_ERZ653672 | MGnify/ENA primary metagenome ERZ653672 (study PRJEB26926, sample SAMN06165215) | human gut metagenome | biome: ENVO:00009003; feature: ENVO:2100002; material: ENVO:00002003... | reverse complement strand
TTTTTAATCATTTATTTTTTCTCCTACAACCCTGCATCTCTTCCTGCAAAAAGCATATCAATCCGCTATACTTAGCTATAGTATAGCGGATTGCGAGGCAAAATACAAATATTATTACCGTTCTGTGTTCCTTTGAAATGTCAAGCATTAATTGCAAATTTTTTCCAAAAATTTTTAGTGCGTATTTTACCATAAATATGCACTTTCATATACACCATATTTGTTTTTGTCCCACGACTCCTAATCCGCCTGTAACAGCCGGATTTTTTTAATGATATTTAATTTCTCCATGGTTAAATGATAAGTCTCATTTCTTCCTCATACAGCTCCTGTGATGACCTTCCGCCAAACATTGGTCTCGGATAATTATTAAGCCAGTCCTCTACCTTCTGTATGTCTTTTTTTGTCTTTCTGTCAAAGTTCGTTCCCTTTGGTATGTGCCTCCTTATCATCCTGTTCTGATTCTCGTTTGAGCCTCGCTCAGCACTGCAGTAAGGATGGCAGTAATAAACTTCTGTACGTTTCTTTCCTTTTTTATCTTTTTTCTCAATCCCATCACAGTCGGCAAATTCAGTTCCATTGTCTACTGTTATTGTTTTAAATATATCAGAGAAAAGCCTGCCCCACTTGCGTTCAAGGCTGTTTATACACTTAACAACTGATGCAGCTGTGTGATCCTTTACCTTGAATATCTTCTCATACCTCGTTTTACGCTCAGTCAATACAACAAGTGCATTCTTTGACTTTCCCTGCTGTCCCATAACAGAGTCCATCTCCCAATGTCCGAATTCCTCACGCGTATCGATATCAACCGGTCTATGTTCAATGCTTGTTCCTGCAGCGGCTCTCTTTGCTTTTCTATGTACCTTATGGTAGCTTTTTCTTTTCCTCTTTATAGCCAGATTGTCTGCTGTCACCCTCATGAATATGCCGTCATATATGTACTTGTACAAGGTCTGCTTTGTTATAGTCACGCTGAAATTAAGGTTTTTCCTTTTTATATCCAAAAGCGCTGCTTCCGGACTATATCCATCATCTGCTATCTTCTCTTCAATATAATTGGCAAGTTCAATGTCTTTGCCTATCTTAAGGACAGGTCCTTTTGCCTTAAGGTTTTCCTGGTATTTTTCTTCTGCTATGTCTGCACTGTACCTTTCTGTCTCTGTCCAGTCAGAATTCCTGTGCATGTATCTTCCACGCTTCAGCTCCCTGTATATCGTGCTGACATTCACCCTCAGCGTATCAGCCATATCCTTCGCCTTTTCCCCACTGAGATACATCTTCTCAATTTTACGGCGGTCGGTTATTGTCAGCTGTCTGAATATTCTTCCCATGGTTTTGGCGCCTCCTTTGCATTTTTGTGTTAGAAGTATACCTTAAACCTCATAGTATTCCTATATGCATACTACACAATATTATCTGTTTGGTATATTTCATAAGTTACAAAAATAAGGTGCAGGACTGTTTCATCCTGCACCTTATAAATTCTATAGTCCCGGCTTATTCTGTTTTACATCCTGTTTATTTTCTTTCGTTTTTGCCCTTTGGAATATCTCTGCAGTTGTCTGTCCCGTCAGGTCCGTCCACCAGCCCTTGCATTCATTATAATGTTCAAGTGCCTCTGTCACATTATCAGATTTATAAGATGCATACAGGTATGGTGGCTGTGGAACTCCGTCCTTGAATACCTGCATGACTATCTGCTGACGGATAAGCAGAGGACCGGTTCTCATGTGCTCCATTCCATTCAACTCATTCTGGAAACGTGCAAATACCTTGTCGTTTCCATTTTCAACCGTAAAACACTGCGCCCTTATATATTTACCGACTATAATGGGATTATCAATATTCAGCTTAGTATTTTTAATAGTAAAACGTACACCATCCCTGTTTTTCTCAGCGAAGAAATTAGGCATCAATGTAATAACGTCCGCACTGCTATAAATGGGTTCTTCATCTTCCTGTATTTCAGCAGCATCTTCCGCTCCATCAATGCCTTTGTTTTCATCCTGACTTGTTTTAGGTTTGCGTATCTGACCTACATATGTAATTGCCTTGTCAAGATATGACATTTTAATTTCATCTGTATCATTTTTAGCGTAATCTTCACGAAGGCTCTTAAGGTATTGTATATATTCTTCCCTGTCTTCAGTTCCTGAATATATCCCATCCAGGCGTTTTCTGTCAGCAGCAACTCCTGCCATATTTAAAGTCTGCATTACTTCATCTTCAGTCGGACTTAAAACCAGGCTTTCAGGATACGCTTCAATAAGCTTTTCAACGGCTGCCTTTACAGTCTCATTATCCCTCAAGGCCGGATAAGCATTCAGTGATGGCACATCTATTATTTTTCCCATTACAATATCTGCCTGCTCGTCTTCAATACTGTCCGTTCCCTCAACATGGTAATTAATTCCAATCGCAGGGATTCCGTGAAGTCTTGCCGGGTCAATCTGATTAAATTTCTCTATTGCTTCCTCAATAGTGGAAATATTGTCAATGTAAGTGCCCATGCTGTGGAACTCGCTGCTCTCTGCAACAGTGAATGTAATGACTGCATTGACAGTCTTTTTTTCAGCATCTTCGGCTTTCTTCTGTTCTTCCTGAATCGCCTGCGTATTCCCGGCTGTCTGTTGTTCCCCTGAAATTTCTGCATAACGGGCGGCAATGGTGGATTCACTTATAGGCACCCTGCCGGTGTCATTTTCTTTATACCAGGGTTTAGCAACAGCTGCATTCATTTCATCATACCATTTTGTCATACGGTCATTTTCGGGAATATTGTTTGCAACCTCATAATCATAGATTGCACTTACCTGTCGCCTGTATTCATCTGTCTGCTCTATCTCCTGATTATTCTTAGTCTCCTGCACTTCCTGCATATTCACCTCTTCCTGTGCCCTAATGATTTTATCATATTCCAAAAGCACCCTTTCCTCTATTTTCCGCTGTATCGCAGCTGTAACACCATACACGGTATCCCGGTACTGTCCCTGTGTCTGATACTGTGGCATTTGTACAAACCGTCCCTTTCTGCCTTCCTTTATTACTATGCCGTTAACCGTCATTCCATACATTTTGACCGATGCAATGCCTAGTTTCTGCACTACAGAGCCTGTTTTCTGGTTGAGCGGCGTAATTCTGACATCATCTATATTTACATCCGGTACACTTTCTGCAAAAAGCTTTTCTTTTGTGACCTCAAGTACCACTCTGTCTATCTCATTCCTGACCTCCCTGTCATGCGGATATACCACCCCTGAATACCTGTCTCCGTCTTTTCTTTGAGGATAAGATACAAACATCATTTCTTTACCGGACTTATCGTCAAGCCATTTTCTGACTGAGACCGGAAATTTAAAAATCCCTTCTATTTCTACCCATCCGGTAGCAACGGTAGATGTGTTCTTAATTGAATCAAAATCCACCCTCATATTAGCCTTTATGTTCATTAGCTGTCATCTCCATTCCTTTTATTATCAATTACATAAGCTCTTCTTAAATTGTCCATGTCATCTGTAGGTGCAAGAAAAATATTTATCATCTGCTCTTCATTCAGGCCGTCATCCATCGCATTTGAAATTATTTCTTTTTCTATTTCCTTCAGTTTGTCCCAGTACCTGCCACACAGGTCTGCAAAGGTATCTCCTGTCCATCCCGTCTTGTCTGTTTCTTCAGCCTTCTTAATAAGCTCTTCCGTATCAACATCATGAAGAAGTGCAAGACCTTTTATCTGCTCCACTTCCTCCTCTGACTCTTTTACGGCCTGTCTGTATAGCTCTGCTATCTCATCCATAGACCTTTTTCTGGCTGAATCAAATGACAGGTATAAAAGGTCACGTTCATCAACCTCGCATGAATATATGGTTTTGTCAGTCTTTGCCATGACCTTCAGCCGTTCAATTTCTTCCCTATCTGTAACGAAATCCAGACATTTATCCCTGGAGAGAGTAATATACCTGAAATTCTTTGCATCATATATGGTACGCACCGGATGTTCGTAGTCACCAAGTGCCAGCGCTGCGCTGTATCTGTCTTTCAGCCAGTCAGCTGCCGTAAAACCGTATTCCGGCTTATCAAAAGGTATTGCCTTGGTATCATATATCGGCGGTCTCGACTCTAAAAAAATAATGCACTCTGTCGGCGGCATTCTTCTTACCTGCCCTGGTGTCATCAGCTTTAATTCCGCTTTTGAATATGACAAGTCTGAGCTTGAATTAATCCCGAATGTCAGCCTGTCATCCCTTTTGTCTGCTGTGGCATTGCCAAGCGTTTCTGATATATATTCATGTGTACTTTTTGCCTGCGGTCCGGAACCCAGAAATACAACTGCCGCCATGTTGTCCATCATGATTTCCCACTTTTCGTTTGGATAGATTGTCTTGGCTTGTGCTATGGACTGCAGTATTGGCACCATACTTATGTTTCTGCTTCGTATGACTCCGAGAAGCTTTTCTGTATCTGCCGGGCGCGCACCTGCATAGAACTCATCCATCCATACCTGTACTTCATACGGCAGTGGCCCTTTGATTTCATCGTCTGACAGACGGATAAGTGTATCAAACATCTGCGTATAAAACATGGATGTTATCCATGTGTATGTATTAACATTATCAGGCATAACGAGAAATACAACAGTTGGCTGCTGTCCTATTGTGCGAATATCAATGTCGTTTCCGGAAAATATTCTTTTTACCTCAGCTGTCTCGCATATATTAAGCATTGCAGATATCATAAGCGAAACGCTGCCCTCAGTCTCCGAAGCTTTTCCCTGGAACTTCCTAAATGCCCTTACCGGAGGATAGTTTGCATCATGCTCTGATTCACACTTGTCCATAAGGTCAGCCAGCGCATTTGACTCTTCCCCTGTAATACCAATTGTTTTGACATTTTCCATTGCAAGAAGGTCGATTACGTCATTGAACGTTGCTTTCCTGTTGTTATCCCTTGCATCCAGCCATGCATAATAAAACAAAGCCTGCATCTTTAAATCCACCCCATCATCCCAGAACGGGTCAGCTGCGGAGTTTTCCTTTGCCGGTCTGACAGCATCATGCCAGCTTTTTATAATTCTCAGCATGTCCGCTTCTGTCTGAAGCCACACAAATGGATTGTACCTGTCCGACAGCTCCGGGTTTTTGAAGTTAAGCGAGAATATCTGATAACCATTTTTTTCAAATATTTTTCCAAGTTTTCTCTGTGTGTCTCCTTTTACATCCAATACCACATAACTTGAGCCCATCTGCAGGAGGTTTTGGTGCATTATAGATGTTGTTTTGAATGAGCCTGATGAACCGATAATCATCATGTTGTTGTTTGAAAGCTTTCCCCTTATGCTTACCTTTACATTTTCTGACAGTATCCTGTTATATTTATCGTCACTGTCCATAAGCTCCCTGCTTGCCTTTACCGGGTCAAGCCAGTCTTCGTCACCATGCTCCATCTCGCTGTGAAAGTTCCTGTAATGAATCATGTAATAATTTACAAAGAAAAACCAGCCTATAAAGCCAATCCCTACCCATGCCGGAGTCTTTGAGTTTGCAATCTTAAAAAAATGTGTGACCGCCCACAGCATCTGTGCATTATAGTCTCCTTTAAGGCTTGCAGGTGCCACATAAAGCCCCGATATTATATATCCAAGAACCAGGAAAAACAAAAGCAGGAATGCAAATGCTGCCCATGGTGTTTTCTTCTTTACATATCTTGTTCCGTAATTTGCCATATTTTCTCCAATAAATATAAGGTGCCGGATTCCGGTACCTTATATTAAAATATTATACCTTCGGGTTTAATGTCTTACCGGTATTCAGATTCGGAACTTTCGGCTTGAGATTCTTTACATATGTCATGTTCCTTGTGACATTCTCATACTGTTTATGAATATTCTCATAGCTTGCAGTTTTCACATTTCCATTATCTGCAACCATTGAGGGCTTGTTTTTTGGAATAAATCCTACATAGGTTCTGCCCTCATCTGCCACAAATACATTTTCAGCCGGAAGTATGAGATGCTTTTCATTTTTTCCGTATGTGCCGGGGATACGTGATACAAAATACCCTTTTTCACGCATCTTTTTTGATACAGACGTGAAAGCCATGTTATCAACCAGCGTCTCCCTGTTTATAGTGAGCATTTCATAATTGCCGTCTTTCTTAAGCCTTGCAAACTCCTCACTGTCATCCTTCTGCATTACATTCACTTTAGGCCCGGGCACTTCATGCTGCTTAAATTCACTGTTTACTTTCTGATATTCCAAAGAAGCATTATCTATATATTCATCTTCATTTATCGCAGCCGTGTCCATATATGATTCATTATCCATTTCATATATGTTTCCAGGCTGTTTATCCTGTTTTATCATGTCCTCCCGGTACATTTTTATCCATATTTCAAACTTGTTTCTGTCCGCGTTTGCAACTGCTATCTGGCTGTTGTCATTCCCTACCTTAAGGTCGGGAAGAATCGAATAATTCATTTTCAGTGTATTAAAGTCACGGCAGGCATCCTCCAGTTCTTTTCCCTCGAAAGGAAGATTAAAAATTGTATAATTTCCTTCCGTGAAATTTTTCAGATCAGTTATTTCCTTTTTTCCACCTGCCATCTGTACTCTTATATGCGATGCAAACCATGACTTGAATATCTGGTCATCCTTATTCATTACTGCAATCTGTATTGTTCCGCTTTCGCCATCTACCTTGGGCAGTACACAGCATTGCTTTAATCCTTTTCCCTTAAGCTGTTCAACCGGTGAATCTGCATCTATGCGTTCTTTTAGAATACTGATGTCATTCTGTATCCGCTTCTTTTCGCTTTTTTCCGATACGTTCTGCAGCTCAAGTTTAAGGGCTTCGAGCTGTTTTAAATCATTTACATGCTCTGTGGAAACCGGTACGCTGTATATCGTGTATTTTCCTTCTGACAGCTTTGCGAACGCGGCCAGGTCGTCCCTGGATTTTACTGAAAGATAGCCTTTATATGCCAGCCTTGCCACAAACTGAAGCAGTTTAATCTGCAGCATGTTTGCTGCATATACCATCTGCGTAATACTGCCGGAACTGTTTCTGACACTCATCATCATATGTTCAAATTCTCTGTCCGTATCCATTTAGCTTTCCTCCACGTCCTTGTTTCTGTTCTTTTTCTTCATGCGCCTTATTTTTTCCATCATATCGATGGAAATACCCGGGTGTATGAATTCCTCCATCTCTGACGGTGTAACCCCCTCCTCAGCCAGGCTTAGCACATAGCTTATCTGCTCTGACTTATATCCTTCTTCTTTAAGCAGACTTATATATTCCGCTATGTCATTTTTCTGTCTGCGGTTAAGTCTCTTGCGTTTAAATGATGCTGTTTTTTCATCTTCACGCTTTACGTCAGCTGCGGCCGTTTGCTGTACTCCTGCATACGGCATGGTCACAGCTCCCTGCGGCGGCTTTATGTCGACAAACATATCACTGAGTTCACCTGTTTTCTTTTCTACCGTCATAATGCTCTCACCCAGCGTATTAATCTTTGCCTGTACCGCATCCGCAAGCTTTGACATGTCCTTAAGTGTATTGTTGCCTTTGCCTATAATCACTCCGCATGCTTTCTGATATCTTATTTTCCTCAGGTAGCCTGCAATATCAGTCTTTCTGTTATCAATTACCTCCTGAACATCCTTGACGGATATCTTGTCACATGCACACAGGTAAATTTCCCTTAACACATTTAAATTTGTTCCATTCTGCAGTGCAATATTCGTATAATCTGCACTCATGAAGTTTTCACCCTTTAAGAGCTCCATCAGGCAGTTAATTACCTTGTCATTTTCCATTTTTATCACCTCTCCTTCAGGTACCGGAATCCGGCACCTTTAAAGGCACATGAAATGTTTTCCATATGCCTTGCACCTCTCATATTTTTATTTGGTGTAATTTCAGCGGTTTTCTTATTTCATTTGTTTCTGCCATGTCATTTCTTAGATTAATATCAGCGACGCTGTCCGCATATTTAAGCTGCGACTGGGGCATTGAACCCTTCTCGTAAAAAGAATAAATTTCATCACTTCCGGCCGCTGCAATTATGTGGTCATACAGTGGAATGCCAAGAAGCTCACCTGCCTTTGACATAACATCTGTCACATGTATATCCTCAAGCGAAGGCTGTGATGAGCCGCCTGGATGGTTGTGAAGGATTATAAAGCCATTGGCATTTGACAGTATTGCCGTCTTCATTATTTCCCTGGGTGATGCAATAGCTTTGTCGACTGCACCCATTGAGCATATGCACATGTTTACCGGATTAAGCTTTGCATTAAGACATATGACGCACATGACTTCACGGTCGTATTCCCTTAATATGTCTGATACAAATCCTACAACCTGTTCCGGTCTTTTAAGCTGTGTATCAGATATAAGTGTTTTTTCCTTCACCAGACGTATGCCAACCTGGTCTAATACATATACTGTATCACTCATTTTTCTCCTTTCCTGCCAGTCCTATCTGCATTATAAAATCTTCATTCTCATCCATTTGTTCAAGTTCCTTTAGTATTTTTCTCTTTAACATAAACATTTCAAGGCTTTCCTGTTTGATTTTTTCCATGTTTTCCTCCTGCGTACCGGAATCCGGTACCTTTATATTTTTATATATTTCTCTTTATCATTTCTCTGCGCCTGTGTGTTTTGTAGGGCATTCTGTGGTGTTTCTTTTCTGTCTGCATCAAGCTGGGCATTTAAAAAAGACAGTCTTTTCAGTTTTTCTGAAAGAATGTCTTCTTTGTCAAATTTCTTTGTAACCTCTTTTTCTGCCGTTTCAAGCTCTATTCGTGTTTCATCAAGTGCATCCTGCACATCAGAAAGACGTTTTTCAAAGCCAGCCATGCAGTTGTTAAGCCTTGTAATCATTCCGGCAGGATCTGATGACATTTCAATAGTATGTTCACACCTGCCCTGCATATGTATGTAATATAAATTAAAAAACGCGTCAAACCTTGAATACAGCTTAAACCCCTTATAATCCCCAATCATGGTTCTCTCAGGTGTCTTTGACTCCCTGGCAGCTGCTATAAGGGCTGCACCGCCTTCCTTTTTATCATCATATGGCACACCGTTAATCCTGATTTCAAAACCATCCGATAGTATTTCCCCGGAACCGCGTGTAATTATATCCTGCCTCAGTCCCTCAATTTTTTCTTCAAGCTTTGCTATCCTGACCGGGTACTCCTTATTAATTGCATCCTCAAGCCTGTATTTCTGGCTTTTGAAATTTGCTTTCAGAAGCTTCAGCTTTGCAACTTCTGTATCGAGTGTCATTTTTTCCTTAATGTATGGATTTCCAGTTGCAAGTGCCTTTACCTCTGCATATGACAGTGCAGCTTCATCCACATCGTCGCAGGAACGTACCGGAGATTTACTGGTCATAATCTGTCCGATGAATTTCTGCTTATTCTCAATGAGCTGCCACGAATAAGAATCAAATGTATTTTCCGTTACATACCTGAATATTTTCACCCGCTCATTCCTGTTGCCCTGGCGGAGTATTCTGCCCTCCTGCTGTTCTATGTCAGATGGTCTCCACGGCACATCTATGTGGTGGAGTGCTATGAGCCTTGTCTGCACATTGGTACCGGCTCCCATCTTTGCTGTTGAACCTAACAGAAAACGTACCTGGCCGCTTCTTACTTTTGAAAACAGCTCAGCTTTCTGTTTTTTTGTGTTGGCATCATGTATAAAGGCAATTTCCTTATCCGGCACCCCCTTGGCAATCAGCTTGTCCTTAATGGCATGGTACACATCAAAACCTCCGTCACTGCGCGGTGTTGAAGCATCACAGAAAATAAGCTGCGTTGATTTGTCTTCCGCTGTCTCCTTCCATATGTCATATGCCCTGGCAGCACATGCATTCACTTTTGAATTCTCATTGTCAGGCAGATCCGGATTTATGAGCCGCTGGTCAATGGCACATTTGCGTCCATCGCTCGTTACCTTGAGCATATTGTCGATGCTTGAATCAACCCCTCCTTTTCTTATGTTCTCTGCCCTGTCCCCAAGCGATTTGACTATATCCTGCTGAAACACACTCGGCTTTAAAACCACATTCTCGTAATCACATTCAGGTACAGGAAGTTTAAGCATGTCAGCTGTCTGTATATCTGCACTCTCTTTAAAAAGGGATATAAGCTCTGGCAGGTTAAAAAACTTTGCAAATCTTGTCTTTGCACGGTATCCTGTGCCCTCGGGAGCAAGTTCTATTGCTGTCTGTGTCTCTCCGAATGTTGAAGCCCAGGCGTCAAAATTTTCAAAGCCAAGCTCCTTTAACCGGCCCGCCTGCAGGTAACGCATATTGGTATAAAGCTCAGTCATGGAGTTTGATATAGGTGTGCCTGTTGCAAATGTTATGCCGCGGCCGCCTGTTATCTCATCAATATATCTGCATTTTCCGTACATATCCGATGCCTTCTGTGAATCATTCTGTGAGATTCCCGCAACATTTCTCATTTTGGTAAACAAAAACAGGTTCTTAAATTCCTGGCTCTCATCAACAAACAGCCTGTCAACTCCAAGCTGTTCAAATGTAACTGCATTATCCTTTTTGCCTGCATCATTAAGTTTAGCAAGCCTTACCTCCAGATTTTTCTTTGTCTTTTCCATCTGTTTGATGGTAAAATGCTCGCCGTTTGATGCCTTAGCCTCACTTATCGACTCAGTAATCTCATCTATCTGTTCCTGCATGAGTCTCTTCTGTCTTTCATCTGACAGTGGTATTTTAGCGAACTGGGTGTGTCCTATGATAACTGCATCATAATCACCTGTTGCAATCCTCGCACAGAATCGTTTTCTGCGTGCTGGCTCAAAATCCTTTTCAGTTGCAGCAAGAATATTTGCCCCCGGATACAGACGTAAAAAATCCCCTGCCCACTGTTCTGTCAGATGGTTTGGAACAACAAAAAGCGACTTGTGGCACAGTCCCAGCCTCTTCGATTCCATCGCAGAAGCAATCATCTCAAAGGTCTTTCCCGCGCCCACACAGTGTGCAAGCAGCGTATTGTCTCCATACATGACATGTGCTACTGCATTCAGCTGGTGAGGCTTCAGCTCCACATCAGGTGTCATTCCCGGAAACTTGAGATGTGATCCGTCATACGTTCTCGGTCTTGAAGAGTTGAATAGCTCATTGTATTTTTTTACAAGTACCTCCCTTCTTTCCGGATCTCTGAATATCCAGTCCTTGAACGCCTCCTTTAATGCATCCTGTTTCTGCGATGCAAGCATTGTCTGCTCCCTGTTGACTACACGCTTTTCGCTGCCGTCAGGCTGAAGTATCCTGTCATAGACTTTTACATCCTTAAGGTTCAGCGTATTTTCAAGTATCTGATAAGCATTAATTCTGCCGGTTCCGTATGTGCCTGTGACAAGGGGATTATATGAATCTGCATTCTTTCCTTTTATGTTCCATTCACAGTTTATAGGGGCAAATTTTACTGCCACCCACTCCCTTGAAAACAGTCTCTGTGGTGTATGCAGCACATCCTTCATGAACTGCTCTATATACTCTGCGTTAATCCATGTAGCCCCAAGCCTCACTTCTATCTCTGATGCTGTAAGAGGTTTTGGCATTGCCTTCTTAAGATATTCCACATTATCGGAATATGATGCATCCCCCTGTAATGCTTTTTCTGCAGAAATCAGTTTCTTTCTTATGTTTCCGGAAAGATATTCCTCTGAAGTCTGCCAGGTACCGGATTCCGGCACCTTAAAAATAATGCCCTTAAGGTCACTTATTATTTTCTCCCGGCTTTTCCCAGTAAGCCCTTCCATATATTCAAGGTCAACAGCTGCTTTTTCTCCCATCGAAACGGACAGTGCCTCAACAGATGTATCCACATGTGTAACAGGGACAGCCTTTCTGATGGTTCTTTTGGTAAACATGTCCGCTTTGCCCGCAACCTTTCCGTCATCATCAGTCTCTTCTAGTGATGATATAAGGCTGTAGCCTGCGTCTTCCCTGAATGCGGTCTGGTTTGTCCTGGAATTTAAGTACCCGAACTTTTTAACGAAGCTGTCGTAAACACTGTTGAGCCTTGCCTGTGATGCCCTGATTTCTTCATCGGATGCATCATCAAGCTGTAATTCAATAAGCTCTGACACGCTGTCCCGCACATCAATTAGGCCTTTCATGCGCTCAGCTGTTTTTTCCGGAATGTCCTGTGGACGCATTATTGAGTTTTCCCTGTAATATATTTTTCCATTTAATGAACAGAAGGAGAAATTTTTAACTCCTGCCTCTGCAGGTATGCTTTCATCCTCAAGCTCTTCATCAGATATTTCAGTATCATCGAAGGAAATTTCGCCGCGTATCATCTGTACAGTCTGCCTGAGCCTGTCTGACAGTGAAGTGCCGGATTCCGGTACGCAGGCACTCTCCATTCCATGAGGACCGCTTACCATTTCCATTTTGCCAAGCACCATGTGCGGATTTTCAATGAAATAGCTGTTCATCTCTATTCCATTTTCATCTGTGCCCAGATGTATCCAGTCTTCATCCGTATCTATGTACATATCCCTCTTCTTCAGAAAAATAATGTCTGATGTAACAGATGTTCCGGCATTTTTAAACGCATCGTTTGGAAGTCTTATTGCTCCAAGCAGCTGCGTCCTCTGGGCCATATACCTTCTGACTGAAGGATTAGCCTTGTCCAAGGTACCCTTGCTTGTAATAAAAGCTATCACTCCGCCCGGACGCACCTTGTCGATTGTCTTTGCGAAGAAATAATCGTGGATATAGAAATTGTGTTTGTCGTAGGCTTTATCCAGAACCTTATATTGACCGAACGGCACATTTCCTATTGCCACATCAAAAAAATCATTCTGAAAATCTGTCTTTTCATAGCCATTCACTTCAATGTGTGCATCAGGATATATAAGCTGCGCCATCCTTCCTGTAACAGGGTCAAGCTCAACTCCGTATAGTTTTGATGCACTCATATCTGCAGGCAGCCCTGAGAAGAAATTACCTATTCCCATGGATGGTTCAAGTATATTTCCCTTTGTAAAGCCCAGGTTGTGGAGTACATCATACATTGCATTTATGACTGCCGTGTCAGTAAAATGTGCATTAAGTGTGCTCGCCCTTGCACTGTCATATTCAGTGGTTGTCAGCAGGCTTTTTAATATGCCGTATTCTTCTGACCATGAAGCATTTTCAGCATCAAATATTTCCGGTATTCCTCCCCATCCAAGATATGCGGACATGATTGTCCTCTCATCGGCTGTTGCAGAACGTTTTTCATTATCTATCTGCTTGAGAATTTTGAGTGCTGAAATGTTACGCTGTGCTTTCTGCCTCTTGGTAAGTGTGGATGCATCCGCTTCTGCCAAAACTAAAAGAGCAGTGTAATCAGCTGCTCTTTCGGTAAAATCTTCATTATTCTGTTGTTCTGCATTATCCTTTTGTTCAGCCTCTGCTTCATCTAATGCCTCCGGCTGAGCATCATTTTCCGTCTTATCAGGCTCTATATTTGTTAAGTCTGTAAAGCTGAGCTGCTCTGGTGCCTCTGATTTATGTCTATCCGTGGACTGCTCCTGCATTTCTGTTGTTTGAGAAATATTATCTGATTCCTCAGCTTCCGGAATAATATCATTATTCTGTCTGTCACGGCTTTTGTACTCACCGGTTAGTATAAGGGTTCCGATTTCCTGTTCAACGCTGCTCCATGACAGTGTTCCTTCTGCTTCGCCCTGCTCATCATGCCACTGGAAACGCATGCCTTGAGAACCATATGTGTCATATCCATGAAGTCCAATGCCGTCAACCGGCCAGCTCGCCCCGCCGATTCCGTATTCCTTTTTGATAAGTGCAGTTCTTTTAGCAGCCTCCATCTCATTCTGGAAAATCTGTACGACTCTGTCAAAGCCTCCTTCAAAGCCGGTTCCACGGAGAATGACCTGTTTAATATAGTCATGAGGTATATAATCAGCTTTCCGTGGGTTCAGATAATCATATTTTTCTACCTTTATGCGCTGCTCATCCTCTGTCGGCAGCTCGGGCAGGAAATATAGTCCGGTGCCGGATTCCGGTACATACGCATCCTCACTGGTGCCGGATTCCGGTACAATTTCATTTTCTATAAAGTGTAGACCACTGTATCCCTCACTATTTCCTCTGCCCTGTTCAGGATGCTGTTCATCATTCGTATCCATTTCAGCTGGTCCTGCATCTTCAGCTGCTCTGTCACTCCTTCCTGTTTTTTCATCTGCGGCACGATTCTGTCCATCTCGTCCTGTGCTCTCTTCTGTACCTTTAGGCAGTGTTCCTGAAGTTCCCCGAGCAGTAGCATCGTATCGAACTTCGCCCTGTAATTCTTTTTGAGCCAGGTCCTGTGCATAAGTCCGAATTTCGTCAGTGGCTCCTGTGGTTCCTGGTTTGGTATAAGGTTCGGTATCTCGTAGTCCCCTGCTTTGATGTATTCGAGTTCCATATGTTTTATCCTCCCTCTCTGTACTTTTACGCTTTAAAGCATTATAGTCCACACTGGGGTCCCTGTCAATACCATGCACCCTGTCATAGGTTAAAACTGCAATTCCAACTTCACGCAGTGCCTGCTGTGCTGCATCCGTCATGCGTGAGGAAAGCTCACAGAAATCACTTTCAGACATGTCTTTTATAAATGACATATCATAATCAGGAAAACCGCCTGTCGATAAGCCCATTCTTTCCTTTATCATCCGGTTAAGGCCGTACCTGAAAAAAATCCTGACGTTTCTGCGGTACTCATCCATCTTGTATTTTTCTTCATCAAGTTCAATTAAAGGACTGTTGTCAGACGAATACTTTTCTTGTGCAATATCAGCTGCATACTCATCAGCCAGATATTCCACAAGATAATCCATTGTATGTTCTATAGATGGCTCCTTTGTGTCATATTTATCAGTCTGCGGCTGTAGTCCATATACTTTTAACAGACGATTCTGTATCGTTTCCGTGTGATATGGTTTTCGTATCCACAGCCTCGGCAGATGTCCTCCCATTTTAGGTACAACACTGGTTACATCCCATACATACTTAAGTTTTCTACTGTTGCTTTCATCAATAAGGGCAATGCCGCGGTTGCCCTTCTTAATCCAGCATCCCATTTTAGAGTTCCATATGTTCATCGTAGCACATGCAACAGCATCAGGCCGCTGTGCATATATGAGAATCTGATCCATGAAACGGTACCTGTACACACGTGATGCATGTTCAAGAAAATCGTTCCAGGCATTTAAGTCTTGTCTGATGCGCGACTGTGTTTCATGAGCCAGCGCTTTAACTTCATATAGCTTCATTGGCTTTCACCTCGGATAAATGCTAGATTTCAGGTTTTATATTTTTTTCATAAGAAATATTTTTTGATTCCTGTGGAATAATATCAAGCTTATTACGCGTTACCATTTCTATTGAGTTCTCTTTCCTGTCGTACATATACACCTGATTGGAGAGCCTTTCAGACGGACTGACAACATCCATGTTTGTCTGCTCTATGAAAGCCGAAAGGTCATCACAGTCTGGCACCAGCCTTGCATCCATGGCAAGCACTTCATGCGTGCTTGACGGAATGATGATCAGATTTCCTTCCACCTGGTCGGACAGTTCCTTAAATACCTCTGTGTTAAGCAATACTGTTGCACCATTATTTGAAGTATTCTGAACGATCCACGGATATCCGTCAGACAGTCTGCTTACATCCCCTCCTAATAAATCTGAAATCTGCTCATCGCTCATTCCCCTGTCTTTAAGCTGGCCATACACATAATCAAACAGGTTGGTTACATTCACTTCAAAAAGTCTGGCCATATTTTTTTCAGCCGTATCAAAAAGTTCCTGCTCTGACATTCCAAGCGCAGCTGCAATTTCATTATTTACCATAATCGTTTTTGACAGACCGTCATGATCCGACAGACATATGTTATATGAAACAGTCAGGTCGTTCAGCTGTCTTGTCGGGCACCCTGCCAGTCTTTGTGCATTAGCTTTCGCGTTTGAAATTTCATAAATGATATTTGGTCTGAATCCCTCATCCAGTACATCCTGATATTCATTCTCCGGTGCTTCATCATATGCCAGCAGTACAATGTCTGCAGCATTTTTTGTAACAAGTTCAATATCCTCTGACAGTTTGTAGTCCTCATACAGCTGTGTCAAATTAATGACGGGACACACATTTGTATCCTCTTTTCTTACTACAAGTCCGTCGTAATCAATGCCGTTTACTTTTTTCACACGCTTCAAATGAAGTTCTGAATTCTGATACTCCGGAGGCAGGTAGTCAAGTACTGCATTTTCCACAACATCCTTAAAAATTTCATATTTCATCATTATTTTTCATCCTCCTTTATCTCAGTCTCTGCAGTCTTTTTCAGATATGCAATCAGCCTGTCCGTCTCATGTTCATCAGTATTGTGCTGCATTTCCATCAGATAAATTTTTTCGTTCATGTTCCATTCTCCTTTAAATTTTTATATATTTTTGTTAAACGTTCCGGATTCCGGTACGTGGGTAACCTTTTTCGTTTTTCTGCCGGTAAACTCCTGTTCAGTCTTTTTAATTCTTCTTAACATGCGCAGTTCTTTTCCAAGTTCCTTTATCTCTTGTGAAAGTCTTTCCATATCTTTTTTTGAAATATCATCATCCGGCAAATATTCCTTGAGCTGTTCATATTCATCCTGAAGGGCTTCAAAAGCTTCATCACTGATATCAGGATTCTTCAATTCGTTTTCTATCTGCTCTTTTCTGTCAAGCTGTTTTTTCTGTCCACTGTCCAATGCCTCTGAAGCATCCTTTTTATTCCACTTTTCCCTTTTAAGTGAATTTATCATTTCTTCAAGCCTGCTTTCCCGGTCCTGTATGTTTTTCATGTTTTTTAAACTGTTCATTTTAATGTATGAGCACTCATCGAGAAGCCTGTCTATAGCCATAATGTCTCTTCTGACCCCTTTCGTTAATGCATACGGATTAGGCAGCCTGTAAAAACTTACCGCCTGGTAAAGCCTTCGGTATGTGCCTGTGTTTTTATATATTTCGTCAATCGATGCAAGCTTCTCTTTTTTCTCAAGGTTATCAGCAATTTCTTCATACATCCTGCTTCCGCTTTTCTGCTTTATGCGTTTTGCTATATCCTCCGGAGAATATCCGGATGGCATGTTGTAGCTTCTTCTTCTGTGTTTTTTTCCGGCATCGTCCGTGTATGTGTATGTAAAATAAGTCGTGTTCTTCTTCTTTGACTTTCCGGCTCTTACTGAATATCCTGCCATCTTCATATGCTCCATGAACTCCGGCAGTGTATCAGAATGTCTTAATGCCATGTCAATGTCTGCTCTTATCACATGTGTCCAGTTCATTGTGCCGTTTTTCTTTTCATTCCATTCTGCATATGAGAGCCCTGTCTTCTTATTCTCTTCAAATTTCAGCGGCTTAAGGCCATGCTCCATGCATATTTCATCCGTAACCGGCTGTATATATCTTTCCCAGTCACCATTTTCATATCTGTATTTGTAGCCATCAGTTCTGCTTACAGAATTAAATATAAGGTGCGAATGGATATGCTTTTTGTCGGTATGGACTGCAAACACATAATCGTAATCATCCCCCAGATATTTTTCCGTAAACTCTTTTGTCATCTGATAAGCCTCGTCTGCATTAGTCTCTCCCGGTGCAAACGAGATGACAAAGTGATATCCCTGTCTGCCGTGTACCTTGCCAAACAGCTCCTTGGTGTCCAAAAAGGTCTTTAGTATGTCTGCGCTGTCATATCCGCTGTTTCCTCCGACATATAAACCGTCACACGTTTTTGCTTCGTTATTTTTTTCATCAAGAATATATTTCACAGCATTGGCCAGATGTCTGTGCGGCACCGCTGGTGCCTCCTTCATGTGCATAAGCTTTGTAACCGCCAAGTCTGTTTGCCTCCAATCCATGTACAAAAAGAACGTACCGGATTCCGGTACGTTCAATAAAAAAAGAATCTAAGATGCTTTATCTTAAATTCTTTTTGCTACAACGTAAATGTCAACTGTTCATTTCTCTATTTTTTCCGTGAGCTTTTCCAGCTTGACGTTTAATTCTTTCATGAGCTCAACAACATATTCTGCATCACGCATGTCACCGATATTACTGTTAAGCCTGTGTGCTATCTGATTGATGTTCACTCCGATTTTTCTGACCTGATAGTTAAGGTCTTTTAATTCCATGTCTACACGAACGTCTTTTTTTCCTGTCTGTGATAGCACAAGGTTCCTTATATAAGCAGACAGGTCCCATCTGCCTCCATATGTGAACCGTGTTTCAGTTTTTTTCATTTTATCAATAAGAGTGTACTCCTCCTGTGTCACCCTGAAGGTTATCTTTCGGTCTTTCATTTTCACTATCCTCTAATCCTGTCAGAAGCTGTATCTTCTCCCTGAAGCTTTCAATATTATCTGCATCAACTTCACCAAGCAGGTCTCTTACTATGTCTCCGATCAGTGAATCATTTTCGCGCTTCAGACGTTCCTCTTCTTTTTTCAGTTCGTCTCTTAATCCCTTGATTTTTTCTTTGTATTTCTGTTCTGATTTCTTTTGTGCCTCTGTCGTTTTTGCAATCTCAAGCTGAAGCTTTTTTATTTTTTCGTTAGTCATTTTTTCCTCCAATAAAAATGAACAGGCGGTGTTGAATCTGCCTGTCCGTTTCTTTTACAATTATATTCTACAACATGCAACTATTAATATCTACCACCACTTACTACCACCATTTTAAGTTGGCAGGTCAGGCAGGTCATCATTCATGTACTCTGCCTGTTTCTGGTATTCCCTGTGACGCCTGTACAGAGTGGCTTTTGAAACACCAAGTGACTCGGCAGCCTGTGTTACGGTCATGCCTGAGTCTATCATCCTGTAGACCTTTTCCATATCTATCCAGGTGCGGCTTTTCTTTTTTCCAAGATTCTTTCTTACTGTCATGTTATCCATCTGCACTTTCCTTCTTTCTCCTTAAGTGCTTTCGTTCCTCCTCCATCCTCCTGTATAGGGTGCGCGGTGATACCTTCAGTCTTGACGCTATCTGCCTGTTGGGCAGTCCCTGTCTATACAGAATAAGATACTGATCCATGTCAATTTCTTTTCTTGGTCTGTGCGGATACTCCTTTTGTTTTTTTTCGCTCACAAAAACCACCTCCGGCTCACGATTTTTTTCCAGTCTGTTCATATTTTTTACTTGATTTGTCCCTTGATTTTTTCTTGTCAGGCTGTTGGGGGAAGCCTCTGTTTCTGTTATGTGTCAGAATTTTCTCACTATGTTTCACCATCATTTCACTGACATATCACAGGTGTCTCTTTTATGTTTCAAATGCGTTGAAAATGTATTCCAAATGTGTATAATTACGTTTCTTTTTTATCTCACATGTTGCATATATGTCTCTCATTTGTTTCAAAATACGTCGTTTATGTGCATTTTAAGTCATTTTTCGAGCCAAAACGCACTTTATTACATTCTCAACGTAGACTAATTATTTGCAAGATACGCATTCTGTCCGACAGAATGCATTTCTTGTCAAGGGCGCCGCCCCTGATACCCCGGTAAAATATTTTTTTATATCATGACATCACGCTTTTCATCCAGCCATTTAAAAAATCCTGACATGAAATATCATCATCAGCTGAATAAAAATCGCTCCTGTACCTGTAGACAGATTCAATCAGGCTGCTCTGCACTGAAAGTATTTCTTTTTGCTCTTCAGTCAGTGTTCCAATGAATTCATAGAGTTCATTTTTTATCTGCTTTCTTACTTCAATTTCATCAGAGTGTGCAAAAATATTTTCCTTGCTTGTTGCCATCATTGAAAGAAAATATCTCTGAAATTCGTTTGCAATTTTTTCTTCTAACATCATATCTTTTCTCCTGTGGTTTACTGTCCGGCTGTTGCATCCTGTGTCTGCCCGGCCTGTGGCTGCGATGTGTCCTGTGTCTGTTCCGCCGATGGTCCGGCCGCTGCATCAGTGTTTTCCGGAAAGACCGCATTGGGATCATCTTCCGGTGAAACATCACGTACATCAGGTGCATTGTCCTGTTCAGTCTCCGTGTTATTGCCGGAGCCGTCAGCTTTGATTTTTTTCACTTTAAGATATCCGTCTTCATCAAAATAATATTCTGTATCCGCCTCAGTTTCTTTTATTTTTTCTGTTGCATTTTCTGTCCCTGCCGTGGTTTCACTGACTTTATTTTTTTCTGCATTATGAGTATGTTTTATAAGCATGACACCAATTACACATGCAGCTGTCACTAGCATAACAACAAGCAGGATAAAAAGTGTCCTGCGGATTTTTGCATAAGGATTTTTTCTCATCTTCTTCACTTCTTTCTCAGTGTAACCGGTGTGATGTATTCTTCAAGCTCGTCTGCATCAAATGCAAGCTCTCCGGTTTTTCTCTCATAACCAAGTTCACTTATGAACCTTGTAATTGACATTCCATACCATTCCTTGAATCCTAAAAATATAACCGGGAATGCAAGCGGTATTCCGAAATAACATCCGACATTCAGTGCTATGTTGAACTTGAAATATACAAGTGCTGTTACACCTGCAATGATTAAAAGTGCAGCCGCAACACACAGCACTTCTTTTAATGTATAACCGAACATGAATTCATTTTTATATTCAGTGTCGGGGTCCTTGTTGATTGGTATTGTCATTAAATTATTCCTCCCTTAAAAATCCAGCGTGCCGGATTCCGGTACGCTGTCAGTTATTTTCCTGTCCTGCCGCATCAGCCGCTGTATCATCCTGCGGATACTGCGGAGTTCCATAGCCGGCTATCTTTGAATATGTGATTGAATATGTATGCTCTTTTACATGGCTTCCTTTATGGTAAGGTGTGGTGCTGCTTCTTCCGCTGTTGCCTTCTATTGTTGTAAGCTTTTTAGTTTCAGGGTTATATCCTGTCACAATTCCTGTATGGCTCATTCCGTTTCCGAAAATAATAATATCCCCTGCCTTTGGCACGTATCCGCTTGCTGCATCATGATACAGGTTGTTGTTAATATACCACTGCTTTGAAGCTGCGACACTTGCAGTCTTTGGCATGATACCCTTTTCAATGAAGCCACACTTATCTGCACAGTATGACACAAACATGGCACACCAGTTCGCATCCATCCCATACCAGTTTTTGTACCTGTATCCTCCGACTGTCTTGTCAGCATCATTAAGTTCATTCTGTGCTGCCTCCACTATCTGTGTGCAGACAGTTCCATTGTTATCCCCCTGCCCGCCTGATGCATCGACAGCTGCCTGCATTGTTACAGTCAGGCTTGTAAGAATAACTGTAAGACAGATTACGGCTGCCATGAGAAGCATAATTAAATTGTTATTTTCTCCGGTCTGTGAAACACTGTAATCACTTACAGCCGCTGCAGTCTCATGTTTTGCCTGCTGTGTCTGTTCAGCCTGTATCTGTGCCGTCTGCTGTTGCATTTTCTGTGAAACCTTTACCGCAGCCTGTGCGGCATTTTTTGCCGTGTCAACAGCAGCTGTCACCGCAGCCGTCACACCAAATGTTGCTGTCCCGCTCAACGCTCCTGCCGTTGTTCTTACAGAAGTACCGGCAGATTTTACTGCAGTACCGGCAGCTGTCTGCACATTCTTATTTACCATGGTCTTTGCAGTGGCAGATGCAGATTTTGAAGCTGTTTCCGTTGAGTTAACAGTCAATATATTTTCTTTTTCTGTTTTATGTCCACGGAGATTCCTGTTTCTTTTAATGATATTAGATGACCACTGTTTTTTAGACAGTTCCTTCTGGTACATTCTGTTATATCTTTTCTTCTGCCTTCTGCTCAGGGCGCCATATAATGCTCTGCTTTCTTCTGCCATAACGTTCTGAAGCTCAGGCATTTTTTCTTCTGAAGCATTATTATTTCTGTCTTCTTCATCATGCCTGCCGTTAAACTGTACATCAAAATTTTTTACAACATTCCCTGTTTTTTTTGCGGCCGATGCAGTAAATCCGCTCACATGCCTTATGACTGTTCCACCTGTTTTTATTGTACGCTCCGTGGTCCTTATTTTTGTTTCCTGTGCCGTTATTACATGCATGTCATTTCCCCCGGTTTAAATCACAGAAAAAAAGTTTCCTTTGAAATGTCAGCCTCTTCCTGTTTCTTTTTCTTTTCTGCCTGCTTATGGAAATTTGTATCAAAGGATGCAAACAGCGGATTGCTCTCACTCATTCTCGCATCCATCAGATATACATTTCCACGCCATACAAGCACTCCGCAGCCTTCAGTATTTTCTTCAAGTGCCTTAAACTCTGTTGGTGAAAATTCCTGAATCTTGGCAAGATTTGCTGCATCAAGCCCGCCCTGGTCAAAGAACACCTTGAAGGGACAGTTTGAGAACATGTCTCTCAGCGAAGGATTTTCAAGCACGTGTGTAATATTCTGGGCGGCAAGCGTAACTATGGCTCCAACCTTACGGTATGTCTCAATTGCATACAGAAGCTGTGCTGCCGTAGTTTCTTTCTCACACAGCACCTGCGCCTCATCCACAATCAGGTGGAGTGCCTGCTTTGTTTCCTGGTTTGTATCAATTCTCATTGAGAGAAAATGCATTATTGTCAGCATGCACGGCTCCCATATCTCCTGGTCAATATTTTTAAGGCCGAAGCCTATAAGCCTGCTGTTCATGTCAAGGTTTGTTTCATGCGCAAACATGTCGTATACCCCTGTGGTGTAATCCTCAAGTGAGTCGACTATCTCCATAATTATTCTCTTGTCTTCAGTAAACTCAGCAGTATCAATCTGCGCTTTAATTTTTTCCCTGAGCAGCGGCAGCGTCGGGTATTTTTTCTTCTTTGCATGTTTTGAGGTCTCGTTAAAATATTCCTCATACATAGTCCTTACTGCACGTCCGACATAGTTCATGTGGATTCTGGTTACAACAATATTTGTCATGACTGAGGCACAGAATGAATTAGAAAAGTTTGTCATCCTTGCAATAAATTTATTCCGGACATTGCTGTCTCCATTCTCCACATAGTCAGGAATCTCATACGGATTCATATAAATTTTGCTCTGAGGTGTAAAATCAAAATACATTCCGCCTCTCAATGAGCGTATGAATTCCATCTGTTCATTATTCGGGTCAAGTATAATCACATCATCATCTGTAAACAGCAGAGGCTGTGCTATCTCTGTTTCCTTAATGAAAAATGATTTGCCGCTTCCAGTATGTCCTACCATAAAGCCATGAGGTGCAGGAAGAAGTTTTCTGTTACCGTATATGAGATGCTTTGTCGTTTTATTGAGGCCGTATACGATTCCGTTGCTGTCATGCACATCTCCTGCATAGAACGGCTGGAAAGCTATAGCTGACGAGGTATATAAAAACCTCATATGATTTACCTGACGTCCACCTATCGGAAGGACAGTGTTCAATGCCTTAAGCTGCCTGTGGTAATATGGTTCAAGCTCATAAGAGCTTCCCTTTGCCTTCTGTTTTAAAATATCCACCCTCTGTGTCAGCTCCTCAAGTGAATCTGCATACACCAGCACCAGAAGCCCGAGAAAAACTCCCTCCTCATCATTCTCATCAAGCTGATCCATGTCATCTTCCAGGCTCGTCTTCTTTTTGGTCAGGCTGTAGCTTGTGGTTGCTCCGAACTGTTTATTGTTGTAATTTCTTGTACGCTCCTGGGCTATTACCCTTTCGTTATTTGCATGCGCGTTTTCAAGTCTGTCATGAATTACATTCTTTGGAACACGCTGCATGTCTATCGTAATGTATGTCGGAAAGAGTACATCACTCAAGCTGTGTATTACCTTGTCCTCTGAAAGAGACTGCCCAAATGCGGTTCCCACAAGCACTGATACGTATTGTTTATTATTTATAACCATGTAGTCGGTATCTGACTGTATCGATGCCGGAAGTATCTGGTTTTTCCATCCGCTGTCATCTGGTGATATTCTTGCTGGAGGCAGGCACTCTTCCCCTGCCCGTAACATTCTCGACAGCAGCACCATTCTCTCTTCTGCAGACATTTTGTATATCCTGCTCCTTAAGTTACGGAAAATATTTGACAGGGTAGTGTCAATCGTTGCAAAGTATGCCTCAGCTTCTTCCAGAGAGTGCGCACGGCATGTAACAGTAAGAATCATTGTCTTTCTGATGTCCCTTGTTCCTTCATCTATCTTCTGGTTAATCCACTTTCCTATTCCTTTTTCTATCACAGGGTATTCCTGTCCGTTAATTGGATTGAATATCTCATTCACAAATGAATCCAGGTCTCTCTGTTCGTTTGCAAGTGTAATCTTAAAAGGTCCATCCAGAGATTTAAGCAGTGTCATTATCTCCAGCAGTGTACTGTCCTTTTTAGCGGTATCCTTATTTACATAATTGATATCCTCGAACATATAGCTCTGATCATACATTGCTTCACCTGTCATTGGCTCAATCTTAAAGTTGCCGTTTTCATATGCCCTGTCAATGCAAAGCCACTCCTTGACGCTCCGCGGAACCTTTACTACCGGCACGCTTAAAGCTCTTCCCTTTTCAAATTCACTATTTGCATCTAATTTTGCCATTATGTTTCCTTTCTTTAAATCCCAAAAGTCTGTTTCAGGAATGAGTCTGCACCTTTTACTCCTGCAGCTGTCAGCATCATCATGAACATATTTTCAATGCATCCAGTCGGCAGGATTATGTCAGTAAGAATGTTGTCTCCCAAGAAATCATGCAGGTTCAGCTTCGAGACCAGTACCACAAACATCACTATGACAACTATTGAAAATGATTTACTGAGTAATGTTTTAATCCATGCTCCTGCAGCATTCTGTATTCCCGGTCCTCCGGGAATACACGAAACCGCAAGTGGTCCCGTTGCTGCAAGCATGTATAACTGTATAGTTCTGCCAACCATTGTGATAAATATGGTAGCTGCACATACAATCGCTATTACCAGGAAGATTATGCCAATAACCATCAGTACCATAAGCTGTACTTCATTGACCGATGAATCTTCCAGTCCTCTAAAATCACTTTCACCTATTATAACCCCTCCGGTTACTTTGGTTACTGAAAATACCCATTTGCTGAACCATAGTACCGAATTTATTGCAAGATTGCCGAGCAGTACCTTAATCAGCACATTGACTCCGGTTTCAATTGTCATGCTCTCCCTAAGGTTTCCAACCTGCCTGCATATGCCTATGTAAAAGAAAAGATTCAGCATTGTGGCTGCTATTGCCTGAAAGAACGGAAAAAGAGTACCACTGACATATGCCCATGCTGTAGACGATGCACCTTGAGGTGTATTTAAACCAAAACCAAGGCTGAATCCCAACATATAATTGTATAGCTTAACTCCAATAGTATATAAAGGTGCAAGGCCGCTTGTAATCCAGTCCATTAAACCACTCCTTTACATTATTGCTGCCAGTATCTGCGGTGCCATTGCCATTACAAAACCGCCTCCAATACGTTTGAATGCGTTTGCCTGCATTGTACCCTCAGATCCCTGAAAGGCGATGCCCCACTCTGAAATTCCCCAGAGTGTAATTATTGAACCGATGGATGAAACAATTCCACTTACAAGATTCTGCAGCGATGTAAATTTTGCTGTCACAACATTTGCTGCCTCCGCTGCGTATACCGGTGACACTTCACCTGCCATGATTACTGTAGTAATAAGCAGTGCAAGCATAACCTGGAAGAAACGTACCGCATCCACGTTCTGTATTCTGTACTTTATCATTTTTATATGCCTCCCTATTTTTTCTTTTTTGCAAGTGCCACAATGCCCACTCCGATAAAGCTCAGCAGGAGCCATGAACCGAAGAATATCATTCCCATAAACTGTGCCATATCCGGCTTAAATTTAGTAAGCAGCGCCGTCAGCGATACTGCAATAATAAATGCTGCTACAAATGTAACAATGAACCCAACTGGTATTTTCTTCTTTCTGTGCATAATAATTTTCTCCTTTTAAAAAACGCAGAGCCTCACAGCCCTGCGTTAATCATTATTTGTAGGTAATTGGGTAACCCCCTAGTGTTTCTTCTTTGATACTGCTTTCTTCCTGAAGAATGAACAGATAACTGCCATTACTCCTGCTATTCCTGCAAGCACATACATAACCACTGACATGTAATCACCGGTCTTTGGCTTTGGCGGAGCAATCATTGTAATGGTCTGGGCTGCATCGTTGATGTCATTGTGTGATGCAATGGCATAAGCGCCATCTGCAGTCACAACATCAAGCTGCTCAAATACTACAAGCTGCTTTCCTGTCATGCCTTTTCCATTGAATCTGAATGTCACGTCAACTACGCCCTCGGTGCCTGCCGCTGTAAACTCAGTTACTGCAGTTACTTCCTTTCCGTCAATCACAAGTGCTTTTCCTGTAGCTTTGTCCATGAGCTTTCCTGTCACTCTGTAGGTCTGTCCCTGTACCAGATTCTGGTACGCTACTGAATCTACAATAGTAACGCTGCTGTCAGCTGTTGAGCTGTGATCCTTTCGCTCACCATCGATGGCCGTTGTTCCAATCTTCGGAACATAAAGTGTCTGTGCCTCATCTGTAATATCGGCATGTGTTGCAATGAGATTATTCTCATAGTAGACATCCTCAAACATAACAATTGTTCTTCCTGCAAGAAGGCTCGCATCAAATGTAAATACCACATCCACTTTGCCTGTTGCTTCCTTCGCAACAAACTCTGCCTCTGCTGTGACATTATTTCCGTTTGCAATAACTGGTGCTCCGTTTGACTTGTCTACTGCAGTTCCGACTACCTTATACTTCTTTCCTGGTACCAGATTCCGGTACGATACAGTATCGACTATCTTTGCATTCTTCTCAGCATAAAACATGCTGGTGCCTGACTTTGCATCCTTTGCTGTGGTCTTAATCTGTGGCACGCAGATGGTCTGGTTCTCATCACTGTAATCTTCATGTACCGCAATGAGCACCTCTTTAACTTCACTGTTGTCGGCTGGATTGTTATCTTCATTATCTACCTCGACCTTGTTTGATGTGTTATCTGTTTTATTCTGTGTGTTTTCTGACTCAGATGCCTTCTGTGTATCATCAGGTGTCTTGTCCTTGTTTGATGTATCATCAGGGTTTGCATCAGCATTATCCACATTTTTCACTAGATAAAGCTTCTCAAACAGCACCATTGTCTTTCCGGCAAACTCCTTTGCACTGAATGTAAACTCAACATCCACAGTGCCGTCTGCTGTTTCAGGTGTAAATACAGCCTCGGCTGTGATATCCCTGCCGCCATTCTGCAGTGGTTTTTTGCTGTCCTTATCCATTACTGTTCCTGCTACCCTGTATGTAAGGCCCGGGATAAGGTTTTTGTATGTTACTGTATCTTTTACTTTTACATCATCCCCTGCATTTGACAGATGAATGCCTGTCACCTCATCAAGTGCCTCTGTTGCAATGGCTGGCACGTAAATGGTCTGTGCCTCGTCATTTATGTCAGCGTGTACTCCTACAAGCCTGTTCTCATAACGGATTTCCTCAAACATTACAATGGTCTTTCCGGCTAAATTACTTCCGTCAAAGATGAAATCAACATCCACTTTTCCGTCTGCTGTCTCAGGTGTTATCTCAGCTTCTGAAGTTACTGCTTTTCCGTCTGCATCCTTAATCACCTTTCCGGTTTTCTTATCCATCGCTGTTCCTGTTACCTTATATGTCTTTCCAGGAATGAGATTTGTGTACTCGACAGTATCCGTGATTTTGATATCCTTCTCAGCATATGTGAGCTTTGTCTCTGTCTTTGTGTCTGTTGCTGCTGTCTTTACTGATGGAACATAGATAATCTGTGCTTCATCGGAAATATCAGCATGCACGCCAACGAGCTTATTGTTGTAGTAGATGTTTTCATACATTACAACTGTCTTTCCGGCAAGTGAGCTTCCGTCAAATACAAACTCAACATCGACTGTACCATTTGCTTTTTCTGCCTTAAACGATGCCTTTGCGGTTACATCTTTTCCTGCATCGTCCTTTAATGTCTCGCCTGTTGTCTTGTCTATTGCAGTTCCTGTGACTGTGTATTTCTCACCCGGTACCAGATTCCGGTACGCTACTGTATCAGTGATGTGTATGTCCTTCTCTGCAAGTGTGAGCTTTGTTGCTGTCTTATCATCAATGGCTGTTGTCTTTACAGATGGGATATAAATTGTCTGTCCCTTGTCATTGATATCCTCATGGGCTGCAATCTCTGCTTTTCCATAGAACATCTTTTCAAACACAACCACAGTTGTATCATCAAGACCATTTGTATTGATATGGAAATCTACTGTTGTTTCTCCGTCAGCTGTATCCGGTGTGAAATCGGCTGATGATGTAACGGCCTTGCCGTTTACTGTCACAGCCTTGCCGGTACGCTGATCCATGAGTGTTCCGGAAATGGTGTATGTCTTTCCCGGTACCAGATTCCGGTACGCTACTGTATCAGTAAGAGTCACATCACTGCCTGCCAGTGACATGTGCGAGTCAGTGTCCTTATCCTTAACACTTGTAAAAATGAGTGGAATGTGGACTGTCTGTGCCTCATCATCAATGTCTGCATGTACTGCAATAAGCTTGTCTGTATAGTAGACATTCTCGAAGAATACCACTGAACGTCCGGCCATGGCTGTTCCATCAAATGTAAACTTCACATCCACACTGCCGTCTGCTGATGCTGCAGTAAACTTAGCTGTCGATACAAGCTCGTTTCCGTCTGCGTCTGTAAGAGGCTCTCCTGTTTCCTTGTCTACGGCTGTTCCCCTGACTGTGTACTCCTTGCCCGGTACCAGATTCCGGTACGCTACTGTATCTGTGACAGAGACTTCCTTCTTTGCCTCGCTCACGTTAATCTTTGAGCTGTCATCTGTTGCAGTAGTCTGTGCTGCCGGAATGTGGATTGTCTGGCCCTCATCATTAATGTCCTTATGCTCTGCAACCTCCACATCCTCAAGTGTAAGTGTTTCATAAACTACAAAGCTCTTTCCTGCGAGTCCGGTTGTATCAAACTCAAACTTGAGCTTCTTTGTGCCTGATGCACGTCCTGCCGTGAATGCCATCTCCTGTGTGACAGGCTCTCCGTCAACAAGCAGCTCTTTTCCTGTTTCTTTGTCCATGAGCACACCGCTTAATGTGTATGTCTCACCCTTTAAGAGGTTAGTGTATGTGACTGTATCGGTTATAACAGCCCTGCTGTCTGCAAGTGTAAGGTGATCAGCTGTCTCACGGTCTGTGGCTGTGGTGTGGATTTCAGGGAAATAAATAGTCTGGTCTTTATTCTCCATATCCTCCTCTGTAGCTGCCACGTAATCGCCATATGTGAGCTTCTCGCATACAACTACTGTCTTTCCGCCAAGTGCAGATGAATCAAAGTTAAAGTGCATATCGAGCACCTTCTTTGTTCCATCAGATGTAAATGTCTGTGAAGCTGTCACCGGATTACCGTTTACCATGACTGCTTCGCCTGTGTCCTTGTCCATGAGTGTGCCGGTAATTGTGTAATCCCTGCCTGCCATGGTGTCCGTGATGGTTACTTTGTCAATGATGTCTGTATCTGCCGATGGCTTGATAATCTGGTACTGCGTCTTTGCATCAGATGCCTGTGTTGTGATAACAGGTGTTGGCTCTGAATGGTTCTCGATTGTACCTATATCAACTGTAACCGTGTCTCTTCTGATAGAGAACTCGCCCTTATAGAGGATTTTGCCCCTGTTGTTGTCACAGGAAAGCTCCTCAAGTGTGTAATCACCATAAGGCATAGCTCCAACCGAGTCATCGACCTTTGCACTGCCATCTGCTGAAGAAAACCACAGTCCGTCATACGCACCGCCGCCGTTTGTGTTCTTTGAGTGTGCGTTCCAGCTGCTCTCTGAGCTGAAATAACCGTTCTCATCAGTTTTGATGATGTGGCTCTCTCCGGTGCCTTTGCAGGTAACCCTGAAAGGAATGTCGCTCATTCTGTTCTGATTGTCTGTATCAATCTTAGTAAGCTTGAAGTCACCACGCTTGATTTTATCGCTTACCTTAAAGGTGTTGCCGCCTTTTAACGAAGCAAGATTGCCGTCCTGTGTAATCTGTGCCACATATTTGCCTGTAATTTTTGTTCCTGTTCCGCCAACCTGAAGATATGCCCCTTCAAGGTTGTAGCCTTCAGGAGCTTTTGTCTCTTCGATTGAGATTGTGCCGAGTGGTAAAGTATTAATTCCTGAAGCACTATATAAAGCATCTCCAGCTACAAAATAATCATTAGATAAAACTGCTCTATATACCTTATTTCCACCTTTTGTCGTTATCTCCTTTGTCTGAATTATCCAACTTCTAGTAGGATTTGCAGGTAAATTAGAATTGTTATAATAACCATCATAATAATTTACTGTAAACTGTGCACCTGCTAAACTTGCACCACCCTGAACCATATCTCCAGTCTCGCTATCCACCTTGTTAAGTGTTATCATTGCTGGATCGTTTGTAGGTGTATCTGATACACTGAGCGCTGTATTCTGTCCGTCTGTTACAGTAAATGACTGTACCGAACTATCAAGTGCATATCCTGCCGGAGCTGTAAGCTCCTTGTAGTAGTATGTTCCGGCATTCAGTGATACAGCAGCTGCATTGCCGCCTGCATCCGTTGTCAGTGTAGTAACCTGAGCTGAACAGCCTGCATCAGAATAAATTCCGTATACAGCTCCTGCAAGTGAATAACATGAGTTTCCTGATGTGATTCCTGTGTCAGCGGATGACTTGCTTAATGAAACTGTACCTGTCGGTGTGTACTCATAACCGAGAATGTTCTGTGTCGCACTTCCTGTGGAAAGTATATATACCTTAAATGATGCAGGTGCTGTCGCCCAGCAGAGGATTTGTAATGTAGCCTGCCCATTTACCAGATCACCATTGGCATTATATCCAAGTACGTTCTGGTATACCCAGTTCTTAAATGAACTGTTACATCCATGCATAGAACCTACTTCATCGTATGACACCAAAAAAGACAACATTATGTGGCTTAATGCAATGTACTTGTCGTCATCCATTGCGCTGCCGTCATACCATGTAGATGGGAAATAGCTTGCATTAAAGCCCGGTGCTCCCCAGCAGTAATACGCAAGATTGCGACTCTGTAGTGCCTGCGTTTCGTCTCCGGCATTGCTTACATAATTCTCTACATCATAGTGCTTTTCATATGTTCCGGACTGCGGAGTCTTTTTAGACGGCTGTACACAATAAGCATAATTGCCACCTGCATACATCTTGTGTGTTTCGTATCCGGCATAATTGGCAGAATCATCTGATACCGTCAGTTCAACCGTATCACCGGCCGCCTTGACCGGCACTGTTCCCATACCGGTTGTGATGATTGTTGGCACAGATAAAATAACTGCCATGGCCAGTGCCAACACTCTTTTAAATTTTTTCATGCGATTTGTCTCCTTAATTTATTTGCACTAAAAAAGGACTGACCGCTATGGTCAATCCCTGCTGTTATGGAGGTCCCCTCTGCATGATGTCTGTTCGTGATATAAGTTTTTTCATCATGTTCTCCTGTCATGTTATTCATTTGGCTTACAATTTGTAACAAAAAAGGAACTGTACGAGACCTCTGTACAATTCCTTTATCATCAATTATATATTACACTACCATGAAAAAGATATCTACTACCACTTACTACCACCCTATTTTGTGGCACCGCATCCGCTACACTTCTCGCCATACACATACTCTGTATATGCCGGCTTGTCCACTACCCATACTTGGGTTGTTTCTGCATCATGATGAATTTTTCCTACTTCTACACTTTTTACACTATATCCCAAAATGCAATCATCATCTATTTGATGATCAGCCCACTCTTCCACTGTATCAAAAGCTTTTCCGCAACCGCATACTACCTTTGCAGAATACTGCGGCTCATCATATGCAGCCTTTACCACCTTTGTCTCATAATGTCCCTCTTCCTTGTGCTGAATGGTATTGGCCACATACTTTACCCATTTATGGGTACACTCCGATTCGCCCTGTGATGTGGTATTTGATGCTGCAGTACTGCTATCAGCTGCCTTATTTGTTTTGGTGCCTGCATTTGATGCACCTGTACTCTGTGTGCTGTTGTGCTTTACGGCTGTTGAGGTACTATTCTTTGCACTGTTCTTACTGTCTGAACTGTTCTTCTTTACTGTACTGTCAGCGTCTTTACTGTCAGCAGACGAAGATGCAGTAGTATCTGATTTTGATGTACCGGAACCAGATACCTTTTCATCGTCCTTTACTGTTGCAGCCGTTTCTTCAGACTGTGTATCCCCTGCAGTTTCAGATGTACTTTCCGTGCTGTTTTGCGTATCGGATACTGCTTCCTGTGTATTTGATTGTATATTGCTGCTCTTACTTCCGGCTGTTCCGCACGAAGCTGCCGAAAATACAACCGTTATCGCAAGTATTGCTGTTATGATTTTTCTCTTCATGCTGTTACCTTCCTTTCTATAAACGTGGGGCTTTTACTGCCTTCTGCGGCTTTTTTACAAGTGTTGTGCCCTGTAAGCAGTTATCCGCTATCCATTCCTTAAGTTTTACGTTATCGTTGCTCTCATAATAATCAACAAGCATCTGCTTAAATGCACCATCATATTTGACCGGGACATTGAATATGCCTCTGCCGTTTTCTATAAGTATCTTATTGGCTGCAAACGAACCGACTCTCTTATTTCCGTCCTTGAACATCTGTGTACGCATAATGTAAAGACCGATAGACAAAGCTCTGTCCGTAATGCACTCTATCCTGTTTAGTTCCTGCAGATCCCGGTATATTGTTTCTACATCCGGTATCTCTGGTCTCCAGTCTGTGCCTGATATCATGACATCATCAACACGGAGCTTTCCAAGATACTGGTAAGGCACGTCAAATCTGGCTGTCAGTTCATGTATTGATTCAAGAAACACCAAATCTACAGGTTCATCCAGATGATCAAACAGATAATGCCATCCGTCCCTGAGGCAGCATACCTTGCTCATGTCGGTCGGTGTTACTTTATCTACATTTACATTATTAAGAATATCCTGTGTCTCTGCAAAGGTCACTCCTATTCCCTCAAGATTTGCCTGCTTATAGATTGAGTCTACGAGCACTCTCTTTGCACAGAATATATTTTCTTCTTTTGTCATGTTGTATATGTCTTTAATTTCTTTCATCATTTTACCTCTTTTACTGGTTATTAGTGCTTTTATCAGTGAAGTCGAAATACAGTTCATCATCTTCACTTTCATTATTACCTCCCCAGTGATAACCTCTGTCAAAGGCTTCTTTAAAGATTTTCTGCTGGTCCTCCTGTATTATCTTTGCAGCCTCCTGTCTCATGTGCCATTTAACAACCGGTATAACTATCACAAGTGCTAATCCGATAACTAATGCTGTTGCCTTGATAATCTTATAAAATCTGCCATTATTCCCCATCTTCATCCCTTTTTGCCTCCAGTCTTTTTAATTCTACCATATATGCAAGCATTCTTTTAGTGTATACAGGACACTCACGGTCACCGGATATCCAGTGCCTTAAGGTTCCCATTGGAATACCAAATGTCTCCGAAAATTCTTTCTGTGTCATTCCCAGGGATTTTATCAGTTCATTGAATGATACTTTTTCTTCCTGTGCAGACATAACACTCATTTCCCGGTCTGAATATATCATCCAGTCAGTCTTTTCATTTCCCATATATATCCTCCCTTCACTTATAAAGTAATCCAATGGGGTGTTTTTGTCAAGTAAAAACGTCCCATTGGATTGTTTTTGTGAGAGTTGCACAACAAAATGCTGCTCTTTAATCGTGATCACAAAGTTGTATTTGTGCAATATTTATCTTTTTTCACAATTATATAATACCACTTAACAGATATGCTATCTACCTCCATTTACCTCCACTTACTACCGGTCTTTTGTCGACCGGAATATCTCTGAACTCCCATAAATGAGACATTTTATGATGATTTTGTAACTTTTAATGCACATCTGCCAAGCAACTAACTCTTAAAATTTTATTTAATGTGATTTTGCAAAATCCATATTTCTATAT
>ENA-OZHJ01000174-OZHJ01000174.1-human-gut-metagenome-genome-assembly--contig:-NODE-174-length-34344-cov-13.969086_pt1 | contig 34344 bp, 26 predicted proteins | sample MGYA00244663_ERZ653672 | MGnify/ENA primary metagenome ERZ653672 (study PRJEB26926, sample SAMN06165215) | human gut metagenome | biome: ENVO:00009003; feature: ENVO:2100002; material: ENVO:00002003... | reverse complement strand
TATTTCGGTGCAAAAAACGTGTCGAAAAATTAATAGATTTTGAACACCCTACCTGTAAGGGCAAAAGCTTTAAAATACACCTAATAAAAATGGAAAATCCGTTGCGATATGTAAAGCTTTTGCCCTTACAGGGCGACAGGTTTGCGTTCATGATAACCCAGGGCGCTGCCCTGGGCTAAGAGCTTCTGCCCTTTCAGGGCGTGCTGCTTATAGGGGCTTTCAGCCCGTGCCGACCGTACACGTCGAATCATGTCTTTTATAGCAGCAAGGCAATTAAAGACAAAGAGGAAAAAGAACTTGTGTACAGGTCAAATCATTTTTTATAGCAGCATATTACTGGTCAGGATTCTCGACGAAACCCTGGTACTCGGGGACGAGCCCAGACATGATAGCATCGTAACTCTTTGTCATCTGGTTCTTGATATTCTCGGCACCCTTGCCTATCGGCTGGATGGGCTCGTGAATAGTAAGACGAAGAGGATGCCAGAAAATCCAATACATGTCCTTCATGCGCGGCTTCACATCGAAACTGCCGTTGATGGTGAGCGGACAGACGGGCAACTGCAACTCGTCTGCCAACATGAAGGCTCCTCGACGGAATACACCCATGTGACCTGTGAAGGTGCGGGCGCCTTCGGGGAAGACAACCAATGACATTCCTTCCTGTAGTTCCTCGCGGGCCTTGTCGTAAGAGGCGCGTATCTTGGAAGGGCCGCTCTTGTCGACAAAGATGTGATGGGCATACTGGCAGGCTATACCTACCAAGGGCACCTTGCGGAGCGCCTTCTTCATCATCCACTTGAAGTTACGGCCTAAGAAGCCATAAATCAAAAAGATGTCGAATGACCCCTGATGGTTGGCCACGAACACGTAGCTCTGATTCTTCTGCAGATGTTCTCTGCCTTCTACCTTGACGGGCAGCAGGAGAAGACGGATCCACAACTGCGACCACAACTTGCCAGGATAATAGCCCCAGAAATGGCCATTGCCCAACATGCAACCCAAGACTGTGATAATACTGGTCAAAATGCTTGCCACCAAAAGGATTGGAAGACAAATCAACAACTGATAAATGCGATACAGATACTTCATTAGTGGTTCAATATTTTTTGAGTGATTCTTTTTCGTGGGAACTTATATTTTTGAGAAGTTTGAGAGCTTTAACCATTACCCTCCCGTCCGCTTCAGTGTGATAACCACAATCTCGGCGGTGGAACCGACACGGATGGGAACCACACCACCTAAGCCGGCGGTGGTAAAGAGCTGACAGCCCTCGCGCTCATAGAGGCCATAGTCATAGGGAGCAAACATCGTGGGACGTAATCCGAACACGGATATTTGTCCTGCATGGGTGTGGCCGCTCAGAGTGAGCTGCGGCGCCACCAACACCTCGCCTTTCCTGCCATACACCAGGTTGATGCGCGAAGGAGCCATGTCCTCCCACTGCGTGGGGATGTGCTGAAGCATCAGGACGAAGTGGCCTGGACGGATGCCCCGAAGCGCCTTTGCCACATTGGCATGAGCAGGTTTCTTGAAGTTTTCTGTGCCCGCAACATAGATGGAGTCAGAACCGCGATGCACCACGGCGTGCTCGTTGAGAAGCAGATGCCATCCCATCTGCCATTCCTGCCGGCGAGTCTCCTGCTCCTGCCTGAGACAGGTGAGCGAGTCGGCATTCACATAATAGCTGTAGTCATGATTGCCCAGCACACTGTATACGCCGTCCTTGGCACGCAGGGAGGAAAGCATCCTGACGTAAGGCTTGAGCTCGGACGGACGGGTATTCTGAATGTCGCCAGTGAAACAAATCATATCGGGATGCAGGGCATTGATGCTGTCGACATCACGCTGTGGCAGATCGCTGCGCCAACCATAATAGGATCCAGCATGGAAATCGCTGAAGAGGACAATGCGATAGCCGTCGAAACTGGCAGGAAGCTGGGGCACAGCTATGGTGACGCGCTTCACCTCCAACTCACGGAAGCCATAAGTGAAGCCATAAAGGAAAACGCCGACGGACAGGAGACCCATGACAAGACCTATGAGCCGACCCCAGTTGCGCCTGCCCTTGAGTGCCTTCATCACACACCAGCCTACAAAACTGAACAGGGCATAGACGAAGACGGGAACGGCAAACAGCGCCATGACGACAAACCACACGTCGACAAGCACCGGACGGTCGGGCACGAAGTTGGGCTGTAGCGCTAAATAGCCACTATAGCCAATGACGACGGATGCCGGAAGCCAAAGCAACAAGCGCCTCGCCAAACGGCTGCGGCGCAACTCATGACAGAAGCACCACAGATAAGGCAAAAGGGTGCCCAAGAGAATCCATATATATATGCGTGCTATCATTTCTTAATCAAACTACTCTGTAAATAACGGCGCATCAACTCGACGGGGATGCCACGGCGACGCGCATAGTCGCGCAACTGTTCTTCGTCAATCTTGCCCAGGTCGAAATAATGGGCCTGAGGATGGGCGAACATCAGTCCCGACACACTGGAATGGGGCATCATCATGCCGCTCTCGGTAAGCCGGATGCCAATCTGCGACATGGTGAGAAGCTGGTCGAGCTCAAAGTTGACGCTGACATCGGGCAACGACGGATAGCCCACGGCAGGACGGATGCCCTGATATTCCTCACGATGAAGCTGCTCCATCGTGAGATGCTCATGGGGAGCATAGCCCCAGAAGTGGCGACGAACCTCTAAATGCATCTTCTCGACCGTGGCCTCGGCAAGGCGGTCGCTCAGCACCTGTGCCATCATAGACTGATAATCGTCGCCCCTGTAAGCCTCCAGCACTCCTGCCTCGACGGAGGCACAAAACAACCCTACCCTGTCGCGCACGCCGCCTGAAAGAGGACGCACGAAATCGGCAAGACAGAGATTGGGGCTTCCGGCAGCCACTGGATGCTGCTGGCGCAACAGAGGAATGCGGGTGAACCTGGCATCGGCTGTGTCATCTGCATAAAACAGCAGGTCGTCCATGTCGGCATTGGCTGAGTAAAGGGCAAAGATCGCATGGGTGTGATAACGCCCCTGCCACGACTGCATCATGGCGGAAGCCTCATCACGCAGCCGCTGTTTCTCGGCCAAAGGCTTACCACTCATGCCCCAGGCATGATAGAAATAAAGCCAGTTGATGTAGGGTACTACTTCGTCTATATCGTATGTGAGGACCTGCGGGTGCATCCTTTAAACATTAAACATTAAACATTCCCTCAAGGCATTTGTATTAACTTCTTAACGCCTCCTGAATTTTGCTTTTAGATTTAACTTCTGAACAGAATGGGCTGTCCCTTAACAGAGGCATCGAAGGCACCCTTGTCGTAGACGAGACGACCATTACAGAAGGTCTGCTCCACTCGCCACTGGAACTCGTGGCCCTCCATAGGACTCCACCTGCACTTACTCTGAATCTGGTCGCGAGTCAGTGTCCAGGGAGCATGGGGACGAACGATGACGATATCGGCCTGATAACCCTCGCGCAGGAAACCACGCTTCTGTACTTCGAAGAGACGAGCAGGCTGATGAGCCATCAGCTCTACCATCCGCTCGAGGGTAAGCACGCCATCGTCTACCAGTTCGAGCATGGTGACCAAGGAGAACTGAACCATCGGCATGCCCGAGGCAGCCTTGGCGCAACCTCCCTGCTTGTCTTTCCACTCATGGGGAGCATGGTCGGTACCTATGGTGGCGATTCTGCCGTCAGTCAGAGCCTTGCGCAATGCCGTGCGGTCGGACAGGGTCTTGACGGCAGGGTTGCACTTGATGAGCGCCTTCTTGGTAGCATAATCCGCCTCGGTGAAATAGAGGTGGGCAATGACAGCCTCGCCCGTCACCGAGGAACCTGGCGTAAAGAGGTCGAGCTCGCGAGCCGTTGTGACGTGAGCGATATGCAGACGAGTGCCATACTCATGGGCCAGCTGCACAGCCAGACGACTACTCTCATAGCAGGCCTGCTCGCTGCGTACTGCGGGATGGAACTCCACCGCGGGGTCGTCGCCATACCGCTTCTTGAAGGCTGCCATATTGCTGTTGATGATGTCGGTATCCTCGCAATGAGCCATCAAGGGCAAGTCGAGATCGTGAGCTGCCTGAAAGATGCGGCGCAGCGACTCAGCCTTGTCGACAAGCATATTGCCAGTGCTGGAGCCCATGAAGAGCTTGATACCGGGAATGCGATGACGGTCCAACTGGGAGAAACTCTCCACATTGTCATTGGTGGCGCCATAGAAGAAGGCATAGTTGACATGACTTTTTTGGCTGCCGAGAGCCGTCTTGTCGGCCAGGGCTTCGAGTGTAGTGGTCTGAGGCACCGTGTTGGGCATGTCAAAATAAGAGGTGACGCCGCCAAAGGCTGCGGCCCTGCTCTCACACTCTATGTCGGCCTTGGCGGTGAGTCCGGGCTCACGGAAATGCACATGGTCGTCGATCACTCCTGGCATAACAAAACACCCCGAGGCATCGACTGTCTTGTCGAAACTGCCACGAGGTGCTTCTTCGCCATTATAAATATGTGTTATCTGTTCGCCATCGACAACGAGGTATCCTCGGAATGTCTTTCCCTCGTTGACGATAGTTCCATTTTTAATCAATGTTTTCATACCTGCTTATTCTTTTTTTTCTGGAATGGTAGGACGCGCCAGGTCGTTGGGTGTAGGTGCTGGCGCTGCTTCAGGCGCAGGCTGGGCTGACACGGCAGGTGCTCCGGGCTGCATATCGCGGGTTCCGTTCATGATCTGCTCGTTCTCCTGAGCCTTCTGATAATAGTCCTTTACATAAGAGTCGTTCTTGAAATGGTCGGTGGCCTTGCTCATGATGTCCTCTATCCATGGGGTGAGCATGGGATACTGATTGCCCATGGTGACGAGAAAGAAGACGCCTGCTCCGAGCACATTGTCGAAGTTGTCGGTCACGAAAGTAGTCACCAACTTGTCTTCCTGTTCAGCCAGGCGGTTGGCCTCAGCTGTGAGCTGACGGGTCACGACGTTCATGTCGCTTCCGTTCATGATGGCCTGGTCGTGCTTATGCACAAGTTCGCGCTGCTGGTTCTGCAGCTGCTGATATTTCTTGAAGAAGCCAAACAACTTGTCGTTGAGAGGGCTTCCGCTTACCACCTGCTGTGTATCGTCAAGCTTGACCGTGATGGCTCCGCTCTCCAGGACAAGGGGCAACACGGGCTCATCGTCCATAAAGATATTGGCCATTCTTACAGAATCAAGTGTGCCGTCGAAATGGAACTGTCCGTGAACGACGTCACAGGAGTCAACGCTCTTGAACTCTGCGTCCTTCAAAACTTTCAGGTAGAGCATACGTCCGTCCAACGTGCTAACATTGGAAGTTCCGGTTATGTCGTAACTGTTGGCACACGATGTCAACGCCAATAAGGAAATAAATGCGTAAAATATCTTGTTCATAAGCTGTTTTCTATTTCGGCTAACAAAAGTACAATGTTAAATTGAAGTACGAAAATAAATTTATGCTATTTAATTGAATATTGCATGTATTTAGGTTTTATTTGCATTCTTCCTTTTTCAATTCATGCGAAATACGGTGTGTGGTGTACAATTCGATGAGGGCTGCCACCAACAGAAACACCACCCACTTGTTGTAGAAATAGGTGATATAGGTCTCGTAGTTGGAAAACCAGTTGCGGGCAAAGGCATAGACTGTATCTACCATCGAGATGCCCGACAGCACGAAGAAGATGTCGGCCACTGCCTGAATGCGCTTCAGACGGTGAACCACCTGCGACGAGCCTTCATAGAGTTGCATCGATTGCATCACACTGAAAGCTACCGTGCCCAAGAGGAAAAGCCAGCTGGTGTAAAGGGTCAGCTGGGGATAAATTATATAACCAAAGGCGAAGCAGCCTGCGCCTATCACCATCAACACTCCTCCTAATATAAAAATAAATGTTTGAATCTTATTCAGTTGTTTCATTGTCTTGTTCGTTGTCATTATTCGGTAAATCAGTACTCAGCACAAAAATATCCTCGTCATCAGCCTTCATGAAATAGCGCTCACGGGCTATCCGCTCGTAAGCCCTGCCGCCATGGTTCATCTCATGCCACATCTGGATGTCATTCTGATAGAGAGTGGTGTACTTGTCTATCTCCAACTGCAGGTTATGGATCTGAACTTTATATTTTATATGCTGCATGATGCTGTTGTCGTCGATGAAACCGACCACCAGCACGCCCACCACAATCACTATAAGATACTTATAATGAGAGAGGTAGTTCCATATTATACTCAATCTTCTGCTCATTAATTTATGAATTTGTTTGCAAAGATAATATTTTTTTGTTATCTTTGCATCATCATTTAAGAAAAAATAATGGAAGAATATATTGTTTCTGCAAGAAAGTACCGTCCGATGACCTTTGATTCGGTTGTAGGACAGAGCGCTCTGACCACAACGCTCAAGAATGCCGTGAAGAGCGGCAAGCTGGCTCATGCCTATCTGTTCTGCGGTCCAAGAGGTGTAGGAAAGACCACCTGTGCACGCATCTTCGCCAAGGCCATCAACTGCGAGCACCCCAAGGAGGACGGCGAGGCATGCAACGAGTGCGAGAGCTGCAAGTCGTTCAACGAACAGCGGTCGTACAACATCTTTGAGCTCGACGCCGCCAGCAACAATGGTGTGGACCACATCAAGGAGCTGATGGAGAAGACGCGCATACCGCCACAGATCGGAAAGTACAAGGTGTTTATCATCGACGAGGTACACATGCTCAGCTCTGCAGCCTTCAATGCCTTCCTTAAGACACTGGAGGAGCCGCCACAGCACGTCATCTTCATCCTCGCCACCACCGAGAAACACAAGATTCTGCCTACCATCCTGAGCCGATGCCAGATATACGACTTTGAGCGCATGACCGTGCCCAACACCATCAACCACCTCAAGATGGTGGCAGAGAAGGAAGGCATCAGCTACGAGGAGCAGGCGCTGGCAGTAATAGCCGAAAAGGCAGACGGAGGTATGCGCGACGCTCTCTCGATATTCGACCAGGCGGTGAGTTTCTGCCAGGGCAACCTGACCTATCAGAAGGTGACAGAAGACCTCAACGTGCTGGACAGCGACAATTACTTCAAGCTGATAGACTGTGCACTGGAGAACAACGTGCCGGAGATGATGCTCCTGCTGAACGGCATCTTGGACAAGGGATTCGACGGCGGCAACATGATACAGGGTCTGGCACAGCATGTACGTAACGTGCTGATGGCGAAAGATGCCAAGACGCTTCCCCTATTGGAAACCAGCGAGGCTCAGAAAGCCAAATATCAGCAACAGGCTCAGAAGGCGCCTACACCTTTCTTATATAAGGCGCTGCAGATAGCCAACAAATGTGACATCAACTACCGACAGAGTTCAAACAAACGACTGATGGTGGAGCTCACACTGATAGAGATCGGACAGATCACCCAGCCCGAGGACAAAGACATTCCGAGTGCGGGGCGTACGCCCAATAGATTAAAATCCCTGTTTCAGAAAATCATAGCCCAGCTGAAGCCTGCCATTCAGGGTGCAGGTGCTGAGCTTAAAGGCAACGGTGAGGAGAGCAACGAAAAAACTCCTCAGACTGCTGTCCAGCCCCTTCACGCTTCGGAAAACGAAGCTAACAACGAGGCTGCCGATAACAAACATCAAGTAAAACCCATCAGCAAAGGCACCGTCAAACTGGGAACCATCGGCATGACCTTCAGCAACCTGAAGAAAAACATGGAGATGGTAAAACAGCAGTTGAACCCTACCGCCGACGTGAAAGCCATCAGAAGCACTGATGATTCCGAACAATGCGAATTCAACGAAGACGCCCTGCAGTATCAGTGGACGGGCATGTGCGTACGCATGGCACAGAACAACAAAGAACTCATAGGTCTGTCGCACCGTATGCAGGCCATCAAGCCCAAGCTGACAGAATGCCCCAACATAGAAATTGTCGCCGACAACCAACTGTTGCTCGACGACATGCAAAACATTAAAAACAGAATCAGAAACACACTGGTTCGGGGTTTGCACAACACTAACATCGTCATCTCCTACCGACTTTCTCACAAAGAGGAAGTCAAGAAGATTCTCAACAAGAGAGAGGTGCTGGAGAATATGAGAAAGGAAAACCCTGCCTTGGACAAGCTTTGCAATACGCTGAAGCTGGTGATGACATGATGGTTTATCGGGAGTTAAAGGAGTTAAGACAACACATTTCCTCAAATGCTATTGTCTTAACTCCTTTAACTCCTTAAAAAAATCTCCTTAAATCAGCGACATTCCCGCTTTCTCACATTCCTCGCGCATTTCCTCAGGCCATATACTTGCCTGAATCTCGCCGATGTGAGCTTTATGCAACAGAACCATACAGAGACGGCTCTGGCCGATACCGCCACCAATGCTCAATGGCAACTTGCCGCCAAGCAACTGCTTGTGGAAATAGAGTTTCTCGCGGTCTTCCTTGCCTTCCAACTTCAACTGGCGCAACAGACTCTCCTTGTCCACACGAATACCCATGGAACTCAACTCGAAACTTCTGCCCAATACAGGATACCAGATCAGGATATCGCCATTAAGACCTGGCAAACCATTCTCAGCCACCGTACTCCAGTCATCGTAGTCGGGAGCTCGGCCATCATGCTTCTTTCCATCGCTCAACTTGCAACCGATTCCCTCGATGAATACGGCACCATACTTCTCGCAGATGGCATCCTCACGCTCCTTGGGAGTCTTGTCGGGATACATATCCAACAACTCCTGGGCATGAATAAAGTGAATCTCTTTGGGCAGGAAAGGCTTAATCTGTGGATAATGCTCACAGGTGAGATACTCAGTGCGCAAAATGGCAGCATAGATGCGACGAACCACATCGCGAAGGAAAGCCAACGTACGGTCTTTCTTCTCGATCACTGCCTCCCAGTCCCACTGGTCTACATAGAGAGAGTGAAGGTTGTCCAACTCCTCGTCGGCACGGATGGCATTCATATCTGTATACACGCCATAACCTGGCTCTATCTCATACTCCGCCAAGGTAAGGCGCTTCCACTTAGCCAGCGAGTGAACCACCTCAGCCTGGGCGTCTCCTAAGTCCTTGATGGGGAAGGTTACAGGACGCTCCACACCGTTGAGGTCATCATTGATACCTAAACCTTTCAACACAAAGAGAGGTGCTGTCACACGACGAAGACGCAACTCTGTAGCCAAGTTCTGCTGGAAGAACTCTTTTATCAACTTGATTCCCATCTCGGTCTGACGCATGTCCAGCAATGCCTGATAACCGATAGGCTTTATTAGCTTACTCATTTTTTGCATTAGTATTTAAAATTCTGTGCAAAGATACAAAAATATTATCATACTGCAACTATTCTGAACAATATTTTTATATTTTGTTAATCATTTTATCCATTTCCCTTTCTTTTTGTATAGACTTTATGCACTTTTTACTAACTTTTCCGACTTTTCGGCTCTCATACCTCACCAAATGACGAAAGAAAGCAACCTGTACTCACTTTATTCATTCAAAATTTGGTCAATTCAAATAAAATCTGTATTTTTGCACACGTATATGCCAACGTACAGCACGTTTCCTATACCTTATTATATATAAGGGCTCCGTAGCTTAGCTGAATAGAGCGTCAGATTCCGGTTCTGAAGGTCCTGGGTTTGAATCCCAGCGGAGTCACTAATTTTATTAAAAAACTGCAGTTTCACAAGGGTGGAAGTGAGAGAAGTTAGAAAAGTTAAAGAAGTTACAGCCATATCCTTTACTGCCAAAGTATCAGCAAAAGACCATTGCCTTAACTCCATAACCGCTAAACTCCAGAACTTCTGAACCCAGCGAAAGTTCTATTTTCAAAAATTATGGACTTAGTAGAAAGATTTATCAATTACACCAAATTCGACACACAGTCGAGCGAAGACTCCGACAGTGTGCCCAGCACTTCGAAACAGTTGGAATTTGCCAAGTACCTGAAAAAGGAGTTGGAGGACGAAGGACTCAGTGATGTGGAGATGGACGACATGGGTTACATCTACGCCACACTGAAAGGCAATACCAAGAAGGAAACACCTACCATTGGCTTCATTTCACACATGGACACCAGTCCTGACGCAAGTGGCAAGGATGTCAAGGCAAGAATCATACGCAACTATGATGGAAACGACATCGAACTGAGCCCAGGCATCATATCAAGCGTGAGCAAGTTCCCTGAGCTGAAAGCCCATAAGGGCGAAGACATCATCGTCACAGACGGCACCACTCTGCTGGGAGCCGACGACAAGGCTGGTATTGCCGAAATCGTACAGGCGATGTGCTATCTGCGCGACCACAACGAAATCAAGCACGGCGACATACGTGTAGGCTTCAACCCTGACGAGGAGATCGGTATGGGAGCTCATCATTTCGATGTAGACAAGTTTGCCTGCGACTGGGCTTACACCGTTGACGGCGGCGACTTGGGCGACCTCGAATACGAAAACTTCAATGCCGCTGGTGCCAAGATCAAGATCAAGGGTGTGAGCGTGCATACCGGTTATGCCAAGGGCAAGATGGTGAACGCCAGCCGACTCGCCGTAGAGTTCCAGAACATGATTCCCGAGGACGAGACGCCAGAGGCTACCGAGGGCTACCAGGGTTTCTATCACCTCATTGGCATCGAGAGCCGATGCGAGGAAGCCAAGCTCAGCTACATCATCCGCGACCACGACCGCAGCAAGTTCGAAGACCGCAAGAAATTCATTGCCGACTGCGCCAAGAAACTCAACGAGAAATACGGCGAGGGAACCTGCACGGCCGAGATCAACGACCAATACTACAACATGAAGGAGAAGATAGACCCCAACATGCATGTCATCGACATCGTGCTGAGAGCCATGCAGGAAAGCGGAGTTCCTCCTCGCGTGGAACCTATCCGTGGCGGAACCGACGGAGCACAGCTCAGTTTCAAAGGTCTGCCCTGTCCTAACATCTTCGCCGGTGGTGTCAACTTCCATGGTCCTCACGAGTTCGTCAGCATACAGGTCATGGAGAAAGTAGTTCAGACCATCGTCAAAATAGCAGAAATAACAGCCGAATACAACGACTAATCATAAGAAGTAAAGGAGCTTCATGATGCCAACAAAACCTAAACACCACATCAGGTTCTGGCTCATGAGCTCCTTTGCTTTTAGAAAGTAACTCAACTTTCACAAAAGGGGAAGTTAAAGAAGTTAAATTAGAAAGTCATGGCAGAAATTCCATTCCTCGTAAAAGACCTCGCACTCATCCTGATGGTAGCAGGAATTGTTACCCTCTTGTTCAAGAAACTCAAGCAACCCCTTGTGTTAGGCTATATCGTGGCAGGTTTCCTGGTCTCTCCCCACATGCCCTACACCATGTCAGTGATCGACGACAACGACATTCAGACCTGGGCAGACATCGGTGTCATCTTCACCCTGTTCTCGCTCGGACTCGATTTCTCGTTCAAGAAGATCGTGAAGATGGGAGCATCGCCCATCATCTCCACCGTCGTCATCGTGTTCTGTATGATGATGCTGGGCATCAGCGTGGGTCATGGATTCGGCTGGAACAAGATGGACTGTATCTTCCTCGGAGGCATGCTTGCCATGAGTTCCACCACCATCATCTATAAGGCCTTCGACGTCATGGGACTGCGGCAACAGAAGTTTGCCGGTATGGTGATGAGTGTGCTCATCCTGGAAGACATTCTTGCCATTGTCATGATGGTGATGCTTTCGGCCATCGCAGGAGGAAGCACGCCCGACGGCGAACAGATGTTTGAGTCGGTCATCAAGATTGTCTTCTTCCTCATCCTGTGGTTCATCGTGGGCATCTTTGCCATCCCACTCTTCCTCAGGTCTGTGCGCAAACTCATCAACAGCGAGACGCTTCTCATCGTGTCCCTCGGACTCTGCTGCGGCATGGCGGTGCTGTCCACCAAGGTGGGATTCTCCAGTGCTTTCGGTGCCTTCGTCATGGGCAGCATCCTTGCCGAGACCATTGAGGCAGAGAAAATCATCAAGCTGGTAGAGCCTGTTAAAAACCTCTTCGGAGCCATCTTCTTTGTGTCGGTGGGTATGCTGGTTGATCCACAGATCCTGGTCGACTATGCCCTGCCTATCCTTGCCCTCGTGCTCACCATCCTGATAGGTCAGGCTGTATTGGGAACCTTTGGTTTCATGCTGGGCGGTGAGTCGCTCAAGTCGGCCATGCGATGCGGCTTCTCCATGGCTCAGATAGGCGAGTTCTCGTTCATCATCGCCTCGTTGGGATTGTCTTTGGGTGTCATCAGCAAGTTCCTGTATCCTGTGGTCGTGGCGGTTTCGGTCATCACCACCTTCCTTACACCTTATATGATACGCCTTGCCACGCCAAGCTACCAGGTCATGGAGAAGCATCTGCCCAACAAGTTGATCACAGCACTCAACCATCTGGCGACCAACCGCCCATCCACCACACAACAGAGCAAATGGAAGGCGCTCCTCAGACAGATGACTGTCAACACCGTGGCCTACTCCATCCTGAGTGCGGCTGTCATAGCCTTGATGTTCACGTTCGTACTTCCCTTAATGCGCAACCTTCTGCCAGGCTGGCGACTCCACTGGTACGCCAATGCCATCACGGGCGTGCTCACCGTCATCTTCATAGCACCCTTCCTGCGTGCCATCGTGATGAAGAAAAACCACAGCAACGAGTGGAAACGACTGTGGGTGGAGAGCAGCATCAACCGCATACCGCTCCTCTCCACCATCGTGGTGAGGTTTATGATAGCCCTGGGCTTTATCTTCTATATCTGCAACTTCCTGAGCCGGTTTACCGATGCGCTGATGATCAGCATCGGTATTGTGGCGGTATTGCTCATCATCGTTTCCAGAAGAACGAAGAAACGAAGCATCAAGATGGAGCGTCTGTTCATCCGCAACCTTCGCTCACGCGACATCGAGGCACAGGTGAAGGGCACCAAACGACCTCTCTACGAGGGACACCTGCTCGACCGAGACATCCACATCAGCGAGTTTGAGGTGCCTGAAGACTCTACCTGGTGCGGACACACACTGAGAGAACTCAACCTGCGTCAGCGCTTCGGCATCGACATGAGCAGCATCTATCGCGGATCAAGAAGAATCAATATCCCCAACGGCGACACCACTATATTCCCCTGCGACAAACTGCAAATCATCGGCAATGACGAACAGACACAGAAGTTCAACAACGCCCTGCAGACTGAACTTGTCCCCGAGGACTTGGATATAGAGAAAAGAGAGATGAAGCTTCGCCAGCTGGTAATCAGTGGAAAGAGTGAGTTCTGCGGCAAGACCTTGGGCGAAAGCGGAATCCGTGACAAATACGACTGTATGGTTGTCGGACTGGAAGAAGGCTTGGAGAGTCTTACCAAAATTTCGCCTTCCTACACCTTCCAGAAAGGCGACATCATCTGGATCGTTGGCGAAGAGGCGGCCCTGCAGAAAATCATGAATAAGAATTAGGAAGGGAGAGATTTCAGGAGTTAAGGGAGTTAACTCCAGAATAAATCTCCTTAATTTAGTAAATGCGTGGTCCAAATATAGCTGTACCCACACGAACCAAAGTGGCTCCATGCTGGATAGCTATCGGATAGTCATGACTCATGCCCCAGCTGCGCTCACAGAACGCATCATCATCGGCAAAGTACTTGGCTTTCACCTCATCGAAGAAGCGAGCTGCCGTGTCAAACTCGCGGGCTATCTGCTCGGTGTCATCCGTATTAGATGCCATCATCATCAGTCCACAAATCTGCACATGCTCCATTGAACGCCATTCTCCTTCTTCCAACAAGGCACGGCAAGCGTCCAATGTCAGTCCGTACTTGGTCTCTTCCGCAGCAATATGAAGTTCCAACAACACCTTCACCACCCTGTCGTGCTTGGCAGCCTGCTTGTTGATTTCCTTCAACAACTTGAGACTGTCCACAGCTTCTATCATACTGATGTAAGGCGCTATGTACTTCACCTTGTTGGTCTGCAGATGACCGATGAAATGCCATTCTATGTCTTTGGGCAGGTCTGCCACCTTCTTGGCAAGTTCCTGCTCATGACTCTCTCCAAAAATTCGTTGTCCCTCTGCATAGGCAGCCGACAAATACTCCTTGGGATGAAACTTGCTGATGGCGACCAGACGAACACCCTTAGGCAGCTGGTCTAACACCTCATGCAAGTTTTTTGCTACATCATACATTATATTATAGTATTAATGAACTTTAGCAAGTTTTTATGCTTCTTCGTACTCAGGCTTGTCGTTCTTCTCTTCCTTGTTTTCTCCAGGAACAGTATGTTCAAACACGTCCATCACCTTGGTCTCAGCCAGAGCCACAACATCATAATCGTTCATGGTCTTACCCATCACCTCGTCGATATAGCGCAGGGCACGGGCAAGCGACTTGGCCTGCACCAGGTAGTTGACGGTGGTACGCTTCTCCTTCTCGGTTTTCTCATCAATGGTGATAAACGACAACTTGGCCTTGTACCATTTGTCATCGCCATCCATATCACTAAAGAATACCTCACCATAAGCAGCCTTGCTGATGCCCGACACCTTAAATTCGCCAGACACATAGACAGCCATCTCGTCGGTGATACGACTCTCAGCCTCGGTAAAGCTCAGCGCATCTACTACATAAGCCTCGGTAACTGGCTTCTCGGAGCCATCCTCCTGTGCCTTGGTGTATCTTACTTTGGTTTCAAACCATGTACTCATTCTTGATCTCATAACGATTCGTTTTTAATTGGTCATTAATATTAAAATAGAACTCGCGCAAGTACAGAAACTATCTTCTTGAGAAGTTATTTTTTTTAAGAAGTTAGAGAAGTTAAAGAAGTTATCACTCCCTTCGGTCGTTAGAAGTTATAGCCAATAGCCTTGGAGGAAATGTTAAACATTTTATTTCATGTCCACAAAAGCATTTGCCTTAACTCCAGTGATATCTCCTTAACTCCAGAGAAATCTCCTGGACTCCCAAAAGACTCCCTCTTGCGAAAATTCTGTATCTTTTTCGAGATGCAAAGTTATAAAAAAGAAAGCATAAGAACAACACAATGCTACAGAATTTAATAAAAAATAAAAAATCTGTCGTTTCTTTTCTCAAATATCACTGAAATTTCTTACCTTTGCATCCGAAAGCAAAACAAGCACATTTGTATTTGCAAAACTATTAATATAGAAAACTCAACTTTCGCGCGTGCGGGAAGTTAACTCCTGAACCTGCGAAAGTTCAACAGAAAGTATTAAAGATGCCTGAAATATCAGTACGTGGACTTGAAATGCCAGAGTCGCCTATCAGAAAGTTGGCGCCTCTTGCTGCCGCAGCAAAAAAACGAGGAGTCAAGGTGTATCACCTCAACATTGGTCAGCCCGACCTCCCTACTCCTCAGTGTGGTCTTGATGCACTGAAGCACATCGACCGCACCATCCTGGAGTATTCTCCCAGCCAGGGCTATCTTAGCTATCGCGAGAAACTGGTGGATTACTACAAGAAGTTCAACATCAACATTACTGCCGACGATATCATCATCACAGCAGGAGGTTCAGAGGCTGTGCTCTTTTCATTCATGAGTTGCCTCAATCCTGGCGACGAGATCATTGTGCCCGAACCTGCCTATGCCAACTATATGGCATTCGCCATCTCGGCAGGTGCCAAGATACGTACCATAGCCACTACGATAGAGGAAGGCTTCTCCTTGCCTAAGGTTGAGAAGTTCGAAGAGCTTATCAACGAGCGCACACGCGCCATCCTGATCTGCAACCCCAACAACCCTACCGGATATCTCTATACCCGCAGGGAGATGAACCAGATTCGCGACCTCGTCAAGAAATACGACCTCTACCTCTTCTCTGATGAGGTATACCGTGAGTACATCTATACCGGAAGCCCCTATATCAGTGCCATGCACCTCGAAGGTATCGAGCAGAACACCGTGCTTATCGACTCTGTATCGAAGCGTTACAGCGAGTGCGGTATCCGTGTGGGTGCCCTCATCACCAAGAATGCCGAGATACGCAAGGCGGTGATGAAGTTCTGCCAGGCTCGTCTTTCTCCACCCCTTATCGGACAGATTGTAGCCGAGGCCTCTCTCGATGCGCCAGAAGAGTACTATCGCGATGTGTACGATGAGTACGTAGAGCGACGCAAGTGCCTCATCGACGGACTCAACCGCATACCCGGTGTCTACTCTCCTATTCCTATGGGAGCCTTCTACACCGTGGCCAAACTGCCTATCGACGATTCCGAAAAGTTCTGCCGTTGGTGCCTTGAAGAGTTCGAATACGAGGGCGAGACCATCATGATGGCTCCTGCCTCCGGCTTCTATACCACTCCCGGTGCAGGCAAGAACCAGGTGCGTATGGCTTACGTACTGAAAAAAGACGATCTGGACCGTGCACTCATAGTACTTGCCAAGGCTTTGGAGGCTTATCCAGGACGCGTTGAGGACGAAGGAATATAATATGCATTTTCCATTACAACATGCATTTTCCACTTTTCATAGCTAAAAGATTATACAGCGAGCAGGGCGACAAACGAAAAGTTTCTCGCCCTGCCATACATATTGCCACTGCCGGAGTAGCCATCGGACTTGCCGTCATGATTATCTCCGTCTGTGTGGTGCTGGGATTCAAACACACCATCCGCGACAAGGTCATCGGCTTCGGAAGCCATATACAGGTGGCCGACTTCCTCACCCTGCAGCAGATGGAACAATACCCCATCGTCATCGACGACTCCATGATCGACGTCTTGAAACATATTCCCGATGTGGCTCACGTTCAGCGCTTTGCCATGAAGGAAGGAATCCTCAAGACCGACAGCGACTTCCTGGGCGTGGCATTCAAGGGAGTGGGTCCCGAGTTCGACTCCACCTTCATCCACAACAACATGGTGGAGGGATGCATTCCTCATTTCTCCGACAGCGTGAGTCACAACCAGATTCTTGTCTCTCAGTTGATGGCAGACAAACTGCACCTGAAGTCAGGACAGCGCATCTTTGCCTATTTCTTCGACAACAACAGTGTACGCACGCGAAGGTTTACCATTGCGGGCATCTACCAGACCAACCTGAAGAAATACGACGAGACCATCGTCTTCACCGACCTCTATACAGCCATCAAACTCAACGGATGGGAAAGCGACCAGGCAAGCGGAGCCGAGCTTTCCGTCAACAACTTCGACAACCTTGACATGGTAGAGAGTCGGGTAATCAGCAAGGTGAAAGGCACAGTAGACCATTATGGCGAGACCTACAGCAGCGCCACCATCAAGGAGCTGAACCCACAGATTTTCCAATGGCTCGACCTCATGGACCTCAACGTATGGATCATCCTCGCCCTAATGCTCATCGTGGCAGGCGTGACGATGATCAGCGGCTTGCTCATCATCATCCTGGAACGCACCTCGATGATAGGCATCCTGAAGGCTTTGGGCGCACGCAATAAGACCATACGCCACACCTTCATGTGGTTTGCCGTCTTCATCATCGGCAAGGGAATGCTCATCGGCAATGTCCTGTCTTTAGGAATCTTAGCGCTTCAACAAGCCTTCGGCATCATCAAGTTGGATGCACAGACCTATTATGTGAGCACCGTTCCCGTAGAGATCAATGCCTTGTATATCGTGGCGCTCAATGTGGCAACACTCCTCATCAGCGTCTTCATGCTGGTGGCACCCAGCTACCTCATCTCACATATCCATCCAGCCAAATCGATGCGATATGAATAATCACAACAGCATTATAGCCCACATTCATGGGCTATAATGCAAGAAAAACCACTTTTTTTCCCTTTTTATTCATTTTGTGCACATATTTTTTTGTTGTGTGCAGAAATTAATGTATCTTTGCACAAAATTTTGTAAACTGTGCAATGAATTCAATACCAAGTTTCAACTCGTATATTGAGCAAAGCATCATCAACAATTGGCATTTGGATGCTCTTACCGATTACAAAGGAGCAACACTGCAATATCATGATGTAGCCAGAAAGATAGAAAAGCTCCACATCCTGTTCGAGAACAGCGGTGTGATAAAGGGCGACAAAATAGCTGTTTGCGGACGAAATAGCAGCCAGTGGGCAGTAGCCTTCCTGGCCATTGTTACCTATGGTGCCATCGTGGTTCCCATACAGAATGAGTTCAAGCCCGAACAGATTCACAACATCGTAAACCACAGCGAGAGCAAGATGCTCTTCGTGGGCGATGTAGTAGCCACAGAAATCAATGCCGAAGAGATGCCCTCGCTCGAAGGTATCGTCTATCTTCCCGATTTCTCGCTCAACCTTTCCCGTTCTGAGAAACTCACTTATGCCCGCGAACATCTCAATGAAATCTTCGGACACAAGTATCCCAAATATTTCCGCAAAGAACATATCAAGTATCATGTTGACGACCCTGAGGAGTTGGCAATGATCAACTATACCAGCGGTACTACAGGTTTCTCTAAGGGAGTGATGCTGCCCTATCGTGCCCTCTGGGGCAACTTAGACTATCTCATGGACACCGTAAAACCCAAGATAGGCAAGAACTGCAACATCCTCTCCACCCTACCCATGGCTCACATGTACGGGTTGATGACCGAGTTTATCTTCAATATCGTATTGGGCAACCACATCTTCTTCCTCACCCGCCAGCCCAGCCCTACACTGATTTCCGAGGCTCTCAACGAGACGAAGCCCGACATCATCTTCGCCGTGCCATTGGTGATCGACAAGATCGTAAGAAAGCATGTGTTCCCACGCGTGCAAACCAACTGGGTCAGACTGCTTACCAACATGCCAGTACTGAGCAAGCGCATCAAGGAGAAGATACGCGAGTTTGTGCTGGGCGAGTTTGGCAAGCATCCTTACGAGGTCGTAGTAGGCGGTGCGCCTCTCAACAAGGAGATAGAGAACTTCTTTGTCAGCATCGGCTTCCCCATCGCCATGGGTTACGGAACCACCGAGACAGCTCCCCTCATCACCTTTGCCCATCAGGACGACTACGTGGCAGGAAGCTGTGGCGTAGCTGTGAAGCACATGGAGGTAAAGGTGCTGAGCGACGACCCACAGAACGTGCCTGGCGAGTTGGTTTGCCGTGGCATCAATGTGATGAAAGGATACTACAAGAATCCCGAGGCTACCCATGCTGTCATCGACAAGGACGGTTGGTTCCATACTGGCGACCTGGCCACCATGAGCGCCGACGGACATTTCTTTATCAAGGGACGCAGCAAGAATATGCTCTTAGGTGCCAACGGACAGAACATCTACCCCGAAGAGATAGAAGACAGACTCAACTCGATGGCATTGGTCAGCGAGAGCATCATTGTTCAGCGAAACAACAAACTCGTGGCGCTGATCCACCCCGACTATGACGAGGCTTCATCCATGGGCTTTACCGCTGAGGACCTGGAGCACATCATGGATCAGAACCGTGTGGAGCTCAACTCCCAGATGCCATCGTTTGCCAAGATTTCCAGCATTCAGATACACGAGAACGAGTTTGAGAAGACTGCCAAGAAATCCATCAAGCGCTACCTGTATCAAGAGGCAGCCTCATAAACCACTTAGACAATTCTATTAGAATACAAGCATATGGAGATACCAAGCTTTAATGCACTTATCCAAAAGAGCATCATCGACCATTGGGACATGGATGCTCTTACCGACTACAAGGGAGCTACCTTGCAGTTTCACGATGTAGCACGCAAAATAGAGAAATTGCACATCATGTTCGAGAATTCTGGCGTAGTAAAAGGTGACAAGATTGCCCTTTGCGGTAGAAACAGTGCCAACTGGGCAGTGGCCTTCCTGGCAACTCTTACCTATGGAGCTGTCGCCGTGCCTATCCTGCACGAGTTCATGCCAGAGCAAATCCATAACATCGTCAACCATAGCGATGCCAAACTGCTGTTTGTGGGCGATGTCGTTGCCACACAGATTGACGCTACCAAGATGCCCGGATTAGAGGGAATCATTTATATACCCGACTATTCTCTGGTGGTATCACGTACCGACAAACTCACCTATGCACGCGAGCATCTCAACGAGATGTTCGGTATCAAGTTCCCTAAGTATTTCCGCAAGGAACACGTACATTATTATATTGAGGAGAACCCAGACCAGATAGCGCTCATCAACTACACCAGCGGTACTACAGGCTTCTCCAAGGGTGTCATGGTGCCTTACCGTGCACTCTGGAGCAACTTCGACTTTGCTATGAGTGTATTGCCCAAGGAGATCAAGGCTGGCGACCCTATCATCAGCATTCTTCCACTGGCTCACATGTATGGCATGGCGTTCGAGTTCCTCTTCGAGGTTCTTTCCGGTTGCCACATCTTCTTCCTCACCCGCATACCAAGTCCGGCTATCATTGCCGAGGCTTTCAGCCGCATCAAGCCAGCCATCATCATTGCTGTGCCGCTCATCATCGAGAAGATTATCCGCAAGAAGGTGTTCCCCAAGATTCAGAACAACCGCATGCGTATGCTTCTCCACATGCCTGTCATCAGCAAGAAGGTGCGCGAGAAGATATGCGAACAGGTGACACAGGCCTTCGGAGGCAACTTCTACGAGATTATCATCGGTGGTGCAGCCTTCAACAAGGAGGTGGAGAGCTTCCTGCATGGCATTGGTTTCAAATACACCGTGGGCTATGGTGCCACAGAGTGTGCGCCTATCATCTGCTATGAGGACTACAAATATTTCGTACCGGGTTCTTGCGGCAAGGCTGCCAAGAACATGATGGTGAAGATCGACAGTCCCGACCCCGAGAATGTTCCAGGTGAGATCCTGGCAAAGGGTCCTAACGTGATGTTGGGATACTACAAGAACGAGGAAGCCACACGCAACACGATCGACAAGGACGGATGGTACCACACCGGCGACCTTGGCACAATGGATGGCGACGGCAATGTCTACATCAAGGGCCGCAGCAAGAACATGCTCTTGGGTGCCAGCGGTCAGAACATCTATCCTGAGGAGATCGAGGACAAGCTCAACTCTTTAGCACTCGTGAGCGAGAGTGTGGTGATACAAAAGGGCAACAAGCTCATTGGCTTGGTACATCCCGACTACGACGAGGCTCAGACACTCAACTTAGGCGAGAAAGAGCTGATGGATATCATGGAGCAGAACCGCCAGGAGCTCAACACCATGGTTCCTGCCTACTGCAAGGTGACAGAGATAAGAATCCACAAAGAGGAATTCGAGAAAACTCCTAAGAAGAGTATCAAGCGATTCCTGTATACTGAATAAAGGAGTTAAGGAGTTAAAGGAGTGAAGACAATAGTCTTCTCGCTAAAAAGTACGACCTATACTTATCTTACAAAGCAGCACGCCCTGAAAGGGCAGAAGCTCTTAGCCCAGGGCAACGCCCTGGGTATAAAGGCATTCAGCAAGGCGCCCTGTAAGGGCAAAAGCTTTATTATTGCCTGAAGTTTTAAAGCTTTTGCCCTTACAGGGCGACAAGTTTGCGAACATAACAACCCAGGGCGTTGCCCTGGGCTAAGAGCTTCTGCCCTTTCAGGGCGTGCTGGTTCTGTGAGCTTCGATCATTCTGTTCAGGGCGTGCTGCTTCTGTGAACTTCTGACCCTTACCTTCGGTCGGTGACCGTTGGTTTAGGGCATGTGGGGCAAATATGCGAAATTTCAATAACCAAAAAGTCCTGCTTCATCATTGTGAAGCAGGACTTTTTGATTATAACTTCTTTATAGCAACACACCCGAACGGATGCGGGACAATGTTTCGGGAGTCATTTGCAGATAGCTGGCAATGTAAGTCAATGGAGCACGCAACACCACCTGAGGACTCAGTTCGCACAGACGCTTGTATTTGTTGGGCGCAGTCTCGAAACGCATCAGGTCGGCATGAACCTGCGACTGGATGAGACTCTCCTCCAGAATCTTACGATACAACATCTGAATGTTGACATTGCGGATGGCGGCAGCCTCCAGTTTCGACTTAGGCAAGATATAAACCAGGGTAGCCTCAAGAGCCTCCACCTGAAGACGAGTAGGCTCCTCCTTGAAAAGACTCTCGATACACATAAAGATGGTATGGTCGACGCCCAGATGCTCGGTCACCTCTTTGCCATTCTTATTATAGAACTGGCGCACAAGCCCCTTCTCGATATAAGAGATACCACGACACACCTCACCTTCCGCAAGGATCATCTCGCCCTTGCCGTATTTCACTGGCTCCAGGATGCCCTCCAGGATGTCGAGCTCGTCGTGAGTCATCGTACTGTACTTACGCGCCAACTCCCTGGCAATATCACGCTTGGGAGTAATCGTCCTTAAATCATTCATTATTCTGCCTCCTTGATTTATGTTGCTTGATAGCTTTTATCTTACTTGAAATGATTAGTCGAGTTTCAATACGGCAAGGAATGCCTTCTGTGGCACTTCCACATTACCGATCTGCTTCATACGCTTCTTACCCTTCTTCTGCTTCTCCAACAGTTTGCGCTTACGGCTTACGTCACCACCATAACACTTGGCTGTAACGTCCTTACGCACCTGCTTGATGGTTTCGCGTGCCACAATCTTGGCTCCGATGGCAGCCTGGATAGCGATGTCAAACTGCTGACGGGGTATCAGGTCTTTCAACTTCTCACACATTCTGCGACCAAAGGCAACTGCATTCTCACGGTGGGTCAGGGTACTCAGGGCATCCACAGGCTCACCGTTGAGCAGAATGTCGAGCTTCACAAGGTCGGAAGGACGGAAGCTGTCTATGTGATAATCGAAGGAAGCATATCCCTTGGAGATGCTCTTCAGCTTATCATAGAAGTCGATAACGATTTCGCCAAGAGGCAGCATGAAGTGCAGCTCCACACGGTTGCCACTCACATACTCCTGCTTGATGAGCTCGCCTCGCTTGTCGAGACAAAGCTTCATGATAGGACCAATATAGTTGCACGATGTGATGATGGTGGCGCGGATATAGGGTTCCTCGATATGGTCGATCATCGTTGGGTCGGGCAGTCCCGAAGGATTGTGCACCTCTTTCTCGCCGCCCTGCTTGTCGTATACCATATAGGATACGTTGGGCACGGTGGTGATGACGTCCATGTTGAACTCGCGGTCGAGTCGTTCCTGTATGATCTCCATGTGGAGCAGACCCAAGAAGCCGCAACGGAAACCGAAGCCTAAAGCCACAGAGCTCTCCGGCATAAAGGTGAGACTGGCATCATTGAGCTGCAGCTTCTCCAACGAGGCACGCAGGTTCTCGTAGTCGCTGGGGTCTATGGGATAGACACCGGCAAAGACCATAGGCTTCACCTCCTGGAAACCGGCAATGGCTTTCTCGCAGGGACGTGCAACATGGGTAATGGTATCACCCACCTTTACCTCAGTGGCGTTCTTGATACCCGAGATGATATATCCCACCTCGCCTGTTCCCAGCTCGTTGCGGGCTATCATGTCCATCTTCAGCACGCCGATCTCGTCGGCATCATATTCCATTCCTGTGTTGAAGAACTTCACCTTGTCGCCCTTGCGGATGGTTCCGTTCTCTATCTTGAAGTAGGCGATGATGCCACGGAAGGAGTTGAACACAGAGTCGAAGATCAGTGCCTGCAAAGGTGCCTTGTCGTCACCCTCGGGATGAGGCACACGGTTCACCACAGCCTCGAGCACATCCTCTACGCCCTCACCTGTCTTTCCTGAGGCACGCAGAATCTCCTCGCGCTTGCATCCGATGAGTTCTACAATCTCGTCCTCCACCTCCTCGGGCATGGCCGAAGGCATGTCTATCTTGTTGATGACAGGAATGATTTCCAAGTCGTGCTCTATAGCCATATAAAGGTTGGAGATGGTCTGCGCCTGCACACCCTGTGTGGCGTCAACTACCAGGAGCGCTCCCTCGCAGGCAGCGATGGAACGTGAAACCTCGTAAGAGAAATCCACGTGTCCCGGAGTATCAATGAGGTTGAGGATATAGGTTTGTCCGTCATTTGCCTTGTACTCCATCTGGATGGCATGGCTCTTGATGGTGATACCTCTCTCTCGCTCCAAATCCATGTCGTCGAGCATCTGACCCTCAGTGATCTTGATGGTCTGTGTCTTCTCCAACAATCGGTCTGCCAAGGTACTTTTACCATGGTCTATATGTGCAATAATACAGAAATTTCGTATTTTGTTGATATTCTCCATAAAATATTTATTCTTTAGGATGCAAAATTACCTTATTTTTAGGAGAAAACCAATTTTTTCGCGCTTTTTTTTCGCATTTACTCAACTTTAGCAAGTTCAGAAGTTAGAGAAGTTAGAGCTTCTGACAGAAAAATCAGGGTCAAATGTTGCAGGATTACGAATTTTGCAGTAACTTTGTGACAAAATTCAAAAACGAAGAAAAAAAAGATGAAAAAGATTTTATTCGGTATCATGACTCTTGCCCTCATGGCATCATGCACTGAGAGCATGGTAGACAGGGCTGTACGCGAAGCCCGCGAATACACAGAGAAGGTATGTCCCACCCCTTACATCAACGACAGCCGTACCGACAGCGCTGTGTTTGACAAAGACTCACGAACTTATATTTATTATCTCAGCTTGCGCAACAAGGCTGACAATGCCGAGGCGATAGCCCTGAACCGTAACAAACTGCACAATCTGCAGAAACAGGCACTCGACAACAACCCGGCGCTCAAGAGCTATAAGGAAGCCCACTTCTCCTTCCGTTTCATCTACCGTTCGGCTTCCAATCCCCAGAAAATTTTGTTGGACGATACGTTCAAGTACTAAAGCTTGAACATATCGCCATACTAAATTAATATCCCATTTGCTGAAGGGCAGTAGCCAACTGGTCTGGACAACTGGTTGGCTTGTTGCCGCAGGTGATGCCTTTCAGTCGGGCTATCACGTCCTTGGCCTTCATGTTTCTTATCAGAGCGCATACGCCCTTGGTGTTGCCGTCACAACCACCAATAAACTCAGCATCCCTTACTGTTCCGTCCTCATCCACACTGATGCAGATGTACTTTGAACAGGTGCCGTGTGTCTGATAGGTCACCTTCTGCAACTTATCCTGATTTTCGTTGTTAGAATTAATCATAATGTTTTCTCCTTATTTTAAAGCTTTTGCCCTTACAGGGCGCATAGTGAAATAAACACAAAACCCAGGGCGATGCCCTGGGCTATGAGCTTCTGCCCTTTCAGGGCGTGCCGATAAAAGCAGCGCTGAATTGGGTTAATCCTTTCAGGGCGTGCCGATAAAAGCGGCGCAGAATTGAGCTAATCCTTTCAGGGCGTGTCGATAAAAGCAGCGCAGAATTGAGCTAATCCTTTCAGGGCGTGCCAGTAAAAGCAGCGCTGAATTGGGCTAATCCTTTCAGGGCGTGCTCGTATGATTATTTAATTTTCGCCAAGCGCCCTGTAAGGGCAACCCCTCCTAGCCCAGGGCAACGCCCTGGGTATAAACGGCAATGCCCTAAACGCCCTGTAAGGGCAAAAGCTTTAAGACAAAACTTAAATATCATACGAAAAAGAATGCTTATTCTGCCTCCTCAGAAACCTCTGGCTTCATGTTGGTATAGACGGTCTGAACATCGTCAAACTCCTCCAGCTTCTCCACCATCTTGTCGATAGTCTCACGCTCCTCAGGAGTAACGTCCTTCAGGTCGTTAGGGATATAGGTAAACTCAGCACCGGTCACCTCGAAGCCCTCAGCCTCCAAGTGCTTCTGGATGTCGCCGAAGCTTGTAGGAGCACCGTAGATAGTGACCTCGTTGTTCTCCTCATCCTCGTCGAACTCATCCTCTACACCATAGTCGATCAGGTCGAGAATCATCTCGTCCATATCCATGCCTTCCTTCTTCTTGAAGGTGAACACAGCCTTGTGGTCAAAGAGGAAAGAAAGTGAACCTGTGGTACCCATGTTGCCATTGAACTTATTGAACACTGAGCGCACGTCACCTACGGTACGTGTGGTGTTGTCTGTCAATGTGTCAACGAAGATGGCAACACCGTGAGGACCATATCCCTCGTAAGTCACCTCCTTGTAATCGCTTGTATCCTTGCCACAAGCGTTCTTGATGGCACGTTCGATGTTATCCTTAGGCATGTTCTCACGCTTACAGTTGGCGATGATAGCACGCAAGGTAGGGTTGTTCTCTGGCTCTGGACCGCCAGCCTTTACTGCAATTGCAATCTGCTTACCTAACTTAGTAAATGTCTTGGCCATGTGGCCCCATCTTTTCAGCTTTGTAGCCTTACGATATTCAAATGCTCTTCCCATTGGAATAAAATTTAATATGTTTTGTTGTTATACTTATTATATGATGTGAAGGAGTTAACTCCAAAATTATCTCAATTCAGCATTCAACTTGCCTGTGAGGTTGGCAATGAGTTTCTTCATGATGGCATCGATCTGCTTGTCGTTGAGAGTCTTCTCCTCGTCCTGCAGGATGAAGTTCACTGCGTAGCTCTTCTTGCCCTCTGGCAGGTTCTTGCCCTCATACACGTCGAAGAGAACCACACTCTTGAGGAGCTTCTTCTCTGTCTGACGGGCGATCATCTCTATCTGCTCAAACTCCACACTCTTGTCGACCAGGAGTGCCAGGTCGCGGCTTACAGAAGGATACTTGCTGATATCGGTATAGGTGAGGCTCACCTTCTTGATGGCCTTCATCAGGTTGTCCCAGTGCACATCGGCATAGAACACGTCCTGCTCGATATCGAAAGCCTTCTTCAGCTTCAGGCTCAGGATACCCATCTCTACCAATACCTTTCCGGCACGGGTCTCATACTGCACACCCTTTGAGAAGATATTGTTGTCGCTGTGCTTCAGCACCACATTGTTCTGTGGCATACCCACACGGCGCAAGATGTTCTCCACCACAGCCTTCAACTCGTAGATGTTGCTCTGCTCGTCGGCATGAGCCCAGTTGCCTTCTACGCGCTTACCGGTGATGAAGAGCGAGATGTGACCTTCCTGGCTGTAGCCCTTGATAGGATTCTCGGCATCCCATTTCTCCTTATTATATAAATAGGTGTTGCCCACCTCGAAGAACTTCAGGTTTTGGCTCTTGTGGTTGATGTTGCGCGACACACTCTCCAGTCCACCGAAGAGCATGGTCTGGCGCATCACTCCCAGGTCGGCACTCAGAGGGTTCATCACCTTCACGGTGTGCTCGTCGGGATATGCGTTGAGCTCGAAGTCGGTATAATAGCTTGCCTTGGTGAGCGAGTTGTTCAGTATCTCCATGAAGCCCTCGCCTACCAGCTGCTCTGCCACGATGTTCTGGGTGTGGTAGTGCTTGTCTTCCTCACCCTGTACGGTGAGCGAGCTCTTCAGCTGGGTAGGAATCTCCACGTTGTTGTATCCGTAGATACGCAGGATGTCCTCCACCACATCGCAAGGACGCTGGACGTCAACACGGAAGGCTGGGACGAGGAGGTCGAGGCCCTCGGCATCTTCCTTCACAATCTTCATCTCCAATGAGGTGGCGATATTCTTGATGGTCTCTGCACCGATCTCCTTACCGATGAGACGGTGTGCATACTCATAGTTCAGGCGCACAGGGAAATCCTGGATAGGCTCTGGATATACGTCCTTGATCTGCATGCTGATCTTTCCGCCTGCCAACTGCTTGCAGAGGATGGCAGCCTGCTTGAGGGCATAAATCTGTCCGTTGGGGTCTACACCGCGCTCAAAACGATAGCTGGCGTCGGTGCTCAGTCCGTGACGGCGGGCACTCTTGCGAATCCATGTTGGATGGAAGTAGGCACTCTCCAACACCACACTCTTGGTGGTGTCGTAGGTTCCCGAACCCTTACCGCCAAAGATACCTGCGATACACATAGGCTCCTCGGCGTTGCAGATGCTCAGGTCGTGCTCGCCCAGGGTATGCTCCTCACCGTCGAGGGTCACAAACTTGGTTCCCTCTGGCTGGGTGCGTACCACGATCTTATGTCCTGTCACCATGTCGGCATCAAAGCAGTGCAGTGGCTGACCGTAAGCCATCATGATATAGTTGGTGATGTCCACAATGTTGTTGATAGGACGCAAGCCGATGATGTTCAGCTTGTCCTGCAGCCACTTAGGACTCTCCTTCACCTCGCAGTCGGTGATGCTCACACAGGCATAGCGCTTGCAGGCTTCGGTGTTCTGAATCTCCACCTCGATAGGCAGGTCCTCGTTGTCGACAACGAACTCATCGCACGAAGGACGATGCATACTGGTCTGATATCCGTTCTGCTTCAGCCACGCATAGAGGTCGCGTGCCACTCCCCAGTGACCCAGGGCATCAGCTCGGTTGGCTGTGATGTCTATCTCGATGAGCCAGTCGCTCTCCAAGTGATAATACTCTGCTGCTGGCTGACCTACGGGAGCATCCTCTGGCAGCACGATGATGCCGTCGTGAGAGGTTCCTACTCCTATCTCGTCCTCGGCACAGATCATGCCGAGACTCTCCACGCCGCGAAGCTTGCTGCGCTTGATGGTGAAACTCTTGTCACCGTCGTAGAGCACGCAGCCCAGGTCGGCTACGATGACTTTCTGTCCTGCTGCCACGTTGGGGGCACCGCATACAATCTGCTGGGGCTCGCCCTTGCCCAAATCTACAGTAGTGACATGGAGGTGATCGCTATTGGGATGCATCTCGCATGTCAACACTTTACCTACGTAAAGACCCTTCAGTCCACCCTTGATGGACTGTACTTCTTCCAAAGCATCGACTTCGAGACCGCAAGAAGTCAGCGCGTCCGCTGTCTCCTGGGGAGTAAGGTCGAAATCGACGTATTCTTTAAGCCATTTGTAAGAAACGTTCATTATAATGATTTTTATTGTATTCTATAAAACTTTGCAAAATTACAAAAAAAACTACATTTAGACGAAAAAAAATTCCTATATTTGCAGAAATTAAAGATTAAATGAAGATTTCTGGCGCAAAGACAGTCCTCAGAAGGCGAAAGTTCTTCAATTCGTGCCCCACTCAGGCTCTCTGCTTGATGCTTGTGTCGGGCATTGTCATTGCGCACTTCCACGTCGTCACCCTTCCTCCCTCCTACTGGCTGCTCATCATGCTCGCCGCCTCTGCCTTCTCCATCTTGGTGAAGAACGAGCTGCACAAGTCGCTCCTCATCCTCGCCGCCTTCCTGCTGGCTGGCGCCTTGCTCACCTCTCTGCAGGAAGAGCAGAACCGGCATCCCGCGGCGACGCATTCCTACAGCCATCTGTCGGCGCTCGACCGCACCCGCCTGAAGGCTCTCAGTCTGCGAAGCGAACTCACAGAACGCATTGGCAGCCAGCATCTTGCATCGCAGCAGCAAGCCATCATCACCGCCATGACACTGGGCGAGAAAGGCAGCCTCAGCAAGGACACCCGACAAACCTTCAAGGCCTCGGGTGCCAGCCATATCCTGGCCATCAGCGGACTGCATATCGGCATCATCTTTCAGCTCTTCATCCTCCTGGCAGGAGGCAGAAAACGATGGCGGCTCATCGCCGTACCCATCAGCGTGACTGCCATCTGGGCATACGTGTTCCTCATCGCCCTGCCTGCCAGTGCCGTCAGGGCTGCCTCAATGATCAGCATCTACTGTTTCGCCCTGCTCACCAGACGCAACTCGACGGCTGTGAGCAACCTGACTCTCGCTGCCATCGTGATGCTCATCATCCAGCCTCTCCACCTCTTCGACATCAGCTTTCAGCTGTCCTTTGCCGCCGTGCTGTCCATCCTGTTGCTCTACAAGCCCATCTACAGCCTTCTGCCTGCCTCAGTCACCCGCCACAAGCCCTTGGGCTGGGCATGGGCAATGGTGGCGGTATCGGTGGCTGCTCAGGTGGGAACCACACCGCTGGTGTGCTATTATTTCGGCAACATCGCCTGCTATTCCGTACTCAGCTCGTTTGTCGCCATTCCCGCTGCCACGGTCATCATCTATGTCAGCCTGTCGCTGCTGCTCTCGTTCTTCCTCCTGCCGGGATTCTCCCTGCTGCAGGGCGGACTGGCATACCTGCTGAGCCTCACCACCTCTGCCACCCAGCATGCCCTGCAGCTGATAGTCATGCTGCCGGGAGCCTGCATAGAGGGGATAAAAATAAGCATCCTGCAATTAGGCCTCATCTATATTGCCATCATTGCAGGATGCTTGCTTATTCAAAAACTTCGTCGATGCCTTCTTCACCGAATTCATCTTCCGTCTTACTCGCACAGGGATTATAGTCAGCAGGAATATCAAACTTCTCCATCGGACTGAAGCCCAGCGTTGGGTCGGCATAAACCTTCTTCATGAAGATGGCCCAGATGGGGAGCGCCATCGTGGCTCCCTGTCCCATACTCATGGAGTCGAAGTGGATGTCGCGGTCCTCGCCTCCCACCCAGCAGCCTGTCACCAACTGCGGTGTGAAGCCAATGAACCATCCGTCACTGTTGTTGTTGGTGGTTCCCGTCTTCGCTCCTATCTGTCCCTCCATGTTGTAGCGGTATCTCAGTCGTCCCGCCGTACCCTGGTCTACCACGCCCATCAGCATGGTAAGCATCTTCATGGCGTTGTCAGCGCTGATCACCTCGCTCATCCGGGGCTGGAAGGTGGCTATCGTGTTGCCTTCGTTGTCCTCGATGCGGCTCACAAAGAGCGGCGAGGTCCTGATGCCGTGGTTGGCAAAGGCGGTATAGGCGCTCACCATCTCCGACACACTCACCTCGCAAGGACCCAGACAGAGACTCATCGAGGCATGGATGTCGGGATTGTTGATGCCGTAATCGCGCAGCAGCTGCACAAACTGCTGTGGGTTCAGCTTGCTCATCAGATAAGCGCTGATCCAGTTGTTACTCTGTGCCAGACCCCACTTCAGCGGAACCATCTGTCCATAGCGCGAATGGTTGGCGTTGCGGGGTGTCCAGCGTCTGCCTGCCACGATATAGGTCTGCTGACGGTTGGGCGCCATGTCGCAGGGGGTGAATCCGTTCTCCATCGCCAGACTGTAGAGGAATGGCTTGATGGTGGAACCCACCTGTCGGCGTCCCAGGCTCACCATGTCGTACATGAAGTGTGTATAGTCGAGACCGCCCACATAGGCTTTCACGGCTCCCGTCTTGGGATCCATGCTCATGAAGCCCGAACGCAGGAAACCCTTGTAGTAGCGTATGGAGTCGAGCGGACTCATCAGGGTGTCGATGTCGCCATGATAGGTAAAGACGGTCATCTCCACCTTCTTTCTGAAGGCGTCGTGTATCTCCTCGGGCGAATAGCCTGCCGCCTTCATGGTACGGTAGCGCTCGCTCTGGGTGATGGATCGGTTCAGGATGGAGCGTATCTGATTGGGCGTCAGCTTGTCGGAGAAGGGAGCACTGGGCTTGGGCTTGTTCTCACGGTCAAAGGCGGGCTGCAGATAGCCTGCCACATGCTTGTAGACTGCCTCCTCGGCATATTTCTGCATACGGCTGTCTATCGTGGTGAACACTCTCAGACCGTCGGCATAGACGTTATAGGGGGTGCCGTCCTTCTTGAAGTTCTTGTTGCACCAGCCATAGAGGGGATCTGTGTCCCAGGCTATCGAGTCGATGACAAACTGCACTCTGTTCCACGAAGGATAGTCGGAGCGCACGGGGCGCTTGGCGGTCATATACTGGCGGAGGAACTCGCGCAGATAGGTGGCTGTGCCGTCCTTATGGTCGGTACGGTGGAAGTCGAGGGTAAGGGGTTCGGCAGAATACTTGGCGTACTCCGAGCGGTTCATATAGCCTGCCTTCACCATCTGCTGCAACACCACGTTTCTTCGTTCCCGGCAGCGGTCGGGATAACGCACGGGGTTGAAGAGCGAGGGGTTCTTGCAGAGTCCGATGAGGGTGGCTGCCTCGCACACCGTCAGGTCTTTGGGCTCTTTGTTGAAGTAAGTGTTGGCAGCGGTCTTGATGCCCACCGCATTGTGCAGGAAGTCGAAGTAGTTGAGATAGAGGGCGATGATCTCCTGCTTGGTGTAATAGCGCTCCAGCTTGACGGCTATCACCCACTCTATGGGTTTCTGGAAGAAGCGCTGCACGGTGCTGCTGGCCGTCTCGCTATACAACTGCTTCGCCAACTGCTGGGTGATGGTGGAGCCTCCTCCGGCATTGGCTTGTCCCATGATTCCTCGCTTCACGATGGCTCGGCCCAGGGCACGGAAGTCGATGCCTGAGTGCTCATAGAAGCGCTCGTCCTCTGTGGCAACGAGTGCCTCTACGAGGTGGGGCGACATCTTGTCGTAAGGTATCACGATTCTGTTCTCCTTGTTCAGGTTCCAGGTTCCCAACACCTTGCCGTCAGATGAATACACCTGTGTGGCAAAGCGGTTGATGGGGTTCTGCAAGTCCTCTATCTCGGGCATATAGCCTATCAAACCATTCCAAACGGCTGCAAAGCCCAGGATACAGAACAGGATGCCAGCACCCAACAAAGCCCATAATATGTGGATGAATCGTTTTCTCATTTATTCTTTTATCAGTTTATCTTGCAAAGATACACAAAAAATATCGTAACACAAAAGAAATTAAGAGAAATCCGCATTTTCAAGAAAGTTTTTCGACATCTGCCAATACTGCCGTTATGCCGGCCAAAAAACAAAATTGGGGATTAGAAGCACTTTTTCTAATCCATTTTTCTCGCATCCCCCTTATTATTAATACTTTATACCATTTTTCTCGCGTTGTTTATATATAAATGTTGAAATGAATCGGCACGGCGGCTATTTTGGTAATAATAACTGTTCAAAAAGGGTAGTAATTTTTGTTTTCATCCACTTTTTGTGTTGTGGATTTGGTCGGGTTTAGCGAAGTGCATCCACAGGGGATGCGCCTTTTTTTGGAGTGCCCAAATCCCCTGTTTTTTGCCCCGCATCCCCTGTTTTGGGGTAGCAAATCCCCTCATTTATCCACTTTTTTCGTTTTCTTTTACATCGCTTTTGTGTTTTTCTTCATGTTTATTCATGAATTATGCGCATTTTCCCGATTTTTTGTCAAATATTCTTTTCGCACCAAACACGTATTGGCAGTTTTTCAGGGTGTGTGGCGCTTATTTGCGACTGTTGAGTTCAGCATAATAGTTACCATTTCCCGGTAAGTCACTGAGACGGCTCTATGACTTACCGGGAAATCTCTGTTAGTCATTGGCTGGTCTGAATAACCTATCGGGCGAGACCACTGAGTGACACCGTGAACGTCTATTATAATATATATATATTCTTTTTATATGTTTTATGGCATTACCCATACTGCTGTTTTCTTTCTTTATTTTATTTCTTTTCGCATATGCGTGCGAAAGCAAGAAACGAGGGTTCACCCTTCACATCTGCGCCGGAAGCAACAGACTGAGAAGAGATCACGTTGTTGAACATATCAACAAAGGTGAACTGAACGGGCTTAGCGGACTCAGCGAACACAGGCGTGTAAGTGATGTCAGCGATAGCCACGGTGGTGTAGCTAGCATCAGTGGAAACGATCTTGTTACCGGTCTGCCAGCCTACGAAGGTGCAGTCCGCATTGGGAGTCGCAACCAGGGTGTAAGTGCCGTTCTCAGCGAACTTCTTGGAACCGCCGGCGGTCACATCCTGACCAGCCAGGGTTACAGAGCCGTTCTCCACAGCATTTACAGTTACGGTCACACCAGCCAGAGCCGGAGCAGTCTCCTTGGTGTAGGAGTAGCCACAGTCCTTACAGGTGTAAGTGGTGATCTCGGCCTGATCCAGAGTGGCCTCCTGGGTCACCTTAGCGGTGAAGTCGCAGGCCTTGGTCTCCGTGTGAGAAGCGTCATTGGCGCATACACGGCTGTGCTGTGCATCAGCACCCTCGGTGCCCTCAACATGCTTCCAGTCACCCCAGTTATGATCGGTAGCCGGGATCGCTACAGTGTAGGTGCCGCCGCACTTGGTGCAGGTGAAAGTCTTCACGCCGGGCTCGGTGCAGGTAGCAGCCTTGGTCTCCACACCATTGTCGAAGGTGCACTTGTCAGTCTTCGTAGGCTGGCTGCAGGTACCCTCGCCGGTGCAGGTTGCAGTGTGGGTGTAATCCTTACCCTCAACGAAGGCCTCACCGCTGGTGTAATCAGCAACGGGGGTACCGTACTTGTGGGTATGACCCAGAGCGGGCTTGGTCTCCTTGGTGTAGGAGTAGCCGCAGTCCTTACAGGTGTAAGTGGTGATCTCAGGCAGATCAGCAGTCTGGTTCTGCGTTACCTGAGAAGTAAAGTCACAGGCCTTGGTCTCCGTGTGAGAAGCGTCCTTGCTGCAAACGCGGGTATGGGTGGCATCAGCCTCAGCAGTTGCAGAGTCATGCTTCCACTCGCCCCAAGCATGACCGGTAGCGGGGATAACCACGTTATTCCTGTCTCTTATACACATCTCCGAGCCCACGAGACATGCG
>ENA-OZHJ01000154-OZHJ01000154.1-human-gut-metagenome-genome-assembly--contig:-NODE-154-length-36129-cov-25.945085_pt1 | contig 36129 bp, 31 predicted proteins | sample MGYA00244663_ERZ653672 | MGnify/ENA primary metagenome ERZ653672 (study PRJEB26926, sample SAMN06165215) | human gut metagenome | biome: ENVO:00009003; feature: ENVO:2100002; material: ENVO:00002003... | reverse complement strand
TTCGCCATAATATTTGTATGATGTATGTTGTTAACGCACTATTGCGTCTTCGAGGGCAAAAGTACGATTAATTTTTGAAAAATGCAAATCTGAAAGCAAAAAAATCAATATGATAGAGAATATCGGCGTAAAAACAAGGAAAACTACCTCGTCATTTTCGTAGATTTATGGGATATGAGAAGAAGCCCCAGATATCTGATTAGACAATTCAAAAGAAAACTATAAAGGAAAGAACTCTAACTGTAGGGTTGAAACGGGCTGAAAGTCCAAAAGCTCGTAGCTCAGGGCAGCACCCTGGGTACACTCGCAGTCAGCAATGCGCCCTGTAAGGGCAAAAGCTTTAAAAATATATTGTTTTTCACAGTTTTCTCCCATTTTCCTTGCATGATTCAGATAATAATCGTAAATTTGCAGTAGATAAAATACGCAAGCTTATGAAAGAGAAAAGCTATACATTGCCAGAAGAGCAGAAAGATGCAGCTTTCGCAGCAGAGCCTGCACCAACCTATCACGGAAATGCCGCCATGACACTTCCCGAGGATGAATGTGCAGAAGAAGATATTGACTGGAACAAGATTCCTGTGGGCTGGCATCCGGCTAATGAAGAAGAAGCCATGGCTAGGATTGAAGCTATTGAGGCGGAGTATGAGAATGGGCAATATATTGATGCAGAAGAATTTGAAAAAGAACTAATTGCACAATATCCATGGCTAGCATAAGATTAACATTTTATTTCAAAAAGGAATTAAAGACTGTTATCGACTATGGATTAGTAGAATTCGGTAAGACCACAGTAAAGCGATTCCATAATGAGTATAAAGACATCAAGCATCGCCTGATGCTTCATCCTCTTTCTTCACCCAGAGAGCCATTGCTTAAGCGATTCCACCGCCCTTACCATAGTGCGATTATCAAGGAGAATTGGAAGATTATCTATCGCTACGACGAAGCCAACGACCTCGTCATTTTCGTAGATTTATGGGATATGAGAAGAAGCCCCAGATATCTGATTAGACAATTCAAAAGAAAACTATAAAGGAAAGAGCTTATGAAGAAGAAATGATACACATTGCTAGAAGAGCAGCCGATTCCGGTTGGCTGGCATCCGACTAATGAAGAAGAAGCCGCGGATAGGATTGAAGCCATTGAAGCGGAGTACGAAAGGACAGGCAAGGCTACTGATTTTGATGAATTTATAGAAGAACTAAAATCGGAAGGATTATGGCTCAACCAATAAAAGCAATACCAACACTCTATGGTGAAGAGGCTCGTCGTTTCCAAGAAATGGCAGACGAAACTGAGCGCAAATATGATATTAGTCCCAAGCGAGACATCAAAAAAGATCCTCGCTATTGTGCTATGCGCACAATACTTGAAAGGTCGAACATAAAATAGAACTTTGCAGGTGGTTCAGGAACGGGCTGAAAGCCCAAAAGCTCCTATCCTGGTCAGCACCCTGGGTACACTAACAGTCAGCAATGCGCCCTGCAAGGGCAAAAGCTTCGTATAACACTCTATATTAGAACACATAGAAATAGCGTTTAAGGTCACAATTTGTGACCTTAAACTATTGGATTTCAACTGTTTTGTTTATTTTCCTTTCCCCTTATCACCTCCAATACCTTTCCGAGATGATAAGTTACCAAGCCATCCTCATAGGTGGTGTCCAATACCTGAACCACGGCACTATCCCTATCCGAATGACAACCCACATAAAACCTAATCGCATCGAAACGACGGAGATAACGCTTGCCATCAGCCTCATCAATATAAGTATATTTGTTAAGCGTAGTCTGCTTCAGCGAACGGTACTCCTCGGTCTTCACACCAGATATAATTTCCTCGAAATATACCTTCTCGATAATCAGCGTCAAAACCTTCAAGCCCGACAGATTTAACTGCGATGGTTTTTTCTCTATTCGCTGCTCCAGACATTGCTGTTCCTTATTGTAGGCAAAGTAGATGATAGTGCCATTCATGATTTTCTGAATGATACTGTCGATGATTTCCAGCGGAACCTGATACCATTCCGTAGCCTCATGCATCTCTCCCTTATCATCAGCCACCTTAAAACGGAAGTTCACCGTCTGCAACACCTGATGCACTAAATAAGACTATTAACACGCGCTTTTAATAAAATATTAACATAACTGCAGTCCTTCCTCTTCTACATTATTATAAAAAGGACTGCCCTTTTTGCACTGCCAATCCTTCATCGAATACACAATTGGGTGAATCATCTGATTGATTTTCCAACCCAATTCCCAAAACGGATAAGTATAATCATCATGATCTTGCTCATCTATCTTATCCTTGTTCAGAAGCACAAGGAGGTCCCAGTCGGAATCTGCCTTCGCATCTCTTCGCGCCCTTGACCCGAAAAGAATGACCTTGGCATCTTTCGGCATAATCGATTCCGCTTTCAAACGTATCGCATTTTAAACCTCATCTTCAAGATGTTCGTTTTTCAATATCGTCATAACTCTATCCATTTAGTTTAACTGCGACAAAGATAAAAAAAAAAGAATTGAAACTTCAAAATCTCAAAGCTTTTTTCTTACATATATTGTTTTTTTTCTTAACCATCATTCCATGCGCTTCACCCAAACCTTGTGGCTTCCTCTTCCAATCGAGCGGATAGGTGATGTCGGGTCTTGGGTTATCTCCTTCAATTCGAGGGAAGCGGCGGTGCGGCTCATATCGTTGATGTAGGCATAATCACCGAGAGTGATAGCTGCGTTCTTTTCCAATACCGATAAGGCACGGGCAATGCGCTCTTCCTTGGAATAGAGTTGCTTGCGGATAACCTTCACGCCACTCAGCTCTCGTTCCAAATCACAGTCGGTCTCCATCTTTACAGCCTTCACAAACTCAGGAGATGAATTGAAGTTGACGTTCTTCACCCCTACCTTGCGATATTTCATCATGTCGTCATCTGTCTGCATCTCCGTAGGCTTGTCATCCTCAAAACCAAGGGACAAGGAGAAAGTGCCCAAGCCTTCGAGATTCACATTATAACCCATAGAGAGCATACGGACCAACACGTCTTCCACATCTGTCAGAACCGCTTCGATAGTGCCCTGAGAAAGGTCACGATGATAACTCTGCATCTGTTCGACGAATTCCTTTCTGGAAAGCGTGCGATAGGGCACCATCTTGGGATAAACTCTGCGCTTGCCTTCATCACGCATATCACTCATTTCCTGCAATTTGTACTTTGCCATTTTTTTCCTTTCTTATTTAGATTGTTAGTTTTCTCACTTAATCGGTCCTTCTATCTCTGAGAGATATGATCTCTACTAAGTAACAGGATCTTCCTACTTAGGAATAAAAGTATCTCATCCTAAGAGAAATCTCCGTTCAAAGACGTTGAACCGACATTCAAAGTCGTTGAACCGCCGTTCAGAGTCGTCGAACCGACATTCAACGTCTTTGAACGGAGATTTCTATTAGGCAAAGATACAACATTATCAGGAAGAAAACAATAGTTTACCCAAATATCTTCACTTATCCAGTCATTTTTCTTCATTTTTAGGGTATTTTTCCTTGCTTATCCCAAAGAATTATGCTAACTTTGTGGTCAGATTGCATTTCCGAGTTCAAGGATTGCAATCTTGAAACGGAGGAAAAACGATTGTAAACTTGAAACAAAGAAAAAGACAAAGATAACACAACCCCTATGAGTATGAAGATATTAGCAACCAGCGACTGGCACTTGGGCAACTTGTTTCACGGCAACGACCGACTGCCTGAACACAAGCACTTCCTGCAATGGCTCTTAGTGCAAATCGCTGAACAAAAGCCAGATGCACTCCTCGTCGCAGGAGACATCTTCGACAATGGAAATCCATCGGCAGCAGCACAGACCGTTTATTACGAGTTTCTTGCCGATGCCACTCATCTGTGCCCTAACATGCAGATTATCATCACCGCCGGCAACCACGATTCCGCCAGCCGACTGGAGGCTCCCCGCCCACTCCTTGCCAGACACCATGTAGAAATCAGAGGAAATGTAAGGAAAATCTGGCAGCAGGGAGAAAACGAAGACGATAATAAAACCGGCGGACATTGGCTCTATTCCTACGACGATCTCATCATCCCTGTGTCCAATGAAGAAGGAGAAGAAGTCATCATCCTCGCCGTACCTTTCCTTCGGAGTGATGTGGTGCAGAACGCCTGTTATTCGCAAGGAGTCAACACCTTCCTGAGAGAACTGACAGCTGAAGCACGAAAGAAATACCCGGTCAGAAAGTGCATCATGATGGCCCACATGTACGCCAAGGGTTCAGACATAGCCAAACAGGATGCGAGCGAGAAAATCATTATCGGCGGACAGGAGGAAGTGGACTTGGAAGGATGGAACGATCATCCTGACTACATGACTTGCGGGCATATCCACAAGAGACAACATATCTGGAACACCGACTGGGCAAGATATACGGGTAGTATTCTTCCAATGTCGTTCGCCGAGAAAGACTACACTCACGGCATCGACCTCATCACCATCGGATGTGACAAGGGAGAAAAGAAGGAAATGGAAGTGAAGAAGACAGAAGATGAAATGAAGGAAAATAAAGATGGAATGAAGGAAGAAGAAGAAAAGGAAAAGGAAAACTGCAAAAGCAAGAGCAAGGATATAAAAGTAGATTTCCTGGAATACAAGCCTCAGCACTCCCTGCGCATTCTGCCAGAAAACGAGGAGGAACTCACCATCAAAAAATGGCAGAAACTCATCCATTCAGAACTTTCAGAAAGGATGAATGGCGAACTGAGCGACCATTTCGACTACGTAATGCTGAAGGTGAAACAGGAGAAGCTTTCCAACGATGACATCAAGGAACTGGAGAATCTCGTCAATGAGAAGGATGCCGTACTCTGCAAAATCCAGCGCATCATCCCGCAGTTAGACCTCTCCACCATCCAAGGTTCCCAGCAAATCACCAGCATCGAGGACATCGTCAACCGACCGCCACTTGATACTTTGAAGGAGGCCTTTGCCATCAAACACAACGCTCCGATGAACGAAAGACAGGAGAAAATGTTATCCGATTTATTAACGACATCATCATTATGAAATTCCTACAACTCGAAATACTCAACCTCGCTTCGCTTGACAAACAAGGTGGCGAGGTCATCAACTTTGAAGAAGGTGCCTTAGGCGAGAGCACCATCTTCAGCATCGTAGGTCCGACGGGAAGTGGCAAATCCACCCTACTCGACGCCATCTGCCTTGCCCTCTACAACCGCGCCCCTCGCTACCCAAGAAAGAAAGGCGACAAAAATCAGAACATAGAGATTTTCGGAGAAGCTGATGCTAATGAAAACAACCGGTTAGCTCCTACAGATAGTCGAAACATACTGACCCGTGGCAAGAAAGAGGGTTACAGTAAACTCACCTTCCTTGCCAACAACGGCAGTATCTACCGCGCAGAATGGCACGTCAGATTCCAAAGAGTACGCTATGAAAATGCCAAGACTTCTCTCTATAAAATCACAAGAAACGGAGAACAACTGACAGAAGAAATAGCCGACTGGAACGAATTGCCGAACATCATCGGTCTCGACTACGACCAGTTCCTCCGCACCGTGCTCATCGCACAAGGTTCGTTTGCCAACTTCCTGACCGCAAAGGAAAACGAGCGCTACGAACTCCTGGAGAAACTCATCGGATGTGAGGAAACTTATACGAACATCGCTACTGAAATCAAGAAAGCAAAAGACCAGGCGGTGGATGCCTACAACCAGATGACAGCATCAGTGGAAGCAGTAAAACAGAACCTGCTGAATGACGAAGAACTCGCCCAACTGCAAGAGGAAATCACTCTTTTGGAAAAGGCAGAGAAGGAACTCGACAGCCAATTGAAGGCCATCTCAGAAAACCTGCAATGGTATGAGGAAAACGATAAGCAAACGAAGCAAATAGCTATCTATCAAGCAGATATGGAGCAGGCTGCAAACGCTATCAAAGACATACAAGCCCAGATTATCCGTCTCCAGTTGCACGATGAAATACAACCAGCCGTCAACCTGTTACAGGAAGTTGAGCGACAGATACAAAGCATCCACAATCAAGAAGAAGAAATCCTGAAATCGGAAGCTGCCATCAAAAGCAAGGAGGTTGGCATCACCGAAAGCGAGCATACTCTCTCCTACCTAAAGGAAGTAGTCAACAAGGCACAGGAGCAACTCGAAAAGGCCATGCCGGTTATCGCTGAAGCAAGGGCGCTGAAAACAAAAATGGAAGCGGCGATGCCGAATCTGAAAGAAAAGAAAGAGGCATTGGAGTTGGCACAGAAAGAGAATCTAACTGCCCAAAGAGATGTGGAGGAAAACGCCCGAAACATCAAGAAATGGGAAGCTGAAACGGAGAAAGCGAACCTTGCTCTCAAAACGACACAGGAAGAGATTGCCAAGCAGAAACAGGTTCTGCACGAAGCGACGCAAGCCACTGAACAGGCTTGGGCGAAGGAAAGAAATAAGACTGCCGGACAGAATATAGAGGAACTGCAGAGCCATAAATCGGCAGCCGAAAAGAAACTGCAAGATGTCCAGCAAGCCATCAAGGTAGTAGCTCATCTCGACTCTGCCACAACTGAAAAGCAGAAAAATGAGGAGCGAATCCAGGTCTTGGGCAAGAGAAACGCGGAGATAGATGAGGCGCTGGGCAAATTGTTCATCGAGGCTTTGGAGAAAGAGACCCTAACGCTGAGAAATGCCTATACCCTCATGGTGAGCGAGAAATGGGAGATTCATCGTGCCAACCTCACCGAAGGCAAGCCTTGTCCGCTCTGTGGCAGCACGACTCATCCTTATCATACCGACAACAGGCAGTTTGAAGAAGCCACTACGGAACTCTCGCAACTTCTGAAAGCGAAAGAGGATCTGCTGAAACTGCAGCAGAAACAGGAGAAGGATCTTTCCGGCGAAAGAAAACAGAACGACGGCGAAATACAGACGCTCCAAAAACAACAGGAAAAACTCTCGGGTGAAATCGCAACTTACGAAGAGGAATGGAAGGCGCTCATCGACCAGTATCCAAAGATTCCGAAGGCTGAGGCAGAACTGAAATCGCTCTTGCCTATCTATGAAGACAAGGCGAAAGAAGCAACCGGCAAACTGAGCCTGTTTAACAAGATTCAGAAAGAGATAGAACGGCTGACCCAACTCAAGGACAAGGCTGTAAAGGATGAAGTTGCGTATGAAAGCAAGGCTTCAACGATACTGAATAACGCTCAAGAAAGCACTTCAATCTGCGCCACAAAACTGGCTGAACACAAAGCACTTACCACAAATCTCATTTTACAAGAAAAGAACAAGAAAGAAGCTTACGAGAAAGCTCTTCAAGCGTGGAATAACACCAAGAAAGAAATGGAGGAATGGCAGGCGCAATACCAGCAGATTCTGAATGGTGAAGAGCCTGATGCTGCTGAACAAAGACTGACTGCAGCTAAGGACGAAGCAACAAAAGCAGCAGATGACCAGAACGAGAATATCAACAAACTGAAGGCAGAACTCGCCAACAGTAAAGGTTCGCATCAAACCATGCTGTCACAGAACAAGACGATGAAAGAGAATCTGCAAACGAAGGAAAAGGAACTCGACCTTTGGATTGAGGAATATAACAAGCAGCTTGCAGAAAAGAATATCGATCCAAGCCTTATCGACCGAAATACTATCCGGGAGATGCTTCATTCTGCCGAAGACTGGAATGCTATCCGACGGGAAAAGGACGAAAAGGAGAAAGCCGTAGCCTCAACGACCGCTCTTTACCAGAGTGCAGAAAAGGCGCATCAGCAGCACTTGGAACATCAGCCTGCCCAAACCCGGGATGCTCTCTTAGCCATTCAGCAGGAGTATCAGGAGAGAAGCCAGCGCAACGAACTGATTGCTGCCAATGCCAGGATGCAGAACCATCAGGAAGCCGTGAAGCAGTTGGGTGACAAGGCTGAGGATCTGAATCTCGTAACACAGGAAAAGGACGACTGGACAGCCATTACGGATGCCATCGGAGCAGACGGAAAGACGCTGCGCAAGATAGCCCAATGCTATACGCTCAGTTTTCTGATAGCTCATGCCAACCAGGAAATCAGAAAGTTCAACAGCCGTTACGAACTGCAGCAGGTAAAGCATTCACTGGGCATCCGAGTCATCGACCATGACCGTGCCGACGATATCCGAGACACCACCTCCCTATCAGGTGGCGAAACCTTCATCGTGAGTCTCGGTCTCGCCCTGGGTCTGTCAGCATTGTCCTCCCGTAACATCTCCTTCGAGAATCTGTTCATCGACGAAGGCTTTGGAACCCTCGACCCCGATACCTTAGCCACCGTCATCGATTCCCTCGCCATGCTGCAAAGTTCGCAAGGTAAGAAGGTGGGCGTCATCAGTCATACCGACACGATGAGCGAGCGCATCACCACCCAGATAAGAATTATCAAGAATGGCAACTCCGGCAGCAGCCATATCGAGATCTATCCGTAACAGAACGAAATATCTGACGATAGCAAGTTATGCTCTGAATAACTCCAAACCATTCGAGTTACTTTAGAAAGCACTTGCTATCGTACAGAAATATATGTATATTATAATACGTTTTACACTTTTGGAGTTGGTTTAAGGCTTAGACAAACGTTACGTAAGGCTTAATCCAACTCCAAAAGAGCCTTAAACAAACTTCAAAAGAGCCTTAAACCAAATAACTAAAGTCACAAAACAAATATGCGTTCCTACGGATTCATCTATCCACAGGAACGCATATTCTTTATGATTATCATACGAGATTATCATTCTTTATACAATTCTATATCATCATACGATATTTAAACCTTATTTCCCTCTTTTGGGAAAACCACGGTTGGCTGGAAGGTCTTAGCCTCCTCAAAGTCCATGATGGCATAGGCAATGATGATAACCGTATCACCCACCTGAACCTTGCGGGCAGCAGCACCGTTCAAACAGATGCAACCACTGCCACGCTCACCCTTGATGATGTAGGTTTCCAAGCGTTCGCCATTATTATTATCTACAATCTGAACTTTTTCTCCAGCAATCAGTCCGGCAGCATCCATCAGATCCTCATCGATGGTAATACTTCCCATGTAGTTGAGATTGGCTTCCGTAACAGTCACGCAATGGAGTTTACTCTTCAATACTTCGATTTGCATATCTCGATTCGTTTATCTTTATCAAACTGACTAAATTATATAGAGCTACATAATACTGTTTCTATCGCCAGGATTACCCCTTGTACTTGATATGGTCGATCAGGCGTATAGGGGTCTTTCCGCAATACACCGTAATACAACCTACAACATAGGCAGAGTCATCCCATGAAGCAACATCCTGCAAGGTATCACCATCCACAATCTCGAAATACTCCACTTCAAGACCATCCACGGCATTGATATCCTCAACCACTTTATCGTGAGTTTCCTTGACAGTATGAGTCTTAGCGAACTCAACACTCGCCTTGAGAGCCTTGAAGATAGAAGGAGCAATAGCACGCTCATCAGCAGAGAGCAAGGTATTTCTACTACTCTTCGCAAGACCATCCTCATCACGAATGATAGGACACTCTACGATTTTGACATCACTACCGATGTACTTGACGAGTTGCTTGATGACTGCAATTTGCTGCCAATCCTTCTCACCAAAATAAGCACGAGTAGGACGAACGATATAGAACAAACGGCTAACTACCTGGCATACACCATTGAAATGTCCAGGACGTTTAGCACCCTCCATGACGGTAGAAACCGGTGGAAACTCAAAATGGCGCTCATCAGGGATTGGATACATTTCCTCAACTGATGGAGCAAATACATAATCAGCACCACAAGCCTCAAGAAGCTTGCAGTCAGCATCGAGTGTACGAGGATAGCGATCCAGGTCACCCTGATCATTAAACTGAGTAGGATTCAAGAAAACTGATACCACAGTAACACCGTTTTCCTTAACACTACGCTTAACCAAAGAGGCATGACCCTCATGAAGCGCACCCATAGTTGGCACTAAGCCGATTTCCTTTCCCTCCTTGCGAACATCGAAAAGTTCATTCTGGAGGTCAACAATCTTATTGAATACTTTCATCGTTTAAATCTGTTTTCAGGGTGCAAAATAACAACTAATTTCTGAAATAACAAAAAAATATCATAAAAATATGCCTTTTAGGGCATTGATTTCTTTGTTTTCCCTAATTTTTTCGCTAATTTCAACTTTTTTTTGTAACTTTGCACCTAATTCGAGAAGAATAAATTAATAATTATGGCAAAGAAAGTATTATTCATCAATCAGGAGATTAATCCATACGTAGCTGAAAGCCGCATGTCGGTCATGGGAAGAGAGTTGCCTCAGAAAATGCAGGAGGCAAGTTTCGAAATTCGAACATTCATGCCAAAATGGGGCATCATCAATGAGCGACGTGGTCAACTACATGAGGTTATTCGCCTTTCTGGCATGAATCTCATTATCGACGATACGGATCATCCACTGATTATCAAGGTTGCCTCTATTCCGACAACCCGTCAGCAAATCTATTTCATCGACAACGATGATTACTTCAACAACCGCCAAATGGGTGCGGACGAAAATGGCGTGGAATACACCGATAATGGTGAGCGTGCTATTTTCTATGCAAGAGGCGTATTGGAGACTGTCAAGAAACTACGTTGGCAGCCTGATGTAATCGTTTGTCAGGGATGGATGAGTGCTGTGGTACCTCTCTATATCAAAACTGCCTACGCAGAAGAACCTTCATTCGCAAACTCTAAGGTTATCATCTCTCTTTACAACAACGAACTGAAGGGAGAATTAGGCACCAACTTTAAGCAGTGCGTAGATTTCCGCGATGCGAAAGCAGAACTTCTGGATGGTTACAAGAACGACTTTGACTTCGTAGAACTCGGCAAACTGGCCATCGACTATTCAGATGGTGTGGTAGAAGGTGAAGAGGGCGTAAACCCTATCCTTCTGGAATATGCCAAGGAGAAAGAAAAGCCTATGCTGGGATTCACTGGCAACGACTTCGAAGAACCATATACAAACTTCATCAATGAGGTTTGTCCTGACGAAGAATAAAAGTTTATTCTGCAATATTCTGTTCCCTGTAAAGGGGTTTTAAAAAACAAAATTAAAAATGAAGTTTTTCAAATATACAGCATTGATAATGGCAGCCTTTTCCATGGTTGCCTGTGATGACACTACCGACATGATTGGTTCGTCTATCACTAATAATGTGGATAAACTCACCGTTACGGATGCGACATACAATGTAATTACCAATTCATTGGCTGCAGGGTCCGTTTTAAGTAAAACAAATAATGGTATTATTGGTAAAGTAAAGGATCCAGAAACAAAAGCTTATCTGACAGCCGACTATATGGCTCAGTTAGCTCCGCTTTCTTCATTCGACATCGATACTCTAAAATATATCAAGGATGCCAACAATGGTGTACTCAAAGCTGATTCCTGCTTCCTCCTCGTGAGCTGTCAGAGCACATACGGAGACACCCTCGCACCGATGACGGTTACTGCATACGAAATGACCAAAGCGATGCCTGAGGACAGAAATTACTATTCTGATTACGACCCGATGGCTGAAGGATATGTGAGCAAGGACAATTTGCATTCCAGCGCTACATACACCCTATCCAAATCAAAGGGCTATTTCAAGATTTATTTCAACAAGCCTTTTACGAAAAATGGGGTAAAGTATGACAACTATGGTACATACATCATGCAGAACTACGAGAAGCATCCAGAATACTTCAAGAGCAATTATGAGTTCATGAAGAATATCTGTCCAGGCTTCTACATCAAGCATGAAAGCGGTATCGGTAACGTAGCTGACATCTGGAATACTGAGCTCCAATTCTACTGGACCCGAAAGAAGACCGTCAAGGCTTCTGATGGTGTAACAGACAGTACTGTTGTTTCATCCGGTTTCAACCGCTTTGATGGTACAGAAGAGGTCCTTCAGACGAATAGAATCACCAATGACCAGGACAGAATCAATGAATTGGCTGCAGATGAAAGTTGTACATATTTGAAGTCCCCTGCGGGTATCTTCACTGAAGTTACTCTCCCTGTAGAAGATATCATCAGAGGTCATGAGAAGGATACGCTGAATACAGCAACGGTTATGTTCCCAAGAATCAACAATGTGGATGAAAACAATGCATATAATTTTGATACTCCACAGACGGTTCTCTTACTGCCTAAAGACAGTCTGAAGTCTTTCTTTGAGAATGGTGATATCATGGACAATAGAACATCCTTCTACGCTACATACAATACCATCAATAAGAACACTTATACGTTCAGCAATATCAGTAACTTGATTACTGCCATGTATAAGAACAAGGGTAAGAGCGAGAATTGGAACAAAGCGGTACTCGTACCTATCACCATTACTACAGTAACAGAGAACTCATCTACCGTTATCAGTAAGATGACACACTGTATGAGTTTGACCTCTACCAGACTGGTAAAGGGAACTGATGTATATGAGACCAAAGATGGCAAGCGTGTTCCCGCAGGACCTATTCAGATCAAAGTCATCTATAGCAAGTTTAAAGAGAATTAATCAAGATGGAAGACAATTTCCTGGAGCGTCATCGGGAGGACTACGAAAAGCGAAAAGCTGCATGGCTTCGTAAGAAAAAACGTTTTCCTGTGATTAAAGGCGGAAGGGCTATTCCTGAGAAACCAGAGGATGAGGCTCTATAAATGACGTAGTTTTAATAAACTCTATCATATTAAAAAGCGAAAGAAATAGGATGAGAATCTTATTTCTTTCGCTTTTTTAATAAGAACATCAACTCATTTCAACTGACAACAGTAAACTTAGCAAACTTCAACAAGAGTTGCTTACGACCAGAATTAACAAATTCTACGGTAGCCTTTGCATTCTCTCCAGAACCTTCTAATTTCACCACAGTTCCCACACCAAAACGCTGGTGTTCTATCTTGATTCCTTCCTGTAATCCTCCAAAAGAAGAATTCGTTCCAGAAACAGGTGTATCCTTCCCCATAATCCTGCGAGCAGCATTTACGGCTCTTACAGACTTGAAGTTTCCTTCATTGAGTGACGAAGATTTCGGTTCAGATCTATAACTGTCAGAACGATGGGCAGATTTCGGTTCAGACTTATAGCCCTGAGAACTGAATGATGGCTTTGGATCCGGCATAAATTGGGATACCACAGATTTCTGTCTACGCTGACCTCTCAGATACTCCGGTTCGTCATCATCCTGCTCCCATCTTGACCTGCGGGTTCTGGAATAATTATCCCGATCCCACGGCATTCTTCCGCCATAACCACTATCCATTCCACTCGATTCACCTTCAGCCTGAACCAATCGAGAATCAATCTCATCAATGAAACGGCTTGGATTATCAAACTCCATCTTTCCATAGCGGAAACGGTTTTTGGCATTGGTCAGGACACAGCGCTTCTCTGCACGTGTAATAGCCACATAAAGCAGACGACGTTCTTCCTCAAGTTCACGTAAAGAAACTGCAGAAATAGGACTTGGGAAAATATTTTCCTCCAGACCGACAACAAAGACGGTTGGGAATTCCAGACCCTTGGCAGCATGAACAGTCATCAGAGAAACACGGGGAGCATCATCATCTCCCTTACTATCCAGGTCGGTCAACAGGGCTACATCCTGCAGATAATCAGTCAGAAATATCTCTTCTGCCCTATCCTCTTCCTTGCGTTCCTCCACAAATGTCTGCATACCACTCAAGAACTCCTCCAAGTTTTCCTGACGGGCAATATTGTCTGCGTCCTTACCGCCATTAAAGATTTCTGCACTTATACCACTTTCCTTGATAATAGCCTCACCAAGTTCATAGACATCCACCTGGTTAGCTCTTTCTATAAAACTACTGATAAGAAGACGGAATTGATCCAACTTAGTAAGCGTACCCTTGTTGACAGCTAATCCATAATGTTCGGGAGAAGAAATGATTTCCCACAAACTGACCTCCTGGCTGCGGGCACAATCAATCACCTTATTGACAGTAGTAGCCCCAATACCGCGAGTAGGATAATTGATGATACGCTTGAAAGCCTCCTCATCATCAGGATTAGCCACCAGACGGAAATAAGCAATGATATCCTTGATTTCCTTGCGCTGATAGAAACTCAATCCACCATAAATGCGGTAAGGGATACCCTGCTTACGGAATTCTTCCTCAAAACTACGGCTCTGCGCATTCGTGCGGTAAAGGATGGCAAAATCACTATACTCGCAGTCATCCATGCGCTTGAATCGCTTGATATCCTTGCTAACGATTAAAGCCTCCTCCTTATCGCTATAGGCAGGCTGGTACAGAAGCTTTTCTCCCTCTGCATTTTCACTATACACATCCTTAGGAATCTGATTACGATTGTGCTTAATCAGACTGTTTGCGGCATTGACAATAGTTTGGGTAGAGCGGTAGTTCTGTTCCAGCTTGAAAAGTTTGGCATCATCGAAATGGCGTCTGAAATTCAGGATATTATCAATATTAGCACCACGGAAACTATAGATACTCTGCGAATCATCACCCACCGCACAGACACGCTGCTTTTCCTTACAAAGTTGCATCACGATATTCATCTGAACCTGATTGGTATCCTGATACTCATCCACAAGAATGAAATCAAAGCGGTCAGCATATTTCCTTCTGATATCCTCATGATCACGGAACAACTGGAAGGTAAGGGTAAGCAAATCATCAAAGTCCATAGCGTTAGCCTGCTTACAACGCTGAACATAAGCAGCAAAAATCTTCCCCACCTCAGGCATCTTCTCATGCAAATCACGTTGGAGGAGTTCACCATTGCCAGTATATTCATTCGGTCCCATCAACTGGTTTTTTGCCATCGAAATCTTATGATGTACGGCAGCTGGCTTGTAAATCTTATCATCCAACCCCATCTCTTTGACAATAGCCTTGAGCAAGGAGCGAGAATCGGTCTCGTCATAAATAGTGAAATTATTATTGAAGCCAAGATGAGACGCTTCTGCGCGCAAAATACGTGAAAAGATACTGTGGAATGTACCCATATACAGATGGGCAGCCAAATCGCCTCCCATCAGTCTATCAATACGTTCCCTCATCTCACGAGCAGCCTTATTGGTAAAGGTTAAAGCCATGATATTCCAAGGTTTCAATCCCATTTCCAACAGATAAGCAATCTTGTAAGTAAGAACACGTGTTTTACCAGATCCTGCACCGGCAATCACCAGCGAAGGACCGTCTATATATTCCACAGCCTGACGCTGCGCCTCATTCAAGTCGTTCAATAAATCCATAAACTTCAAATATTATAACTATTTACCCTTATAACCACCCACTGCAGTAGAAGGGTCAAAATCCTCACCTTCTTTCGGGAAAGAAGGCACAAAACGCATTTCATGCTCTATCTGGCGTTGGCGCTTCTTCATATAAGCGCTCGGATTCTGGGAATCAAATTTTCTTGGATTAGGAAGCGTTGCCGCTATCAATGCACATTCACTTCTGAAAAGATCAGAAGCCTTTTTATTAAAATGGTATTCGGCCACAGCATCTACGCCATAGATACCATTGCCCATTTCTATACTGTTGAGATAAACCTCCATGATACGTTGCTTACTCCACATCATTTCTATCAGGAAAGTAAAATACACCTCAAAGCCCTTACGGGTCCAAGAGCGACCAGGCCAGAGAAAAACATTCTTGGCAGTCTGCTGACTGATGGTTGAGGCTCCATGAACCTTACCTCCACGGGCATTATTCTTAGCTGCATTCTCGATGGCATTAAAATCAAAACCATGATGCTTCAGAAAACGACCATCCTCGCTGGCCATTACAGCTACAGGCATGTGAGGAGAGATTTTGTCCATACTTACCCAATGATGATGCAACGTAATGCTTTCACCATCAGCGACTTGCTGGAAACATCTGATAAACATCAGAGGGGTAAAATAAACCGGTAAGAAACGATATACTACAACAGCAAGAATGGTGGTACTGAAAAACAGCACCACCACCCATCTTAGAATATTTCTGATTCTTTTAAGTATCATTATTTCAATGTTCCGTTATTAGCGGCATTAACCATAGCCTGAGAAGCATAGAGGTAAACCTCTACACGACGGTTCTGAGCACAAGCTGCAGTTGTGTTGACAACTGGGTTAGAAGAGCCCAATCCCTCAACAGTCTTTACCTGATTACGTGTTACACCACAAGAAGAAAGATAGCTATAAACAGCATCTGCGCGCTTCTGACTCAAAGGCAAGTTGATACCATCATTACCAGTTGCATCGGTATAACCCTGAATAGCAACCTCACAATCAGTATTGCTCTTCAATACACCAGCAAACTTAGCCAAGTCATTCTTAGCTGCGCTGCTCAATGTAGAACCATTAGTAGGGAAAAGGATACCAGAATCGAAAGTTACCTTGACAGCAGCCAAACCATTGGCATCAGTAACCTGCTCTACCTTGGCATTCTCAACAGCCTTAGCCTGCTCAGCCACCTTATCCATATGCTTACCAATCAAAGTACCAGCACCACCGCCAACTGCTGCACCAATAGCTGCACCAACGAGGGCACCTGTACCACGATGGCTATTGTTCAATAAACCACCTACGATAGCACCGAGGGCTGCACCTGCACCAGAACCTACTGCTGCACCTGTACCAGTCTTAGTCTGACAACTACCCAAAACCAACAGCATAGAAAGTGCTGCAACCGAAAATTTCATCTTATTCATATTCAAAATCTCCTATATTTTTGTTATTTAATTGCAAAGATAACTCTTTTTTCTCCATTATGGAGCTTTTTCTAATATTTTTTTGTATTTTTGCATGCAAATTTAATGGTATTTGATGAAAAGGGCAAAGGGAAACACCTATTTTGGGTTGGAAAATCCCTATTGTGCACTTTTTCTGAAGATATTTTACTCCTAAGAACGGAGCGAAGATATCTGACGATACCTATATATTATAATATATTTGAAATATTAAAATTTAGAATAATAAAAATGGCTAAGGAACTTAAGAATTTGACCAAGCGTGCTGACAATTACAGTCAGTGGTATAATGACTTGGTAGTAAAAGCTGACCTCGCTGAGTTGTCACCTGTACGTGGTTGTATGATTATCAAACCATACGGTTACGCTATCTGGGAGAAGATGCAGCAGCAGCTCGACAAGATGTTTAAGCAGACAGGTGTACAGAACGCATACTTCCCTCTCCTCATTCCGAAGAGTTTCTTCTCTCGTGAGGCTGAGCACGTAGCAGGTTTCGCCAAGGAGTGTGCCGTAGTTACTCACTATCGCCTCCGTTCTACTGAGGATGGTACAGAGGTAGAGGTAGATCCGAATGCAAAGCTCGATGAGGAATTGATTATCCGCCCTACATCAGAGACTATTATCTGGAACACATACAAGAACTGGATTCATTCTTGGCGCGACCTCCCTATCCTCTGCAACCAGTGGTGTAACGTGATGCGTTGGGAGATGCGTACTCGTCCTTTCCTCCGTACATCGGAGTTCCTTTGGCAGGAGGGTCATACCGCTCATGCTACTAAGGAAGAGGCAGAGGCAAAGGCTCAGGAGATGCTGAAGGTTTATGCTGAGTTTGCAGAAAACTACATGGGTGTTCCAGTATTACAGGGTGTAAAGTCTGAGACTGAGCGTTTCGCTGGTGCTTTGAACACATATACCATTGAGGCTATGATGCAGGATGGCAAGGCTCTCCAGAGCGGTACTTCCCACTTCTTGGGTCAGAACTTCGCCAAGAGCTTCGATGTTACTTATTTGAACAAGGAAAATAAGCCTGAGTATGTATGGGCTACTTCTTGGGGTGTTTCTACCCGACTGATGGGTGCCCTCATCATGGTTCATAGCGACGATAATGGTTTGGTATTGCCTCCAAAGTTAGCTCCTATCCAGGTGGTTATCATCCCTATCAACAAGGGCGAGGAGCAGTTGGCTCAGATTACAGCTAAGTTGCAGCCTGTTATCGACCAACTCCGCGAGCTGGGCATCTCAGTGAAATATGATGACAATACTGCTAAGCGTCCAGGATTCAAGTTTGCTGACTACGAGTTGAAGGGTGTTCCTGTGCGTCTCGCTATGGGTGGTCGTGACTTGGAGAACAATACCATCGAGATTATGCGCCGTGATACACTCGAGAAGGAGAATGTAAGCTTCGATGGTATCGTAGAGCGCGTAAAGGATATGCTGGAAGACATTCAGAAGAACATCTTCGAAAAGGCTCGTGCTTATCGTGATGCTCACGTTTATGAGTGCGACAACTACGAGGAATTCAAGGAGCGCGTGAAGAATGGCGGTTTCTTCCTCTGCCACTGGGATGGTACAGCCGAGACCGAGGCAAAGATCAAGGAGGAAACACAGGCTACTATCCGCTGCGTGCCTTTCGCTTATGAGCAGACACCTGGTGTGGATATGGTAAGCGGCAAGCCTGCTGTGGCTCGTGTCATCATCGCAAGAAGCTACTAAAAAGTAGATTCCAATCATGCATAGATTTCTATAATAAATAAAATAGAGATTCTATCCTATCGAATCCTATAAATAATAAAAGGTGAATGAGAATAATTCTCATTCACCTTTTATTATTTATTACTTAACTGAGTCTTTGAATACTTGACAACTCCTTATGGAATCAGCAAAGAAGAATCTCCGTAACTCAAGAAGCGGAAATCGTGACTTAAAGCATAATCATATACTTGATGCCAATCACCATGCAGGAAGGCGCTGACCAACAACAAGAGAGTACTCTGTGGCTGATGGAAATTAGTAACCAGCATCTTCACTATCTTATAGGTATATCCTGGAGCTATAATAATCTGTGTACTGGAATGCAGGGCCTCCAATCCATTCTTATCCAAATAATCTACGATAGCCTGAATAGCCTGCATCGGAGTAATATCATCAACAAGACCACCATTACGACCATCATCATAAGGATCCCACTGTTTCACATGCAAATCCTCTTCATTGGCCTCTGGATGTTTCAACAGATGAACACCCATATAATAAAGACTTTCAATCGTACGAACACTGGTAGTACCCACAGCTATCACCTGACAATCATGGTGAAGCAGTTTTTCCAAGCTACGACGATGAACAACGATATACTCCGTATGCATCTGATGTCCCTCAATCTCCAAACTCTTGACCGGTTTGAATGTACCAGCACCAACATGAAGAGTCACTTCTTCTCTGTCTATACCATGGGCATCCAGATCTGCCAAGACTGCATCTGTAAAATGAAGGCCAGCCGTAGGAGCAGCTACACTACCCTTGATTTTAGAATAAACCGTCTGATAGGTAGTCTTGTCACTCTCCTGAGTTTCGCGATTCAGATAAGGAGGAATCGGCAATTCACCGACTGCCTCGAGAATCTCAGCAAAAGAGATATTTTCATTATCCCAATCAAAGTCTATCCAATAATTAGTTCCACCACCTACAGCTAAAGGAGCAGCCTTGCCGTCAGCACCAGCCTCTCCTCTTCGCATCGTTGCAGAAAAAGTGAGCGAATGACCTTTGATTTCAAAATCGCGTTTCAGGCTACCGTCTTTCCATTTCTTCAGATTACCCACCATACACAACCAAGAACAGTGACCAGTAGTCTGGAACATCAATTCATAATCGGTAGGAGCAGCAGGTTCCATCAGGAAGACTTCAATCAAAGCACCAGTTTCCTTTCTGAAGTGCATACGTGCTTGAATCACCTTTGTATTATTGAATATCATCAAAGCTCCCTTAGGAAGATAATCTGGCAGATGATAAAAGATATCATCACTGACCACACCATGCTTATAGACCAAAAGTTTGGAATGATCTCTCTGAGCTATAGGGAACTTGGCGATTCGCTCATCTGGCAAACTATAATTGTAATCACTAATTTTTATATGTTTTGTATCCATTTTCAATTTATTCTTTATATTCCTATCACCATGCAATATTTCTCACATCACATTAAAATCCACTCATCATGATACAGGCACGCAAAAGCACATAGACGAGGATGAACATAATAACACCCATCACAAAATCCAAATCATCGTGCGCATAGCCCGTACTTGTATATTGATTGGAAATGTATTTAATCTTCGGAGAAATCTTATAGTACAAACGATAATACAGCAGGTAAACCAATATACCAACTACAACTCCCAATACCAGTCCACAGAGAATGTCTGAAGGATAATGTACACCTAAATAAAGGCGAGTCCAACAGTTCAACAATGACCAGAAGACCAACGTGAAAGTCATCAGACGACTACGTATCAAGAGAGAGAAAAATACAGCTAATGACATGGTGTTCGCTGCATGGGCAGAACAGAAGCTGAAATCTTTCAGGCGCATATTGTTGACTACCTCTATGGTATATTTGATAACAGGATCATTACTTGGTCTCCAACGGGCAACCAATGGTTTGATAATACCATCTACTAATCCGTCGGAAAAGAAGATACATAGAATAGCCATCAGAACTACCAATCCTATCTGAGACATTGTTTCATTGTTTCTCATTACAATATAAAACAAAGCCAGATAAAGAGGAACCCAGGTCAATCCGGAAGAAAGCAGCCAGACAATCTGGTCCAACAGCATATTACCACTTCCATTAAAGAAGTGAAGCAACGCCAAATCCGCATTTAATAAAAGAGATGCTCCCATATTATATTTCCTCTATTTGTTTGGTCTCTACCCAACCGGTTCGCCCGTCAGCCAGGCGAACACCTCGCCAGTCATCCATAGACTTGTCAGTAATATCAACTCGAGTTCCCTCATGAATGACGAATTGGTCAGAACTTGATTTAGCAGGCGTATTCTTCACATTCACAGTTGGCGCCACCACAATAGCACCCGTGCGGTTTAAGAGAACCTCTTTCTGCTGATATGCAAAGACATTACAGAACAGGAAAATAACCAAGAAGAATATACCACCAAAAAAGCCCATCTTGCGCAAATAGATTTGCGGAGCAAACAGATAGACCAATGCTAAAACCAAAGCTATGATAATCGCTATGATACCAGTCTTTGCCCAGCAATCAACACTGGTATAATTTACTAAAGCCTTATACCATGTCACGAAAAACATCTCGCTTACAGGTGTAATCTTGTCAATCGTCTTACCACGAACGAACTGAAGATTGAAATTAATATCTTCATCACCAGGAGACAGGAGATGAGCACGCTCGAAAGCCAATACTGACTTTGTGATATTATCCGTACGATAATAAGCATTACCCAAATTATAATAGATCTCAGAAGAAACACCATTTTTCAGGAGATCCTCATAATCCTTGATAGCTTGCTGGTAATTCCCTTTCTGATACTCAGCATCTGCATTCTGCTTGGTTATTGCAGAAGCAGACACAGATGTAAGGAGAAAGAATGCAAGAATCCATATGAAAGAATAGGACTGTCTGTCCTCTTTTGCACGGTTCTTGTGCTCCTTGCGCATAGCATTGATTGCGTTTTCTATTTCCATAATTCCTGTCATAGCAGAATTGAAAGTCTTATTCATATTACCAGCAGCATCACCTGGTGCATATCGCTCGAACTCGCACTCATCCAATGCCTGGGTAAATTTATCAATCGTTGAGATGTTGACAGAATGCATCTCTAAATTTTCCGTGATATTCTCACGAGAGAGTTTCTCTACAGGAATATTCAACTTATAGCTCACATAACCCCACAATGCTCGCAAAACTTCATCATAGAATTCATTCTGTTTACCGTGAGACATCAGCTGCTGAGCTTTTTTCAGACGTTTCGTTGCAATCTTATTAGCCTTATTAGAACGAACCTTCACGATGTCTGCATTTTCCAAAGCTCGTTTGCGGAAGACAACAAGCAAAACGATAAAGGTGATAAGCGGAACGAGCAGACTGGTCCAATATCCAAAACTGCCATAGAACATATCATCCAAATCATGCAACTTGCTCTTTCCTAATTTCAAAGCACGAATATCCTTTGCCTGATCAGAGAAATCCTGTGAACCTCCTGTAGAACCATCGCCTTTAGACACAGTCAGATCAAAGGCCTGAGTCTTGATGGTCTTATATGAATTAGAAGATGTATCGTAATATGTAAATTCTACAGGCGGAATCTTATAAGAACCCTGATTACGAGGTACAACCAAGAAATCATATACCATATTACCTTCAACACCATTGGAGGTCAGGCGAGTCTTGTCAGTTATCTTAGCATCATATTTATCAAAATCTTTCGGCAAAGTAACGACAGGTTGTTTGAGAAGCTTGAGATTTCCTACTCCACCCACAACCACACGGATGGTAACAGGATCACCTGCTTTTACTTCTTTCTTGTCTATACTTGCAGAAATATTAAACTTACCCACACCTCCTGAGAAATTAGCTGGACGAGAGGGCAAAGGCAAAACATTAATAGTCATGCCTGGTGCTTTGATATCCTTGTGTACCTCAACATAACCGGAGCCACCATTAAAGAAAGCTTCCATCGGATCCACATTACGATTCTGCTGAACGACGAGACCCTTAAAAGTAATAGACGGAATTTCAAGTTTACCAGTCATCTGCGGATACATGACATACTGGCTCCAGGTCACACACTTATATTGACGACCATTGACCATTTCACTATGAAAAGCCTTCTGCTGAGGCAAAGCTACCTCCTGAGTATGGAAACCCTTCAAGTCAGGCATTTTTCCTTCCAACTGAGACAAATCAACCAGAGTATATACCTTATAGGTCAACAAGACAGGTTCCTGTTCATGTACCGTTTTCTTATTGGCAGAAACCTTGATGAAAAGATCTCTACCAGAAATAGAAGAACCAGCCTGTCGCATACGAGGTTCATCATCCATATTGGAACTTCCGTGCATATTCGGAGCTCCATTGGAATTTCTGGCATGACCAGAAACACTCACCTTAACAGCACGAGAAGCAATTCTCTTACCATTTACTACAGCATGAGAAGATCCTATCGTATAAGAACCATTCTTTGCAGCATACAAAGTATAAGTAATAGTAACGGAAGAAGAAGAACTGGTATGTCCGTTAATCATCTGATAGCTGGACTGCTGGGAAGTATAAGGACCGGCAATCACTTCCAATCCTTCTGGTACTCCGCCCATGCGGAATTCCTCCACATCACGCGTATTAATAGTGTAAGCCAGACGGAAGTTCTCACCCGCCGACACATGAGATGGAGCAGATACAACAATATGCTGAGCTCTGGAACTTAGAGCACAGCAAATAGCAATCACCACCAATATCGCATAACGTCCAATATGTTTCATTATACACATCATAATTTTACTTTTTGAAAAAAAGAGTCTGTGATAAGATTCCTATTACCAGTTTTTCTCATAAGAGCGGCTCTTAGGCTGTGACAATGCTTTCTGCATTTTCTGTTTTGTTGCCTTCTCTTGTTGAATAGCTGCATTCAAAAGTTGCTCAGCGTTGTCTTTGCTCATCTTGTCCTGATTACGCTCTTCGTTCTGGTTCTGTTTATTCTTATCCTTGTCGTTATTTTTCTTATTGTTTTTATCTTGTTCGTTATTCTTGTCCTTATTATTCTTATCTTTGTTTTTATTTTTGTTGTTCTTGTTCTTATTATTCTTATTATCTTTATTATTCTTTTGAGGTTGACTCTTCAGAAGTTTCTTACACAAAGCCAGATTATATCTTGTTTCATTATCCTGAGGATTACATCTCAGAGCCATTTTATAACATTCAATAGCCTTGGCATATTCACGATGGTTTTGCATGATAACACCCATGTTGTGATAACTCTTGGAACGTCTCAGCACATTGGTTTCTTCCTGTGCTGCATGCTGGTACTGTACCATCGCCATGGAATCCTTCTGCTGCATCATCAAAGCACAACCTAAATTATACAAAGCCTGGGTATTCTTAGCATTTTTAGATATAGCTTTCCGATATTGGGTTTCAGCCTGAGCCCATTTCTGAGATCGGTATAACTTATTACCCTGCCGAATGAAGGTTCTGTCATTCTGCGCAAATGCAAGTCCGCTATTCACAATCAAGAGAAGAAGCAGGATACTGGTTTTACCCAATTGCGATGATTTGGCAGCCTTTCCCATAGAAAAGGCCTTACCAAAAAACATGACATTTCTCAACAGAGGATTTTTCACTTCCAAAATACAGATTTCTATGATTAAGAGCAATATCACTAAAATACCAACAGCCTGAAACTGTTCGTCATACTCACTGTATATCACAGAAGAAGTATCTCCCTTTTGCAATTTTGCCAGATCATCATTCAGTGTTTTCTCTGCATCGCTGGTATTATCAACATGAATATACTGTCCGCTACCAGCCTGAGCCAATTCCTTGCACATGTTTTCATTCAGGGCAGTCATAACCGTATTACCGGAATGATCTTTCAGATAACCGCCATCACCCATAGGGATAGGCGCACCTGTCGTATTACCAATACCAAGGATAAATACATTAATACCTTTTTTCTTGGCAGCGGCAGCAGCATCCGTTGCTCCTGGTTCATGGTTTTCACCATCAGTAATCACAACGATAGCACGTCCAACATTGTTTTGTTGGGTAAAACTTTTAGAAGCCAAATCAATGGCATCAGCTATATTGGTGCCTTGTGTCTGAATCAGACCAGGGGTGATATTCTGCAAGAACATCTTGGCAGAAACGTAATCGCTGGTAATAGGCAACTGCACAAACGCATCGCCTGCAAAAACAATCAGTCCAATCTTGTCATTGGTAAAATTATCAACCAGATTTTCTACCAGCATCTTACTCTTATCAAGACGGGAAGGAACGACATCCTCTGCCAACATAGAGTTGGAGATATCCAAACAAATGATAGTTTCAATACCCTGTCGCTTATCATGCGAAATCTTGCTACCCATCTGCGGACGAGCCAACATGACAATCAGGAGTGCCAATGCTGACAACAGCAGACAGAATTTCACGGTAGGACGGTATTTAGAAATACCAGGCATCAATTGTTTGAGAAGCTCAGGATCACCCAGCTTCTTCAACTTTGCATGTCTCCTCCTCCATCCTATCAGTCTGATTAAAATCAAAACCGGAAGGATGCATAGCAACCAGAGGAATATAGGATCTTCAAAACGTAACATTTTCTAATCTTTTTAAATCTACAAGAATCGACTTCATGTATAAAAATGGAAGTTCGACCTCTTTTATTTAAGGAATTTTTCTCAACCAGGTGATTCTAAGAAGAATTTCCATGAGCAAGATCAAGAACGCTGCAATAATGAAAGGCTGATAAGCCTCATATCTCTTGGCGAAATGCTTGACGTTCATCTTCGTTTTCTCCAGTTTATCAATATCCTGATAGATTTGCTTCAACTCCTTGTTATTGGTAGCTCGATAGAAATTACCATCGGTAGTCTGGGCAATATCCTTCAAAGTCTTCGTGTCTATTTCCACAGGAATATTCACGTATTGAACTCCACCTGCTACAGGTACTGGATATGGAGCAACCTTATTCGTACCGACACCAATGGTATAAACTCTGATACCCAAACTTCTGGCAATTTCTGCAGCTGTCATAGGAGAAATATCACCCATATTGTTACTACCATCAGTCAGAAGAATGACAACCTTGCTCTTTGATTTCGAATCTTTCAGACGACTCACGGCATTAGCCAGACCCATACCCACAGCGGTACCATCCTGGATAAGACCTCGGGCAGCTATATCCGTACGAGTATCTTGCAACAGACGTAAGAGACTCGAATGGTCTGTGGTCATCGGACACTGAGTAAAAGCCTCACCGGCAAAAATCGTCAAACCGATATTGTCATTCGGACGGCCTGATATGAATTCATGAGCAACATCCTTGGCAGCTTCCATACGGTTAGGTTTCAAGTCTTCAGCAAGCATGGATGTAGATACGTCCATCGCCAGCATGATATTTATACCTTCCACCGTCTTGTTGTCCCAGGAATTATGGGTTTGAGGACGAGCCATTGCACAAACAATCAGTACAAAAGAGACGCAGCGCAGAAACATCGGAAGATGAATCAGACGAACACGCAGGCTCTTAGGCGCATAAAGATACTGCTTGGTATCACTCATACGCATCGTTGGCTCGTTCTTTCTCCTGTATAGGAAATACCATAATATATAAGGTATCAATAACAGGAGTAACAGAAAGTATCCTTTACTTGCAAATTCCATTTTTTCGTTTTATTAATAACTATCGTCTAACAACCACTGTTAAACAAGTGAAACCACTGTATAGACGATATAAACCAAAATAGCAACAATCGCCAAAGAGCCTGCCCATAAGAGCAACTTGATGACCTTGCGCTGACTCTGAGACTTCTTATCATTCTCACTCAATGTTGGAACAATTTTCTCCTCTACAGGCTTTTCGTCGGTCTTTGTCTGGTCGATAAAGTTGATGGCATTAACGAGATTAGAATCGTTTTCATTGATGAGCGTCTCATACTTGGCAAACTTTACCAGATCGGCAGTTCTGAAGAGTTGTCTCAATTCATCAATCATCTTCTGATCACCAGCAGACTGGAGACATTCGATAATTTCGCTACTGGTCATCTCCATAGCGTTAAATCCGAAGCGACCATTGATATATTCACGCAAAGTATTGGTAAGACGGGTATAATACTCTTTCAGATTCTCCTGATTCTCAGAGCGCTGATGCTTGATAGCGTTGATTTCGTTAAGAGCCTTTTCATGAGCAGGAACTCGTTTTACAATACGGAAACTTTTGAGAATTGGTTTATTCTGCTTTAATCTCTGCAAGAGATAACACATTGCACCACAGAGCAATAACATCAATACGCTCAACCAAAAGATTCCACTCCATTCACTCCAAAGGAAAGGATTGTCCTGAACGTCCTTAGGAGGATAGAACTGGTTAGGATGAACTGTATCAACAGGAACCGTAAGTACTTTTAATGCTAAGGGATTACCATGAAAGTCCTTGCCGTTTACCTTTACATTGAGTGCAGGAATCGCATACACATTCTCATCAAAAGAAGTAAGCGTATAGTTGCGACTCACCTGAATGCGGTTACCATCAATCTCAGAAGTATTTTCTTCACTCTGTCCGACAACCTCTACACCAGGTATCAACTGTTGGGAAGGTTTGAAAGAAGGCATTACAATCTTCTGACCACGGTTGGCAGTCACTGTAAGATGTAAAGTAGTCTGCTCACCAATGAGAAGTTGCAGAGAATCCAACTTCTGTTCAACACTTTGTGCTGAAGCAGAAAAGGCACTGCAAATCAAGGCGATTGCTAATATAAAACTTTTAACTTTAATCATTAATCCAATATTATATGATTCGCAAAGTATTTATATACTTCAGTCATCGTAATCATTTCATCCTCTCTGCTTGAAAAGCATGAGAAGCGCTTTAGAGAAATCTTCATTCGTAGCAATGGAAGTCCAGTCCACTTTACTCTTGGCAAAAGTATCACGAAGTTTTTCTTCCCGATACATCCAATTGCGAGTATGAGCCAACCTCAATTTCTTGCTACTGGTATCAATATACATTTCATGTCCAGTCTCAGCATCCCTTACCTTCAACAAGCCGATATTCGGTAATGTCTTAGCCCTTAAATCATAAACCTGGATGGCCACTACATCATGTTTCTGATTGGCAATCTGCAGTTTGTGCTGATAATCTTTTTCATCATAGAAATCCGAAATCAGGAACGCAGTGCAATGTCTCTTCATGACACGAGTAAAATATTCCAAGGCAACACCGATATCAGTGCGCTGGCTGTCGGGATGGAAATCCAACATTTCCCTAATGATATAAAGAATATGTTTTCTTCCCTTCTTCGGAGGAATATACTTTTCTATTCTGTCCGAGAAAAAGATAACACCTATCTTATCATTATTCTGAATAGCGCTGAAGGCTAATGTGGCAGCTATCTCTGTAGCCAAGTCACGTTTCATCTGGCAACTTGTACCAAAATCCAACGAGCCACTCACATCGACCAACAGCATGACCGTAAGTTCGCGTTCTTCTTCAAAAACCTTGACGAACGGACGATGGAAACGGGCTGTAACATTCCAATCAATGTCACGCACATCATCTCCGAACTGATACTCCCTTACTTCCGCAAAAGCCATACCCCTACCCTTGAAAGCAGAGTGGTATTGACCTGCGAAAACATTCTGGCTCAATCCGCGAGTCTTGATTTCAATCTTACGAACTTTTTTTAAAAGATCTTGTGTATCCATCAAGGAACCTCCACCTTGTTGATAATTCGGCTTACAATTTCTTCACTGGTTACATCACTTGCCTCAGCCTCATAAGAAAGACCGATGCGATGTCTCAAAACATCATGAGCAACAGCTCTCACGTCCTCAGGAACCACATAACCGCGATGCTTGATGAAAGCGTATGCTCGTGCTGCTTTTGCCAAAGAGATACTTGCACGAGGACTGCCACCAAAGGTTATCATATCCTTCAAATCTGCCAGTCCATAACGGTCAGGATAACGGGTAGCGAAAACAATATCAGCAATATACTGCTCAATCTTTTCATCAATATATACCTCATTGACAATACTACGAGCCTTGAGAATTTCATCAGCAGAAGTAACAGCAGTCACAGTAGGCATACTGCCCTGAATATTTTCACGGATGATAAGTTTTTCCTCTTCCAATGACGGATAATCAATGACAACCTTTAGGAGGAAACGGTCAACCTGCGCTTCAGGCAGCTGATAAGTACCTTCCTGTTCTATAGGGTTCTGAGTAGCCATAACAAGGAAAGGATTAGGCAACTTGAAAGTCTGTTCGCCAATGGTAACCTGATGTTCCTGCATAGCTTCCAGCAAAGCACTCTGTACTTTAGCAGGTGCACGGTTGATTTCATCAGCCAACACAAAGTTTGCAAAGACAGGGCCTTTCTTTACATGGAAAGACTCATCCTTCTGGGAATAGATCTGTGTACCGATTACATCGGCAGGCAACAAATCGGGAGTAAACTGAATGCGACTATAATCGGCACTAATCAACTGAGACAGTGTTTTAATTGCAAGGGTCTTAGCCAATCCCGGCACACCTTCCAAGAGAATGTGACCATCGGAAAGCAAGCCTATCAAAAGACAGTCAACAAGGTGCTTCTGTCCTACAATGACCTTATTCATGCCAGTTACCAGATTGGTAACGAAATGACTTTGTTGTTCAATCCGGATATTCAATTCGCGGATATCTATAGCTTCTGCCATAATCTATATACTTTTACGTTTAAACTCTAAATTAAAATCGTATTTAATCACTCCAAGATAAGGAGCATTTATTAAAACAATCGCAAAAGTAATCATTTAGCCTCAGATAGACGAATATAGCAATCTAAATAATATTAAAAATGAGAGATATTTTCTTTATTTAAGAAACTTTTGATATTTTGAGCCAAAGAAACAAGCAATAAAAATGGGGAATGTAAGAAACATTCCCCATGAGAATACTATAATCATATATAAATATAGCATCTGTAGATTACGCATTCTTGATCCAGTTTACGATCCACTCACCAACCTGAGTGGTACCGTACTGTGCACCGCCCTCAACCTGAATTTCAGGTGTACGGACATTGGCATCAAGAGAGGCATCAACAGCCTTGCGAATCAAAGCACCTTCCTCGTTCAGACCGAAGTGTTCAAGCAACATGGCTGCAGAAAGAATCTGAGCAACAGGGTTGGCAAGATTCTTGCCAGCTGCCTGTGGCCATGAACCATGAACAGGCTCAAACAATGGAGTATGCTCACCCAAAGAGCTGGATGGCTGCAAGCCCATAGAACCTGTAATGCATGAGGTCTCATCAGTCAGGATGTCACCGAAGGTATTCTCTGTTACGATGACATCGAAGAAAGTAGGTTCTGTCAACACACGCATAGAAGCGTTGTCGATAAACATATAGTCAGTATTAACCTCAGGATACTGAGGTTCCATTTCCTTAGCAATCTGACGCCAGAGACGAGAAGAAGCCAAAACATTTGCCTTATCAACAACAGTCAAGTGCTTATTGCGCTTCATGGCAAACTCGAAAGCTACCTTCAAGATGCGCTCAATCTCAGGACGTGTATAGATATCTGTATCGTAAGCCTTGTCGTTGTCCTGATACTTCTCACCGAAGTACATACCACCGGTCAACTCACGAATGACAACAAAGTCAGCACCCTTCAAGAGTTCATCTTTCAAAGGAGACTTGTGGAGCAAGCAATCGAATGTTGCAACAGGACGTACATTAGCAAAAAGGCCCAATTTCTTACGCATAGCGAGCAAACCCTGCTCAGGACGAACCTTGGCAGTAGGATTGTTGTCGAAACGTGGGTCACCAACAGCTGCGAAAAGCACAGCATCAGCATCCATACAAGTCTTGAAGGTTTCCTCTGGGAATGGATCACCTACCTCATCGATAGCATGAGCGCCGCAGATAGCCTCGTTGTAAGTAAACTCGTGATTGAATTTCTCTGCAATGGCCTGCATAACAGCAACGCCCTGCTTCATAATCTCTGGTCCGATACCATCACCGGCGAGAACTGCAATGTTTAATTTCATCTTATTTATTTTTTAATCGTTTTTATTCCATGTCTAAATTTCGAGGCGATACTGGCTGTTCGTCACTCTTATCTGCCTCATACATATTGATCATCTTCAGCGTTGCCTTGATAGCAGCCTCAGTCTGGTCGGCATCCAAACCACGGGTTCTCCAGATACGATTACCTTCACGCCAAGTGATGACAGTCTGAACAAGTGCATCTGTACGACCGCCAGGAGGAATACTTACCTGATAGTTGTCAAGCAATGGGAAGGTTTTGCCAAGCTTTACCTTATATATATTACGTAAAGCTTTCACGAAAGCATCATACTGGCCATCACCAGTACTCTGATCTTCATATTCCTTGCCATCGATTTCAACTTTTACACTTGCAATAGGCTTCAAACCATAAGAAGTTGACACCATGTAGCTTACCAGCTTTACCTTATCTTCAGGAGCGGAATGTTTCAGCACATCGCTCACGATATAAGGAAGATCATCCTGAGTTACCAACTGTTTGCGATCACCCAGTTCAGTAATACGTTTCGTCACCGCCTTGGTCTGCTCCGGCGTCAACTCCAAACCCAGTTCATTAAGATTCTGAACAATATTAGCCTTACCGGAGTTCTTGCCAAGTGCATATTCACGATGTCTGCCGAATCGTTCCGGCACCAGATCATTGCAATAAAGTTTGTCCTTGTTATCGCCATCAGCATGAACACCAGCCACCTGTGTGAAGACATTATCACCCACGACAGGAGTATTCGGAGCCACAGCAATACCACTATACCCCTCTACCAGACGGGAGATATCATTCAGACGATCTTCCTTGATATTGGTTTTAGCTTCAAACATATCCTTCAGAATCACCTGCACGCTCGCTAAAGGCGCATTGCCACAACGCTCACCCAGACCATTTACGGTAACGTGAAGTCCCTTAGCCCCACTCAGTACTGCAGCCAAAGAATTGCTCACCGCCAAGTCATAATCATTATGAGCATGGAAATCGAAGTGAGTATTCGGATAGCGGCGCACCATCAGGCGCATATACTCCACACACTGTAATGGGTTCAGAATTCCTAAAGTATCAGGAAGAAGGAAACGCTTGATAGGCAGCTTGACCAGTTCGTCCATCATCATGAAGAGATAATCACGACTATCGCGCATTCCGCTCGACCAATCCTCCAAGTAGAGATTTACAGTGAAATTCTTGCTCAAGGCATAATCAATGGTCTGCTTGATATGCGCAAGATGCTCCTCTGGAGACATCTTGAGCTGCTGGGTGCAGTGCTTGTAACTGCCCTTTGCCAAGAGGTTGATAACATGACCGCCACATTCAGCAATCCAATCTACACTCTTATTGTTATCCACGAATCCAAGTACCTCAACGGAATCCAGTTTACCTATGGTCTTAGCATAACGGCAAATACGAGCGACAGCATCCTTTTCGCCTTCCGAAACACGAGCTGAAGCCACCTCAATGCGATCCACATTGATATCGTGCAACAGCATTCTTGCTATCATCAACTTCTCGTGAGGAAGGAAACTGACACCATTGGTCTGTTCGCCATCACGCAGCGTACAGTCCATGATTTCAATCTCCTTGATACGAGAATTATCTCTCTTTGCGTTAACATCCATAATTACTTGTTTTTAGCTTCCCAAGCCTCTACCTTGTCACGGTTCTGCACGAGGAAATCCACATCATCCAAACCATTCTCGAGACAGTGCTTCTTGTAGCCATTGATCTCGAAATGCTCGCTCTTGCCAGTAGCAAGATTAGTAACGGTCTGGTTAGGAAGATCCACCTTTACCTCTGTCTTATGATCCTTATCGATGCTCTCGAAAAGTTCTTTCAGGAATTCCTCACTTACGACAACAGGCAAAACAAGGTTGTTCAACTCGTTGTTCTTGTGAATATCAGCGAAGAAAGAACTGATGACAACACGGAAGCCAGCACCAGCAATGGCCCAAGCAGCATGCTCACGAGAAGAACCAGAACCGAAGTTCTTACCTGCTACGAGGATGACACCACTGTAAGAAGGGTCGTTCATCACGAAATCAGGCTTAGGAGTACCGTCAGCATTATAACGCCAGTCACGGAAAAGGTTGTCGCCCATACCTTCCTTGTCAATAGCTTTGAGGAAACGGGCAGGAATTATCTGGTCTGTATCAACATTCTCCAAAGGAAGAGGAATGCAGCTTGATGTGATTACATTGAATTTCTGTTTCATCGTTATTTAAATATTTAATTTTTAATGTTTACTTGATAATGTTTAATGTTCACTTAATAGGATTGTATTGAATGTATTGTAAAGCGAAACCCAACTAAACATTAAACATTAATCAAACACTATTTCATAAACTCTCTTGGGTCGGTGATCTTACCAGTGATAGCTGCAGCTGCTGCCACATAAGGACTGGCAAGGATCGTACGGGAACCTGGACCTTGGCGACCCTCAAAATTACGGTTTGATGTACTTACAGAATACTTGCCCGCAGGAATCTTATCATCGTTCATAGCAAGACAAGCAGAACATCCTGGCTGACGGATTTCGAAACCAGCAGCCTCTACAATCTTATCAATTCCTTCTTCACGAATTTGTTTATCAACCAACCAAGAACCAGGTACAAGCCAAGCAGTTACGCCCTCAGCCTTCTTCTTACCGTTAACCAAAGAAGCGAAAGCACGGAAGTCCTCTATACGTCCATTGGTACATGCGCCCAAGAAGACATAATCGATAGGATGACCTTCGAGTTTCTCACCAGGCTGGAAGCCCATATAGTTAAGGCTCTTCTTGAAACCAGCCTGTTCTTCCTCAGGAATCTGGTCAAGAGTAGGAATATTCTCTGTGATACCGATACCCATACCAGGGTTGGTACCATATGTAATACGAGGTTCGATATCCTTAGCATCGAAAGTCAATTCCTTATCGAATACAGCGTCATCGCCACTCTTCAAGGTTTTCCAATAAGCCACAGCCTTATCCCAATCTTCACCCTTAGGAGCATATTCGCGACCCTTGATGTACTCAAAAGTTGTCTCATCAGGAGCCACGAAACCACCACGAGCACCCATCTCGATTGAAAGGTTACAGAGAGTCAAACGACCTTCCATAGACATGTCCTTCACAACATCGCCACTATACTCGACGAAGTAACCAGTAGCACCCGAAGTAGTGAGCTGACTCATCAGATAGAGCGCCACATCCTTAGCAGTTACACCCTTACCGAGCTTACCATTGATGCTGATACGCATAGACTTTGGTTTACTTTGGAGAATACATTGTGAAGCCATCACCATCTCCACCTCAGAAGTACCGATACCAAAAGCAACGGCACCCATCGCACCATGAGTAGAAGTATGAGAGTCACCACAGACAATAGTCATACCAGGAAGAGAAAGACCCTTCTCTGGACCAACCACGTGGATGATACCGTTATCCTTGGTGTTCATCGCAAAGTGAGCCACACCAAAATCTGCAGTGTTCTTAGCCAAGGTATCTACCTGTTTCTTTGAGATAGGATCCTCGATTGGTTTATCCTGATCGTGAGTAGGAGTATTGTGGTCAGGCATACAGAAAATCTGGTCTGGGCGGAACATCTTGAGTCCGCGTGCTCGCATACCAGCAAAAGCCTGAGGTGATGTAACTTCGTGACAGTAAAGACGGTCGATATAAAGCTGTGTAGGACCGTCTGGTACAATCTGGACAACGTGCTTGTCCCAAATCTTGTCGAATAATGTATTCATTATGCTAATGTTTAATATTTATAGTTTAAGTTTAATGACAATTCAAGATTTAAACAGAACAACTATCTCACCTTGAACTTGTTGATACAATCAATATAAGCCTCTACAGAAGCAGTCACAATATCGGTATCTGCACCGAAGCCATAATAAACATGACCATCGTATTCTACCTGCATATGAACCTTACCTACATCATCAGAGCCCTTATCAATAGCCTGAATAGTGAACTCCTTGAGGTTCATTTCCTTGGTAATCACCTTCTTGAGAGCACGGATAGCAGCATCCACAGGACCATTACCAGAAGATGCAGCCTCAAACTTCTGACCAGCGATATTGAGACCAATACTTGCCACACTCTTGACACCCTTACCAGTAGTAACCTGCAACCAGTCGAGCTGAACACCATGCTTGTCAGCAGAATCAGCACCAGCGAGCATCAATACATCCTCATCAGTAACCTCTTTCTTCTTATCAGCCAACTGTAGGAATTTCTTGTAAATCTTATCGAGTTTCTCTTCATCCTCCACATTGACACCATTTACATGGAGACGATACTTCAATGCCGCACGACCAGAGCGAGCAGTCAATACGATAGCGTTATCATCCAGACCGACATCCTTAGGATCAATAATCTCGTAAGTCTGAACATTTTTCAATACACCATCCTGATGGATACCAGAAGAGTGAGCAAAAGCATTACGACCCACGATGGCCTTGTTAGGCTGAACAGGCATATTCATAAGACTGCTCACCATGCGAGACATCGGAACAATCTTAGTCGTATTAATATTGGTATCAATATTGAGATGCTTATGGCACTTCAGAATCATAGCAATCTCCTCAAGAGAAGTATTACCAGCACGTTCACCGATACCATTCATCGTAACCTCCACCTGACGGGCACCATTCAATACACCTTGGAGCGTATTGGCAGTTGCCATACCGAGATCATTATGACAGTGAGTAGAAATACGTGCATTCTCAATACCGTCAACATGCTCCATCAGATACTTGATTTTAGCACCATATTCCTCAGGAAGGCAATAACCGGTAGTATCAGGAATATTCACCACCGTAGCACCAGCCTTTACGACCGCCTCAACCACGCGAGCCAAATACTCATTATCCGTACGACCAGCATCCTCTGCATAGAATTCCACATCCTCGACGTACTTTTTAGCATACTTTACAGCAGCAACAGCACGCTCAATGATTTCTTCACGGTTAGAATTGAACTTATATTTGATATGGCTATCGCTTGTACCGATACCCGTATGAATACGCTTATGCTTAGCATACTTCAAAGCCTCGGCAGCACAGTCAATATCTTTCTCCACCGCACGAGTAAGGGCACAAATCGTAGGCCAAGTCACGGCTTTAGAAATCTCCACAACCGAATTGAAATCACCTGGACTTGAGATAGGGAAACCGGCTTCGATAACATCAACGCCGAGTAGCTCCAACTGTTTTGCCACTTGAATTTTTTCCACTGTGTTCAACTGACATCCAGGCACCTGCTCACCATCTCGCAGGGTTGTGTCGAAAATAAATAATCTGTCACTCATATCAATATCTTTTTTTATTATTCTATACCCAAGAAGACAACCGAAGTTTTTAACAAAAAAGCCTTTCACACTTCTATATGGAAGTGGAAAGGCTTATTATATCATAATCCATGAACTATATGCATACCTCATCACTTCCGCCTACATACTGCAGTCGAAGTCGAATAATAATGCTGCTAATGTTCAATGTTTCAATTGCCATAATTCTTAATTTTTAATTTACGATTGCAAAGGTAATATATCTGTCTCTTATACACATCTGACGC
>ENA-OZHJ01000132-OZHJ01000132.1-human-gut-metagenome-genome-assembly--contig:-NODE-132-length-38789-cov-13.394563_pt1 | contig 38789 bp, 32 predicted proteins | sample MGYA00244663_ERZ653672 | MGnify/ENA primary metagenome ERZ653672 (study PRJEB26926, sample SAMN06165215) | human gut metagenome | biome: ENVO:00009003; feature: ENVO:2100002; material: ENVO:00002003... | reverse complement strand
AAAACTGTGTTAAACTACTTTTATTGTAGCTTGACACAGTTTAGTTTACACTCTCCGAAAATATAAAGAGAAAAGCATTAGTCAACACTTCTCTCTTTACATTTATTCGGGTTTTTCTCCTAAGAAACCGATAAATTCGTCAAAATCTTGAATTATACTTTCCAACTTAGGATTGCTCTTTTGGACAATCAATGCAATATAGTTGTCTATTTCATCATCCCTTAAAACCGAAACCTTGACATAGTACCGCTCTGCAAATACATAATCATTAAACCATCTTTTGAATAATCTTGCTCTCATTGCTTGACGATTATCCCCTGTTTCACACTGATACAAAAGTATATTTGGGTTTGTAAAAAAGAACTCCTCTATAATACATTGTATTGTAGCTTTAACTTTAGGGTCATTCGGTGATGCCAATCTATTTTCGTTGAATAGCCCAAATTCATAGGCTTCTTCATTTTGCCAAATATTTTGATTTTTTGTAAAAATGACTCTGAAGATTATTCCAAAATCCGTTCTAAATGTATAAGATTCATTGTTATTCTGCCATACTGGGTATGGAGAAAACATATTGAGGCGAGTTAAATTAAATGGTTGCATAATAATTTTCTGCTTCTTTACGTACTTTGGCAAATTCTTCTTGAACTTGTTTCTCCATTTCCTTTTTTCTCTGAACCATATCACGAAGTACAGCTATTGCTTCTTCACGATTTTTTATTTTTAATGCCATATTATATCCTTTCTTTAAAAATCCTTTTGGCAAAAATACAAATAATATTTGTATTCGCCAAAAGAAATCTTTATTATTTAATCCTCTATTTTTAATATTACATCCAAATCATTCTCGAAGAAGATTTGAGTTTGGTATGTTTTACCAAATACACGCTCCAATATTCCCTTGAACTCTTCGGCTTCATCTTCATTAGGTGAGAACCACAAGTACATTCCTTTTGGAACGTGCTTTTTACAATCATAGCCATGACGAAACACACTTATTGTATTATTGTCTGCATCGTCAAATTCAACTTCTACAAACGAATAATAGTCTGTGAGTGCATGAATATCACATTCATATATAATCTTTGCTAAATCTGATGCTTTCATATCTTATCTTGTAAATCCGTAATCATTACTTCTCGTCTGTTGGTATATCATGTATAAAGCAGTCATTCTTGCCGAACAGAATAATAACAGCTACAGCAGCCACAATCGCACCAGAGAATAAGAGCCATACAGAAATCCACTCTGCCAGGAAACGACCGAAGATACCAGCTATGGCAAATGTCATCAATCCCAAACCTAATAGACAGAGAACACAAATAGCATCCTCAACACTCATTTTCTTGTAAAAATTCAAAATCTTTCCCATAATCAAACTTGCTTTAAAGGGTTCAACAATAAAATTTATTCTGGATTTCCCGATTCATCTGCCTTTTTAAGGACTTTTCGTTTCGTTCAATCCGAGATTTTTTTTAGAATCATTCCGGCATAACCGTCATCACCTAAGCCTTTTTACGTGCTTCAGAAGATGGCAGCCCAATAAGGCAGTAAGCCAAACAATCGGTAGAGAATTTTTGTAGAATACCCAATCTCTGATTGCGGAAGTCTGCTGCAAAAAATCTTCGCCGATAGGGAGAGCATCGACTGGTGTTTGGTGTCTGCCTGGGCTGTCATACCTTTGCACGACAAAAAGCTATGGTGATGGTTAACGGCACAACCTATGCTAAAAAATTGAGGTTGAACACAAGAAACGGAAACAGAGTTATAGATATAGAAAAATATATAGCCTTATTGCAAACAATAGATATAGCGAACAATATGACAATACATATATACAACAATACAGTAATATGCCTATATGGCAATATGGATATAAACAACGGTATAGGATGCCGTACTCTTTCCGAGTGGTCTTATAGACCATGTGGCAGAGGCAGAAAGTGAGCCTCATTCTCTCAGTGAAGCATGGACAACGTTCAGCTTCTGAGAAAAAGAACGAGCCTTACTTTCTGATGGCAGCCCGGGAAGTGTGCAGCATCCGTAGTATGGGGTGTTGTCCGCAATGCCCCTGGTGGAATGTTCGACCTATCTCCCTTGCTGCTCTGGAGTGAAGAACATCTTTACTTCTGGGCAGTTTCGCCATGTTTGCGGAATACACAAGCAACGTCGTGCATGGAGAGAACTGGCGAAAGAGAACAATACCAATATAGATATGTTGATATTCCTATATATCCATATAGATATAAATAAGGCTATACAGATATACGATAATGCAGAAATAAAACAATATAGCAATACATCAATATGGTAATGTAGTAATGTAGTAATATAGATATAAAGTAATACGGATAGCAATATAGATATGAATGTATATGGAAAATCAAATACTCCAGGCATAGCAAAGTGACCGCAGGGAGCCTTGCCGTGCCTACCTCTCTCCGGCATACACCGTCCGCCTTGTCGAGGCAGACATCGGTATGCCGAGCTTGAAGGATGCCGTACTCTTTCCGAGTGGTCTTATAGACCATGTGGCAGAGGCAGAAAGTAAGCCTCATTCTCTCAGTGAAGCATGGACAGCGTTCAGCTTCTGAGAAAAAGAACGAGCCTTACTTTCTGATGGCAGCCCGGAAAGTGTGCAGCATCCGTAGTATGGGGTGTTGTTTGCAACGCCCCTGAAGAATGTTCGACCTCTCTCCCTTGCTGCTCTGGAGTGAAGAGAAACTTTGTTCCTGGGCAGTTTCGCCATGTTGCGGAATACACAGCAACGCTGTGCATGGAGAGAACTGGCGAAAGTGGGATAATACACGCATAGATATATTCCATATAACATTTATATAGAATAATATCGGTAGAACCCTACATTTAAACAATTACATTTACTTCTTGATGTATCTCATTATCTCAATTGTCATATTTTAACCAGACATTCACCAAATTATCCTGGGAGAATTTAATAAAGTTATCGAGGTTCTTATGAAAAAAGTCCTCTTCCAACTTATAACTATTACATGAAATAGCATGTAAAGCCTCACAGGGTTCATTAGGATTCAGGTCACAAGTGAGTTTTTTTTCATCATTATCATAATGATGATGATTGCAAAGATAGCAGTTCCTCACATCACAGCCTTTGCTTTTTGCGAAGGCAAGTTCCCAGATATAAAAACGTCCGAAGGAAAATACTTCTGGATTACCATCCTTAATAGTAACTTCCAACAAAGAACACCTTTTTCTATTCCTAAAAGTCTTACAATCACATGCAGACCTTGCAAATGCTTTTCCTGTACGGTAATAGATGAATTTTGAGAGTGAATATCGGGCTTGCATAGCTTCATCAATTTCTTCTTTTGGGCTAAAACCGTAGAATTTTACGGTATCACTCTCCTGAATGTCATTGGCTACAATGTTTTCTACATCTTCTTCTGAATGAACTTCAAATTCGATGATTCGTTTTTGAGATTCCTTCTTCTTTTGGGTACATTCATGCGTCACTTTTATCTCAACAAGAATGTCATTCTTTGGGTTATCAGGATTACTCCACAACAAATCTGCTCTGAACATTGCATCATCCGTGTGTATAGTCTCTTCAACTGAACAACATGTAAGATGCTTCTTCAAGTCAATTGACTTTTCATCAAGTCTTGAACACTCATCTCCATACTTCCTCCAGATGCAGTCTTTGACAAACTGACAGCTAATCGGTTGCTGATAATGAAGAGTAAGACTAGTGGACTCCTCAAACCATTGTTTGAGTCTCAGCTTTGCAAAGGCATGAAGATAGGATTCATAAGAACATTCCTTATTAACCTCGTTTTCATACCTATAGTCATGCGCAAAATGCCAGGTTCGGATATTTCCGCAACGTTTAAGCATTCTGCGACCACAATGAGGACAGAAACAATCCTCCTTACTACCGTGAGCTTCGTTGATATGTACCAATACACCGCCCTTAGAAACAGCGTAATGCTGCTCCATTCTATTCTCATTATTCATGGATTTATGTGTTTACTGGTTTATATCAACAAAATCCACTTTCTTTCCCAAAGCGGTGGCAATCTTTGCCAAAATGTCAAGACCTACAGAATAGCGTCCATTCTCAATACGACTGAGATTAGCTGCATCGATGCCTGCAAGACGCGCAAGGTCTCGTGCATCAATACCACGCTTTTCACGGATTTCCTTTATACGATTGCCTATTCTAGCTCTGTCCTCATGTCTCGTACCACTACTGATACCGAGGATTCCTCCACCTATGCCAAACTGCATAGACTCACGCCAGATGTTGTTGATCATTCGCTCTTTGTCATCAGAGAAATTCTTATCAAACAAAGTTTCGAGCCAAAACAATTCTTGTTTTCTCGTTTCCTCATTGAGATAAGCACCGATTTGACAAAGGACAGTAAACACTTCTCCATCTGGAGCAGTGACTTCAACCTCTCTTCTATTAATAATTTGGGCTGAAGATTGATTTTTGAAACCTTTGAATTTATCCATAATAGCATCGCAGTATTTATAGTGTTGTCCCCACTTCATAATGATGAATAATGGTGCAAAGATACAAAAACAAATTCAATTGGTAAATACAACAATCAGAAATTTACAAATAAAACAATTAATTTATGTATTTTTAACTTCCAGACAATATAATTAGACTTAAAATGGATGAGAGAAGGCTCATAGCCCTCTCTCATTTATGTTTATTTCTTATTAAACCTCAAATCCGCAACTAAGCCTTTTAACGTCCTTCTTGCGTGTATACATCCTCTCATTACTGAATTTGATGATGTTGAACTGACAGTCTTTCGGTGTCTTTCCAGCATTCTTGTTGATACAGTAGTGATAGTACAATTTCTGGGCAAGCGTCGGGAACTTGTAGTCACAGACAACCATGGCAAAGCCCTTGGCACTATACTGACGGATGAACGGCTCGATGATAGAGAACGTCTTACCTGAACCAGGTGTTCCTATAACCCATGTACCACGGAACAGATTGATGACATTGACCCTAATATTGTTTTCTTATAAAGAATCTTATTGTTATATAGATGTATTCTTTCTATACAGCAACGTGTAATTATAGATAATGGTCATTCAACCATACGACTATAGGTCTGAGTTTGTCCCTTATCGATATTTTCTATCTTGATAAGAACCATTGCTCTTGATGGAATCGTGCTTGGAAGATCTTTCATCAGTTTACCTATTATTTCGTCCACGTTGTTAAAGCCAACATCAGTGAACTCGCTGACTTTTCTTCCTCGATAAAAAATAGAACCTTTCATCATCTGACGGAATGAAAATCGTTCAAATACTGTGCTATCAGCCTTCGAGTAATCTCTTGATTTATCCTCGGTGAAAAATATCTTCTCCAAGACTTTCTCATTCAATGCCCATGCAGGTGAGAAGTCTATCTTAACATAAGACCTTGTTACACGATGACGGTCAGAGTGGTTCATAGCAAAGCCAACCTCGTCAATGGATGCTCCACATTCGTTTTGGGCAACTGTTGCCCATGTGTGGCGAAATGTATATACACAATACGCCTTCTCATGTGGAATATGGAGACTTTTCTCGCATATCTGACGGATTCCGCAATTAATGTTGGCACCAAAACTGTCGCTGTTGGTCATACGTTTGTAGAAATCGAAAAGATAAGGCGAGGTTGTTTTATCAAGATACTTGTCGAATACAGGTTGCAAGATACCAGGTATTTTCATTTCCATATAAGCATGATCGTTTCTGAACTTGCGAGTTTTTGCTCGCTCATAGCTAATGATGCCATCATGGTAATCTTCTTTCTTCAAATTATATATATCAACAGTATTCATTCCTGCAAGGCAAAGCACCATCATGGCAACATCATGCCCAAGCTCTGCCAAAGGTAATATACGGTCGGAAGGTGGGAGAGGAGCGGCAAAGAAAGCACGGCATTCTTCCATAGTAATTGCTCGCTTCTCTGGAGTGTCTGCCTTTGGTATTTTTATTTTTAGCCATGGATTTGTTGTTATTCGGATGATACCGCAATCATAGTCGTTAAATTCAAGCAACGCTTGCCTGAATATTTGTCTTATACATATCGGGTACATTTCCTTGGCTCTTGCAGTTTTGGCAAGAGACTTTATCCATCCATTGATAAACTTGGATGTGAGTTGCGAACACATTATTTTATTGGAACCTGCATAGAGTTCCAAATGTCTATAGGCAAGTTCGTAGTTCCTGGCGTTCCGTTCATGACCATTGTTGTATAGATTGTCATGGTATTGTCTTGCATAATCAGAAAAGCATACATCAGCAGTACCGCTTTCCAAATATGCAACGACATCATCCACACTCCATGTGCGAATAGGCTGTTTGTTGAGCATATCCGCAAAATGGGCTATCTTGACAGTACATGCTTCAAGAACAAAAGGATCCTTGACTTCATGGTTCTTTTTGTTCACAGATTTTGTTTCTACGATTTTGTCTGTTTTCAGATACCTTGACTTTCTGTTGTGAGTAACCCGGATAGATACATTCCAGAATCCATCTGCTCTCTGTCTCAGTGCCACTGTTTTAAATGTTGCCATATCTTTTATGTTTAAATTGTTCTTAGAATCATTCTGAAAGTTGTAAAACATGTGTAAAACATGTCTTTGGAAATTGTAAAACATATGTAAAACATCCATCATCATTTGTAGCATTTCAGTGGTACTTCCGCTAAAAACGAATTAAGTGGAAAGTCCTCTGTTACAAGGACTTTCCACTTAATTTATTGAGAGTCAAATATTTGCTATTATTCCTCAACAGCAGCCTGCGCAGCAGCCAAGCGTGCGATAGGCACACGGAATGGAGAACAAGACACATAATTCAAGCCTACCTTGTGACAGAACTTAACAGATGAAGGCTCACCGCCATGCTCACCACAGATACCACATTTGAGATCTGGACGAGTGCCACGACCCTTCTTGACAGCCATCTCCACCAACTGACCAACACCAGTCTGGTCGAGAACCTGGAATGGATCAACATTCAGAATCTTCTTCTCCAAGTAAACAGGCAAGAAGCTGGCAATGTCGTCACGGCTATAGCCGAATGTCATCTGAGTCAAGTCGTTGGTACCGAAACTGAAGTACTCAGCCTTTTTGGCAATATAGTCAGCTGTAAGGGCAGCACGAGGAATTTCAATCATGGTACCTACCTTGAATGGAATCTCAATGCCTTCCTGCTCGAAGAGTTCCTTGGCTGTGCTGCGGATTACCTGCTCCTGCAGATCAAACTCGTTGACGATACCGATGAGAGGAACCATGATCTCTGGCTGAGGATCGAAACCTTCCTTCTTCAACTGGATGGCAGCACCCAGGATAGCCTTTGTCTGCATGGCAGTAATCTCTGGATAGGTATTACCAAGACGGCAACCACGATGACCCAACATTGGGTTGGCCTCACTCAGAGAGTTGACACGCTTCTGGATTTCCTCAACAGAGATACCCATCTCTTCAGCCATCGTCTTCTGACCTGCCAAATCGTGAGGAACGAACTCATGCAGAGGAGGATCGAGCAAACGAACGTTTACTGGATGACCGTCCATAGCCTTCAAGATGCCATAGAAGTCCTGCTTCTGATAAGGTAGAAGCTTGGCGAGAGCCTTCTCGCGACCTTCCTTCGTACCAGAAAGAATCATCTCACGCATGGCCTTGATCTTTTCATTCTCAAAGAACATGTGCTCAGTACGGCACAAGCCGATACCTACAGCGCCAAAGTTGCGTGCCACCTCAGCATCATGAGGCGTATCAGCATTGGTACGAACTACCAACTTGGTGTATTTATCGCAAAGGTTCATCAACTCAGCAAAATCGCCTGTCACCTCTGCAGGCTTGGTCTTTACCTCACCGTTATAAACCTCACCTGTAGAACCATTCAGAGAAATGAAATCACCCTCGTGAAGCAGCACTCCGTCGATTTCTACAGTACGGGCCTTATAGTCTACATTGATTGCGCCAGCACCTGACACACAGCACTTACCCATACCACGAGCTACTACGGCTGCATGAGAAGTCATACCGCCACGGGCTGTCAAGATGCCTTCGGCAGCATTCATACCAGCCAAGTCCTCAGGACTGGTCTCGATACGAACCATGATTACGCGGTGTCCACTCTCGTGCCACTTCTCTGCATCATCAGCAAAGAATACAATCTGGCCGCTTGCAGCACCTGGCGAAGCAGGCAAACCGCGAGTCAGCACCTTGGCCTGCATCTGAGCAGACTTGTCGAATACTGGGTGCAGAAGTTCATCAAGCTTGTTGGGCTCACAACGCTTAAGAGCGGTCTTCTCATCGATTTCGCCCTCGTGGAGCAAGTCCATGGCAATCTTAACCATAGCAGTTCCAGTACGCTTACCATTACGAGTCTGAAGGAACCAGAGATGGCCTTCCTGTACGGTGAACTCCATATCCTGCATATCATGATAGTGCTTCTCCAACTTGTTCTGGATATCATTGAGCTGAGCAAAAATCTCTGGCATATTCTCCTCCATAGAAGGATATTTTGTGGCGCGAGTTTCCTCGTCAATGCCCTGGAGTTTTGCCCAACGTATAGAACCTTCCTTAGTAATCTGCTGTGGTGTACGGATACCGGCAACCACGTCCTCGCCCTGGGCATTGACAAGATACTCACCATTGAAGAGATTCTCACCTGTTGCTGCATCACGGCTGAAGCAAACTCCTGTTGCGGATGTATCGCCCATATTACCGAATACCATGGCCATAACAGATACAGCTGTACCCCACTCTGCAGGAATGCCTTCCATCTTGCGATAGAGGATGGCACGCTCGTTCATCCAGCTGTCGAATACGGCACAGATAGCGCCCCAAAGCTGATCCATAGGATTGTCGGGGAAGTCCTTGCCAGTCTGCTGCTTGATGGCTGTCTTGAATGCCTTGACGAGTTGCTTCAGTTCTTCGACTGTCATTTCGTTGTCGAGAGTAATTCCGCGCTGCTTCTTCACGTCCATGATAATAGCCTCGAATGGATCGATGTCTTCCTTGTTGACAGGCTTCATGCCAAGCACAACATCGCCATACATCTGTACGAAACGACGATAGCTGTCGTAAGCGAAGCGCTCATTGCCAGTCTTGCGAGCCAATCCCTCTACTACCTCGTCGTTCAAACCAAGGTTGAGGATAGTATCCATCATGCCTGGCATAGAAGCACGGGCACCAGAACGAACACTGACAAGAAGAGGATTCTCCACGTCACCGAACTTCGAGTTCATCAAAGTCTCAATATGCTGAACCGCCTTCTCTACTTCTTCTTTGAGAAGGGCTACAACGTCTTCCTTGCCTTTTTCAAAGTATTCATTACAAACATCGGTTGTAATAGTAAAACCTGGAGGAACGGGGACACCAATAAGATTCATCTCTGCCAAGTTGGCTCCCTTACCACCAAGCAAGTTTCTCATGTCGGCCTTGCCTTCCGCCTTACCATTACCAAAGGTATAAACTCTTTTTACACTCATAGTTGAATAGGTTTGTTATTTTTAGTTATTTTTTTTTTATGATGCAAATATACAACTTTTATTCTGTTCCACCAAACATAAAACCAACTTTTTGCTATCTCCACATTACATTTTAGATTGTTTACGTACACACAGACACATTTTAAAGAGCAAACAATGCTCCTACTCTATAAAAGCATCGTCATTCCGTATTCGGGGACTGTCTTTTTGCCTACCTGGCCATTACGACACAAAAGATTCCACGGCTCTATACACCTTATTATATATAGAGACCATGGAATATAGTAATGATTGCCAAGCGGGCAACGTTAAGAAAAACGATTACAGCTTGGACAGACGATCCAGATAATATTCTCTTACGTCATTCCAATGATAGTAAGGCCACATATCAGTCTTCACAGCCACATGCACTTCCTTCTCATTGTGAAGGAACTTCACCAGGATGTCGCCTTTCTTGTTCTCGAAGAAAACAATCTGGATATTCGCCGCCATCGGAGAAGCCTTGAAGTCGCACCAATGCTTGTACACCTCAGCAGGTCCAGCTACTGACACATCAAAGTTTTCTACCTGCAGCAGCGCCAACAGAGGAATCACGTTGCCGTCATGACCGAAACGCAAAGTGGCGGCAATCGAGCGATTCTTGATAGCAGAGTCTGCCGACTCGATGATATTCTGGACCAAAGACTTGGAGTTTGCCATCACAAGGCCCTTGCTTGCCAAAGGATTGGCATTGCCGATATAGAATCGGTAGTTGACGCACTGCCACAAATCGAACATTTCCTGTGCCGTGAACAGATCATAGAAAGACAATGGAGTCTCCATGTCCTGCATGTCTACTGCAATCCAGTACAAACTCCACATCAAGTCACGAGGATTTACCTCACAACGTATAAAGTCGGCATTGGAGAAGAGTGAAGCCACCAGACGGTCGGGCTTTACCTGAGCCTCTTCAAACTTACGATATTCCTCTACCCATGGACCTTTCTCCCCATGAGTGAAAGCATTCGACTTGTCAGAATGATAGTTAAGATAATTCATGTATTTCTCGCTCATCTCGTAGCTGATGTCGAGCTGAGGATACAATCCCTTGAGACGGTCGCCGAAAGCAGCCATACTCATTGCGCAACGGTAAACCACTGTAGAACGGGCAGAAACGTGACGCTTGCCACGGAACACCTCAGGGAAGTTCTTTGCCATTCGCTCAGCGATACCCTGATGCTGACGCACACCAAGAGGAGTCAAATCTCCTCCACGTCCCTGAGCCTCTGCCCAAACCTGTCCCAGACGGTTCAACACATCCTTGCCCAATGTGGTAAGGCCGTTCACAGCATCAGCTTTCTGCATCAGTTGGAGAACCCACAGATAATCTCTGTCGCCCAAAAGATAACGTGAACCATGTCTTCCGTAATGACTCACATAAAACGGCTTATAGCCTTTTGGAGCCGGAGTCAACTTTGCTTCTACCTTGGGATAAGCCAGATAAACACCACCAGCCTTATTCAGATCAGCACTAATTTCCTCAAAAGTTGTCTGCGCATGAATGCCCAGACCAAAAGTAGCCACCATGATGGCTAATACTTTCATTCTAAGTTTCTTCATGAATTCGTTTTATTTATAGTTTTAAATTGTCAGTTAGTGTACATTGATATAATGTTATTTCTTCTGCTTGAAACATTTCTTGCTCTAAACGACTACAAAGATAATACAATTAAACGATTCCACCATCATTTTTCCCCAAAAAACATCAATATTCGGCTTTTACTCTGCTTTAGTCCGATTTCAGCCATCATAGACGACCAAAGACAGTCATAATAGACGACCAAAACCGGTCATAATAGACGACCAAAGCCGGTCATAATAGATGACCAAAGTCGGTCGTAATAGATGAGCAGGACAAGACACAAGAGAAGAACGACATCGGACACAAATAAAACCCGACAAGTACTTAGTAACCAAACGACTTGCAGAAAGACTAAGGATAAAAAATATCTACAAGTCTTTCATGGTTCACATTTTTTTTGTAACTTTGCAACCAAAATTTAAAAGAATCATGGCAAGAAAGAAAAAACCATTACCATTACTCGAAAATGTCACCATAGAAGCCGTAGCCGCTGAGGGCAAGTGCATCACGCACGTAGACGACAAGGTTGTCTTCGTCCCATTCTGTGTACCAGGTGACATAGTAGACCTGCAGGTAGTAAAAAAGAAACATAAATACTGCGAAGCCAAAGTGGCTCGCTTCATCCAGAAAAGCAAAGTTCGTCAAGAGCCTATGTGCGAGCATTTCGGCATCTGCGGCGGCTGCAAATGGCAGAATCTTCCCTACGAGGAGCAGATAAAGGCCAAACAGCAACAGGTGGAAGACCAGCTCACACGCATCGGAAAGATAGAACTGCCCGACTTCCGCCCTATCATGGGAAGTGTGAAGACTCAGGAATATCGCAACAAGATAGAGTTCGGCTGCAGCAACAAGCGCTGGTTCACAGCCGAGGAACTCGCCCTGCTGCCAAAGAAAGAAGACGACACTGTGACCTCGCTCAAGGAACGCCATGCGCAGAATGCTATAGGTTTCCACATCACAGGCGCTTTCGACAAGATTTACCCCATCAAGAAATGCTGGCTGATGGACGATCTCTGCAACGAGATTCGCAACTTTGTCTTCGAGTATGCCGATTCACATGACTATACTTTCTACGATCTCCGTGAACAGCACGGATTGCTGCGCGACATGATGATACGCAACTCCAACACCGGAGAATGGATGCTCGTATTCCAGTTCCATTACGACGAGGAGGGCGATGAGCAGAAGGCTCTCGAGCTGATGCAGCAAGTGGCCGACAAATTTCCACAGATCACATCACTCATGTACGTGGACAACCAGAAGGGAAACGACACCTTCAACGATCTGGAACTGAGCCTCTTCAAGGGCAACGACCATATCTTTGAGTTGATGGAAGACCTGAAGTTCAAGGTCGGACCAAAGAGTTTCTATCAGACCAATACCGAACAAGCCTACCACTTGTACTGCGTGGCACGCGAGTTTGCCAACCTTACAGGCAAAGAACTCGTGTACGACCTCTATACAGGAACAGGAACCATAGCCAACTTTGTGGCACACAAAGCCAAGAAGGTAATAGGAATCGAATACGTGCCTGAGGCTATCGAAGATGCCAAAGTCAACTCGCAGGTAAACAATATCGAGAATACGCTCTTCTATGCAGGCGATATGAAGGACATTCTGACAAACGACTTCATTGCGCAGCATGGGCGACCCGAAGTCATCATCACCGATCCACCACGTGCAGGAATGCATCCAGATGTCATCCAAGTCATCCTGAATGCTGCACCAGACCGCATTGTGTATGTAAGCTGTAACCCTGCCACTCAGGCACGCGACCTTCAACTGATGGACGACTATTACAAGGTAGGAGCCGTACAGCCCGTCGACATGTTCCCTCATACACCGCATGTAGAGAACGTGGTACTGCTTGAAAAACGAAGCGATGCCGACATCAAGCAGAAACTCAAGGAGCGCAAGGAACGAGAGCAAGCGATAGCAGAAGCCAAGGCTGCCAAAGAGGCTGAGGCACTTGCCAAGGCTGAAGCTCAAGCAGAAGACCTGACCGAAGAAGAACAGAAAGCCTGCCAGGCTTAGCAATATTCTCCCCCAACAACATTCCCTCCTCGGTAATTCTGAAAGAACATGGATTTCCGAGGAGGATTACTCTAAGAATCACAACACAATCTAAACTTATTAAGTGACGAAAAGAACAAATAATATTTTCGCCATTACTAAACCAAAACAGAGAGACATATAAAAAATGAAAAGAGTATTCCTGTTGGCGACTCTACTCGCCATGACTTTATTCTCGGCCTCAGCGCAGGAGAAAGAAAAGAGGTGCATACAACTGCCCTCATGGTTAGACAACCTAAAATTGTCGGGCTACGGCATGACACAGTATCAATACATCGGACAGGAAGGAGCAAAATCCAATACCTTCAACATCCGCATGGCGCGTATTGCACTCGAAGGCCGCATAGCTGGAGATTTCTACTGGAAAACCCAAATACATTTAAATGGCAACACATCCAACTTGGGCAGCAGTCCAAGAATGGTTGACCTGTTTGCTGAATGGCAGAAATATGAGATGTTCAAGGTAAAGATCGGTCAGTTCAAAAACCCATTTACCTTCGAGAACCCCATACACCCCATCGTACAGGGATTCATGAGCTACTCACAGAATGTAAGTAAGCTGGCAGGTTTCAGCGACCGTGCCGGAGAACAAGCCTCCAATGGCCGCGACATCGGACTACAGTTCCAGGGCGACTTCCTCAAGAACGCCAACGGCCGTAACTTGCTGCATTATCAAATAGGTGTGTTCAACGGACAAGGCATCAACACAAAGGACGTAGACAATCAGAAAAACATCATTGGCGGAGTATGGGTCATGCCTGTCAAAGGAATGCGCATCGGTGCCTTCGGATGGACTGGCTCTTATGCACGCAAGGGAACATGGAACGACGACGAGCAGGGCAATATCGTATATCAGAAAGACGCTGCCGGAAACCCAGTTCTCGATGAAGAGGGAAATCCGAAAAAAGAAACTTTCTCGGGCGTACGCAAACTGTCACAAAACCGATATGCCTTCTCCTTCGAGTACAACGTGAACGACTGGACACTCCGTTCAGAATACATTCATTCCACAGGTATGGCATTTGCCAAAAGCATCACCAACCACGGAGATGCCAACTCGAAAGACTGCAATCTGAACGGCAAGATAGGCAATAAGGCCCAGGGCGTTTATGCACTCGTCATTGCCCCTATAGTGAGCAAGAAGCTCTATGCCAAGGCACGCTACGACATGTATCAGGCCAACGGCAAGACCGACATGATGAGAACGCAATATGAGGCTGGTCTGAATTATCACATCAGCAAGAACTTCACCATCCTCACAGAATATGCGCTCATCAACGACCGCACTCTGCAGAAGCACAACTACTCCATGGCAGACGTAGAGGTTTGCTTCCGATTCTAAGGACTTGTTTTTACTCTGCCGCCATAACGAGGAAAGACGCCCGTAAGCAAAATATATTCAATAAAAAACGACTTGGCAGAAATGCCAAGTCAGAAATATTAACTATAAGTAAAAGAGTATGCAAATGGAATCAGAACAAAGTACACATCGTACACACCATTCGCGCCATACACATCAACACAGCAGCACGTCCATGCGTGCATGCAGCCCACGACACAAAAAGCGCTTGATATTTAGCAAGTTGCTATTCGCTTTTCTTCTCGTTTGCGCCCTGCTTGTCATTGCCGTCTGCGTATGGATTACGATTTATGGCATTTACTAAAATGAATAGGAGAAACCCACAGAGGCGAACTCCTTAAATTGCCAGTAGCTTTGACCATCCTTGCGTTGGGCCCCATCGTCGAATCGAGGATAGATAAAAACATTAGTGGAGATGTAGCGATTGAACTGAAAGGTTATCGTGTTCTCCCACTCCAATTCAGCACGCTTGTATGTGGTATAACCATACAAGCGTGTTTTCCATCTCAGGTTGTCAGCAAGCACCCAGTTCAAGTCAATCGTACATTCCGAACCATAGTCGGTCATTCCATGATGTCCCTCATCAAGACCATATCTGGTGGCAAGGTCAGCACGACCAACATACTTCCAGTTAAGCGCAAAAGGTGCTATATGCACACTTCCCTTAAGACGGTGGTTGAGCCAGTCTACAGAATAGTCCATACCGACAGAGAGGTTGAGATTGAATGGCGAGAAGAAATCAGAATAAATCTTTTTGTCATTACTCTTCACACCATGCGTAAACTGAGTCTGGGCTATGAGCTGCAGAGTGTAGTACCAGCGCTTGGTGGCCTGCAGACCAACCTTGCCGGTATAACGTATCAAGTCTTCTGTGGTTTTGTACTTGTGAATAGTATCGCCACGCGATGTCTGATAACCAAGACGCAATTCCAACTTGTTGTCCCACTTCACCTTCTGCTTGTTGTTGTAGTTGGCCTGCATGGTTACACTACCCAAGAGCGAATAGTTACTCTCGCCTCCCTTATACCAGTTGTCCGACACATAGTTCTGCAAGAACTGAAGATAATAGTCGCCCCTGAAAGTCCAGAAGTTAGGCTTCGTCACCAAAATATCCATCGGAGCCACAGTAGGCTCAATAGCCACTGGTGCGACCTCTTTAACAATATCTGTAGCAACATGACGTGGAGCTGGTTCAGAGACAATCGGTGCACCCACACTCTCAAGGTGACTTTCGTGCACTCTCACCAAGTCGGGACGGTTCAGATACACATGCATCAGAGCCTGGTCGATAGCCGCCTGCAAAGAATCGGCAACAACACACTTCCCCGGAGCAAGCCGCAGAAAGCGGGCAGCAGGTTCATGATAAAAAGTAAGAGGAATAAAGAGTTGCGAATAACAACTATTGATCTCGGGCTTTACCAACGAGTCAATACGCTGTCTGCTTGCAGTCAACGAGTCCATATATTCTGCCACCCTGTCTTTCTCTACCTTTTTCTTACCGTATCCACCCCTTTGTGCACACACCATTCCTGTCACACAAAAGGCCAACACTAATAAATAATATCTTAAATTCATACTAAGCTTATTCATATTTGGGCACAAAGGTAACAAATAAATCATAAAAGCCACGCCAATATTTACAATAATTTTGGCTAATTCATAATTTTATAGTAACTTTGCAGCCAAAATATTCTAATTTAAATATAAAACATCGTGGCTGAAACAAAGTACATCTTCGTTACCGGTGGTGTGGTTTCTTCCTTAGGTAAAGGTATCATATCATCATCCATCGGAAAGCTTCTGCAAGCCAGGGGCTACAACATTACAATTCAAAAGTTTGACCCATACATCAACATCGATCCGGGCACACTCAATCCATACGAGCATGGTGAGTGCTATGTGACGGTAGATGGAATGGAAACGGATCTTGACCTCGGTCATTACGAAAGATTCACGGGCATCCAGACAACAAAGGCCAACTCGCTCACTACAGGACGTATCTACAAGGCTGTTATCGACAAGGAACGACGTGGCGACTATCTTGGCAAAACCATACAGGTAGTTCCTCACATCACCAACGAGATAAAACGCAATGTAAAATTGCTGGGGCAGAAGTATCACTACGACTTTGTCATCACAGAGATTGGTGGCACTATAGGCGACATAGAGAGTGCTCCATATATGGAAGCCATCCGACAGTTGAAATGGGAATTGGGCAAGAATGCTCTCAATGTGCACCTTACTTACGTGCCCTATCTGAAAGCAGCTGGCGAGTTGAAGACCAAGCCTACCCAACACTCCGTCAAGGAACTGCAGAGCGTAGGTATTCAGCCCGACATCTTGATTCTCCGCACAGAGAAACATCTCGAAGAGGGCATACTGAAGAAAGTGGCAAGTTTCTGTAATGTGGATATCGACTGCGTTATCCAGAGTGAAGACCTGCCAAGTATCTATGAGGTACCTGTCAACATGCAGAACCAGGGACTCGATACCGCCATCCTTCGCAAGATGGATGAGCCGATAGGCGAAAAGCCTGCATTAGGTCCTTGGAAAGCATTCCTCGACCGACGCAACAACGCCACAGAGGTTGTCAATATTGGTTTGGTGGGTAAATACGACTTGCAGGACGCCTACAAGAGTATTCGCGAAAGCCTTTCTCATGCAGGAACCTACAATGACCACAAGGTGAATATCACATTCATCAATTCAGAATATCTGACAGAAGACAATGTGGCAGAACGACTGAAAGGTCAGGACGGTATAGTCATCTGCCCGGGATTCGGTCAGCGGGGAATAGAGGGCAAGATAATAGCTGCTCACTATACCCGCACCCACGACATTCCCACCTTCGGCATTTGCTTAGGCATGCAGATGATCGTCATCGAGTTTGCCCGCAATGTCCTGGGTTACAAAGACGCAAACTCTCGAGAAATGGACGAGAAGACTCCACACAATGTCATCGACATCATGGAGGAGCAGAAGAACATATCAAATATGGGTGGCACCATGCGATTGGGAGCATACGAGTGTGTGCTGAAACAAGGTTCGCGCGTGTTCAATATCTATAAGAAAGAACACATACAGGAACGTCATCGCCATCGCTATGAGTTCAACAACAATTTCCAGCAAGAGTTTGAGAAGCATGGCATGATGTGCGTGGGACGAAATCCCGAAAGCGACTTGGTAGAAATCGTAGAGATTCCAGGCCTGAAGTGGTACATCGGTACTCAGTATCATCCAGAATACCAGAGCACCGTGCTGAAGCCACACCCACTGTTTATGGACTTCGTCAAAACAGCAATTGAAAACAAAAAATAAATATGAACAAAAACAACATTATCGGTTTCCTCCTGATAGCCCTTGTACTGATTGGGTTCAGTTGGTACTCACAGCCTTCTGCAGAAGAGCAGAGAGCAGCATTCGTTCAGGACTCCATCGCTAAGGCAAAACACGCCGAGATGGAAAAAGCTAACAAGGCTGCGGCGCTGCAGCGTCAGGCTGAAGCTAAAGCCAAGGTTGAGGCTGACTCAACAGCCCTCTTCTACTCGGCTTTGAAGGGCAAGTCTCAGAAAATCGTTTTGAGTAACGAGAAAGTTGAGCTGACCCTCAACACCAAGGGTGGTACTGTCGAGAAGGCTGTAGTAAAGGGTTATGTGGGTCACGACCTCAAGGTGAAAGACGGCTCAAAAGACAAGAAGGACGTAACTCTCTTCGATGGCAACGACCAGAGCCTCAAGTTCATGCTCGAGGCTAAGGAAGCCAACATTATCACAAGTGATCTTTACTTTACTCCATCAAATGTCACAAAGACATCTGTCACCATGACAGCAGAGGCTGCTCCGGGCAAGACTCTCACTATGACTTATACATTGGGCAAGGACTACATGCTCCACATGAGCCTTCAAGCACAGGGCATGGCTGGATTGTTCTCGCCTAATTATAGCAAGATGGATGTTGACTGGAGCGACAAGGCCCGTCAACAGGAGCGCGGCTTCATGTTCGAGAACCGTTACACTACCCTCACCTATCACGATGTAGAGGGAGGTACCGACCATCTGAACGAGACAAGCGAGAAAATCGACGAGAAAATCGAAGAAACCATCGACTGGGTGTCTTTCAAGAACCAGTTCTTCTCTGCCATCATGATATCCAAGGACAACTTCGACAAGGATGCCTTCATGACTTCTGTCCCTCAGGAGAAGGGCTCCGGCTATCTGAAGCAGTTCCAGGCTAAGATGAAGACCGCTTTTGACCCAACTGGAAAGAAGGCTTCTGAGTTTGAGTTCTACTTCGGACCTAACGACTTCCAGATTCTAAAGAATACAGAGAAGGAAAGCACCTTCGGCAAGGACCTGGAGTTCCAGAAGCTTGTTTATCTGGGATGGCCTATCGTCCGCTGGATTAACCGTTTCTTCACAATCTATGTATTCGACTGGTTGAGTAAGATCTTCCCTATGGGTATCGTGTTGATTCTCATTACCCTGCTCCTCAAGCTCATCACCTACCCTATGGTAAAGAAGAGCTACATGAGTTCTGCCAAGATGCGCGTACTCAAACCAAAACTCGAAGCTGCTACCGCTCAGTATAATAAGCCTGAGGATCAGATGCAGAAGCAGCAGGCTATGATGGCTGAATATGCCAAATATGGTGTAAGCCCATTATCTGGTTGTATCCCTATGCTGATTCAGTTGCCTGTTTGGGTTGCAATGTTCAACTTTGTGCCTAATGCTATTCAGCTTCGTGGTGAGAAGTTCCTGTGGATGAGTGATCTGAGTACCTACGACCCCATCATCGAGTGGAACACCAACATCTGGTTGATAGGCGATCACTTGAGCCTTACCTGTATCCTCTTCTGTGTAGCCAACCTCCTCTACTCTTGGATGACCATGCGCCAGCAGCGCGACCAGATGGTAGGCCAGCAGGCTGATCAAATGAAGATGATGCAGTGGATGATGCTCATCATGCCTCTGATGTTCTTCTTTATGTTCAACGACTACTCATCTGGTTTGAACTTCTACTACTTCATCTCTCTGTTCTTCAGTGCAGCCATCATGTGGACCTTGCGCAAGACCACCAACGACGAGAAGCTCCTTGCTATCCTTGAGAAACGTTATCAGGAGAACAAGAGCAATCCTAAGAAGGCAAGCGGATTGATGGCAAGAATGCAGGCTCTGCAGGAATTGCAGCAAAAACAGCAAGCTGAACTTGCACGTAAGCAGGCAGAATTGAACGAGAAGAAAAAGAACCTCGGAAAATAAAGAAACTTACAACGCATAACAAATGATTGTTTGCATCGCATAGGGGTGTTACACCTTATTATATATAGGCAAACATCATTAAACAAGAAAGAGTGTAATGAATCACTTCACGAAGTATTCATTACACTCTTTTTTTAGACATAAATAAACAAACATCTACGATATTAACCGTTATTCCATTTCATAAAAACACCACTAAATTGAAAAACAACAAAAGCCATATAACACTAACAATCAACACCTTACATATTCACAATCACTTATTTTCACCACTTAATGATTTAATCAACAAACATTTTGTTACTTTTTTTATTACTTTTGCATGAGCAAAGATAGCACTGTCCACAAAGACAAAAGCTATAAAAAGATATACACAAAATCAAATAAAACTTAAATTTATGAGAAAAGCAAAAAGTAATGCGATGTTGCGAGGATTAGCATCTACAGCACTCGTTCTATTAATCTCGGCTACTGCCTGGGGTCAAAAGATGAAGATTACTGGCACTGTAATCGACAACACCAATGAACCCATTATTGGAGCTTCTGTTCTTGAAAATGGAACGCAAAATGGAGTAGCCACCGATTTGGATGGACATTTTACCATCGAAGTACAACAAGGTGCCAAACTCAAGATTTCTTATATTGGCTATAAGAATAAAGAAGTAAAGGCTTCAAATGGCATCAAAATCACACTTGAAGAGGAAGCTAACATGCTAAATGAAGTAGTTGCCATCGGTTATGGCTCAGTGAAGCGTAAAGATGTTACTACTGCTGTTTCAAGCGTGTCGGCGAAGGATCTTTCTACACGTCCTATCATATCTGCAGCTGCTGGTATGCAGGGTAAAGCAGCAGGTCTACAAATTTCACAAGCCAATGGTCAGCCAGGTGCTTCCCCCACCATACGTGTGCGTGGTACTACATCATTGAATGGTAGCAACGACCCACTCTATGTGGTAGATGGTGTGCCTATGACCAATATTGACTTCTTGGCTGCTGATGATATTGACAATATCCAAGTATTAAAAGATGCATCTTCAGCTGCCATCTATGGTTCTCGAGCAGCTAATGGAGTTATCATTATCGGAACCAAGCAGGGAAAAACAGGTGTGGCAAAAATCAGCTTGAATGCACACTATGCGTTTAATACTGTACGCGATAATCAAGAATCACTCAATGCTGCACAGTATAAAGAATTGATGGATGAGATTGGTATGGTAAAACTCCCTGAAGGTTTGAAAGACATGACCGACTGGAAAGACGAGGTTTTCCGCACTGGAAACGTTCAGGACTACCAGGTTTCTATCACTAATGGAACAGAAAAATTGAGATACTTCATCTCTGGTGGTTACACGGGTGAAAATGGTGTCATCAAGAAGTCAAGTTACAAGCGTTACAATTTCCGCGCATCTATTGAAAACGACATTCGTAAGTGGCTGCGCCTTAATGCAAGCGTAACCTATTCTGACTATACCAACAAGGGTACAGGTATTATTTCTGGTACGGGTTCTAACCGTGGCGGTGTAGTTACGGCTATCGTCAATACGCCTACTTACGCTCCTGTATGGAATCCAGAGAATCCAAATCAATTTTACAACAACTTCTATGGCGTAAATATCACTTCACCTGCTGAGAATATAGCCCGAACACAGAACAACAAATCTGCATACAATCGTTTGTTGGCTACAGGAAAAGCAACAGTTACCTTCATGCCTGAGTTGACGTACAACCTGTCTTTGTCTTTCGATCGCACACAAGGCACAACAACCAACTTCCTCGACCCTATCTCTACAACCATTGGTCGTCAGGAATTTGGAACAGGCTATGATGGACGTAATGTCAGCAGTGTTATCGTATGGGACAATGTGGTGAATTACAAAAAAGCATTGGGTAAACATAACTTTGATGCCATGGCAGGTAGTTCATGGACTCAAAGCAAGTGGAGCCAAAACTACATCAATGGTAGCAACTATGCGAATGATAACTTCCCTACTCTGAATGCTGCCAACAAGATTTCCTGGACAGGAACTGGCTCTTCTGCTGCTGATTGGGCTATCTTCTCTACCTTCGCTCGTTTACAATACAACTGGAACGACACCTATATGGTAACAGCCAATATGCGTGCTGATGGTTCTTCCAAGTTAGCTCCTCACCATCGTTGGGGTTATTTCCCATCTTTCTCTGGAGCTTGGCGTGTGAGCAATGAGAAATTCATGAAGGATATCAAGTGGATAGACGACTTGAAGATTCGTGGTGGCTGGGGACAGACTGGTAACCAGAGTGGCTTGGGCGACTATAGTTATTTGGCAAGATACAATATCAATCGTGTCCAATGGTTTGGTGAGGGCAATAACGCCAACGCTATACCTACATTCTCACAAGGCAACTTGAGCAACCCTGAGTTGACATGGGAAACAACAACACAGACTAACATCGGACTCGACCTGACTGTATTAGGAAACCGCTTGACTTTCTATGCCGATTACTATTACAAGAAGACCAAGGATATGCTGATGAACATCACCCTTCCTGCAGGAAGTGCAGCTGCAACAAGTCTTACCTATAATGGCGGTTCGATGAGCAATAAGGGTTGGGAATTTGCCTTCTCCTCAAAGAACTTGATTGGAACATTTAAGTGGAACACCGACTTTAACATCTCATTCAATAAAAACAAGTTGGAAAGTCTGGCTCTAACGCAAGTATATTATGATGCTAATACCACCGACAATGTCAACGAACCAGTTGTACGCAACACTCCCGGCATGCCTTTAGGCAGTTTCTGGGGATATATAGCAGAAGGGGTTGATCCTGAAACTGGTGACATGAAGTACAAGGACGTAACTGGCGACGGACTCGTTTCGGCAAGTGATCGTACCTATATCGGTGACCCTAACCCAGACTTCACTTTCGGTATGACCAACACCTTCTCATATAAAGGTTTGAATCTCAGTATTCTTATCCAGGGAAGTTATGGAAACGACATCTATAATGTCTCCCGAATGGAAACAGAAGGAATGTATGATGGCAAGAACCAAAGCACCAAGGTATTGGCACGCTGGAGAATTCCAGGACAAATCACCAACGTACCTAAAGCTAAGTGGGACATCCGTAACTCTACCTACTTCGTAGAGGATGGCAGTTATATTCGCTTAAAAGATATCTCCCTCTCTTACGATGTTCCACGCAAACTGATCTCACGCTTCGGACTGACTCGTTTGCAGCCATACGTATCAGCTACCAACTTGATTACCCTTACCGATTATTCTGGTATGGATCCTGAGGTCAATCAGTATGGTAATAGTGGTAGTGTACAAGGCATCGACTGGGGTACATACCCTCTCAACAAAAGCGTAGTATTAGGTGTAAAAGTTGAATTCTAAAAATCATGACAACGATGAAAACATATAATAAAATCAAGACTTTAGCGCTCGGTAGCTTAACCATGATATCATTGGCAAGTTGCTCACTCGACTATGAGCCTATATCCGAGCCTTCAGAAATAACACAGGGCACCCAGACTGAAACATCCACAGCTGTTTTAAAGGATAAGGCTGCCGCAGAAGCACAACTCAAGTCTCTCTATGAGTTGTTCCGCAATCGCCAGGAACACACCCATCTCGATTATCTTTTGATAGGCGACTCTCATAGTGATAATGCGTATGCTGGTACTACAGGAGCTGAGGTGGTGCCTTACGAAACCAACTCTATCGATGCCAGCAACTCTGTTTTGAGCCGAGACTGGAATCGATACTTAGAGGATATCGCTCAAGCCAATGTGCTCATCAATGGCGTAGAACAACTGAAGGAAAGTGGTCAAATCTCAGATACAGAATATCATTCCTATAAGGCTCAAGGAGAAATTTTCCGTGCATTGATGATGTTCCGAATGGCACGTCTTTGGGGCTCATTCCCTGTTATTACAACCATTGCAAAAACGATCACCTCTGATAACATCAATGAGGTATACCCTACTTACTATCCTCCTCGTAAATCACCCAAGGAGTGCTATGAACAGATTATTGCCGACTTGACAGATGCTGAAAAATATGCTCCTGACAATGATAATTCTGACCGCACCAAGATGACCAAGACTGTAGCTCAAGCTATGCTTGCCAAGGTCTACGCCGAAAAGGAAGTACAAGATTACGATAAAGTAATAACCTACGCTGATAAGGTAATCAAGACAAAAGGTGTAGAACTTGAAGATAGTTACGAAACTCTCTGGGGATACGATGAGACAACCAAGGATTGCCTGAAACGTAATACCAAAGAAGGTATTTTGGAGGTTCATTGGACAACAGGTGGCGGAAACTGGGAAACATGGATGTTCGGACGCCAATTGGACAACTGGGATTTCTATTTCACATGGGCAAAGTGGATCACTCCTTCGCGCGACATCATCAGCGACTTTGAAAAAGAAGGCGACGAAATACGCAAGAACCAGGCTATTGTATATTATGCATGTACATGGAGCAACTATTATCCAGCCTCCCACTACCCATTCATGTATAAGTTGCGTTCTTCCTACAGCAACATTTATTGGATTCGACTCGCTGACATAATCCTCATGAAGGCAGAGGCGGAAGCCTATAAGGGCAACCTTGACGAGAGTGCGAAACTCGTAAACCAGATTCGTAAACGTGCCAAACTGAAGGAACTGACTTCTGATAAGACAAACAGCAAGGAAGCTATGATAGAAGCCGTGCTTCACGAACGCCGTTTAGAGCTTGCCTTTGAGGGAGAGCGTTGGTTCGATCTATGCCGCAACAACAAAGTAGAAAAATATCTCAATGGTATTGATAATCGTGATAAAGGCCGCATCAAACAAGTTAAACTGTTTGACAGTAACTCTTACCTGTTGCCTATACCACAGACGGCTCTCGACCAGAACACTAACCTGGAACAAAACCCTGGTTACTAATCACAATCTCAAAATGTGAAGATAAAATTATTTCAAATATAAAAAACTCAACTTTCGCAAAAGGGGAAGTTAAAGAAGTTAAAGAAGTTAGAGAAGTTAAAGCCATATGCTTTATAACTAAATATACAACAAAAAAGGCTATTGGCTATAACTTCTAACGACCGAAGGGAGTGATAACTTCTTTAACTACTATAACTTCCGTACATGCGAAACTACAATAAAAAAGAACTATTCATATGAAATACCATAACCATAAAATTATGATGTTTATCTGCGCCACAGCATTTTCTGTGACAGCATGCAGCAATAGTAATTCATTCTCAGATCCTATTGATTTTGAGACTCCAAGCGAAGCTCCCAACCCTATACCTACACAAGGAACTGCCAAGACTTTTACCACAACAGCCGATGGCACATATTCCTTGGCAGAGGGAGAAACCAAACTTTTTGATGGTGTATCTATGGCGCCAACAACCATCGAAATAGACAAAAATAAGAAATTCCAGACTATCGACGGTTTCGGATATGCCATCACCTACTCTTCTTGCTACAATCTCATGAAGATGAATCCTGAGGCTCGCCTGGCTCTCTTAAAGCGCATTTACTCCACTACAGAGGGATATGGCGTTAGTTACGCTCGCATCTCATTAGGCTGCAACGATTTCTCGAGTACAGAATATACTTATTGCGATAAAAAGGGAAGCGAGAACGATCCTATCAGTAATTTCGAACTTTATAGCGATGAGAACAACTATGTGATTCCTATATTAAAGGAAATCTTGTCTATCAACCCAAGTTTAAAAATCATAGCAGCACCATGGACTTGTCCTAAATGGATGAAGGTTGCTGACATCGATACCAAGACTCCAAAGGACTCCTGGACTGACGGACACCTCAACCCTGATTACCGTGAGACCTACGCCAAGTATTTTGTGAAGTTCATCAACGTGATGAAAGAAAAGGGTATCAATATCTATGCTGTAAGTCCTCAAAATGAACCATTGAACAAGGCGAACTGCGCTTCTCTATATATGCCATGGCAGGAAGAAGCTCCTTTCGTAAAGGCTTTGGCTACCGAGTTCAAGAGAAGTGGTCTTACAACCAAGATATATGTCTACGACCATAATTACAATTACGACAATATAGCAGACCAAGAAGATTATCCTATTAAACTCTACAATGCTATCGGTGACAATTTTGAAGGTTCCGAGTTGGTTGTTGGAGCTGCATATCATGACTATGGTGGCAACAACAGTGAATTGACAGATATCCATAACCAACGCCCCGACAAGGAACTTATCTTTTCAGAATCAAGTATTGGTACATGGAATAATGGACGCGACTTAAGCAAACGTCTGATGGCAGATATGAAGAATGTAGCACTCGCTACTGTCAATCAAAACTGCAAGGCCGTACTCGTTTGGAACTTGATGCTCGACAACAAAATGGGTCCCAATCTTGATGGTGGATGCCAAACTTGCTATGGCGCCATCGACATCAATCAGAATGGGTACAATCAGTTGAGCTATAATTCTCATTATTACATCATCAACCACATGGCAAGCGTGGTGGCCCCTGGTGCTGTTCGTATCGGTACTACTTCACGTACCATTAATGACAGCAAGATAACTCATGCAGAATTTTTGAATCCTGACGGAAGCCTTGCTGCTGTTATCATCAACGAGGGAGATGAGAATAAATCTATCAATCTAAGCGATGGCATCCATAACTTTACATGCAATGTACCTGCTAATGGTGTTATTTCGTGCAAATGGAATAAATAATGAATGTCATTTTAGTAATTAATCAACAATAGATACAACCATTATGAAACATATCAAATATTATATCATAGCATTGCTCGCTCTACCACTAATGGCAGCTTGCAGTGAAGACGACTACAATGCTCCTACACCTACTGGAAATCCAGTGATGAGCTATAGCGCTCCTACTACAGCAGTATGGATGGGCGAAGAGGTAGAAGTGAAAGTAGACTGTAAGGATGAGGCGGGCGTAGCTCTCTCTACCTTGAAAGCCAACTTGCTTTTCAGCGGTCAGAGTGTAGACGCAACAACTATCCGTACCAAGGAGCCGGGTGAATATCTTGTCAAGCTCAAAGTACCTTACGTTCAGAGCATTCCTGATGGCAAGGTTGATATACAACTCACTTTGCAAAATGTGTCGACAAAGGCAAATACTGAGACGTTATCATTCGACATCAAGCGTCCGCACTTTACAAACTTGCAATTTATCTGTGCAGACGGAACCAAGTATGACATGACCGAAGTTGACAATTTCTTGTATCAGACTGTCATTCCCAACACAAAGAAGAACTTTAAGGGATATTTCGCTACCAAAGATGGCAAGTTCGTGTTTGGTTCAAGTACAGGAAAGGACATCAATTTGGGCGAAACCAACAACTTCAACTTCTCGTCAGAGAATACTGATCATGTAGTCGTTACTTTCGATGCCAAGAACTATACGGCAGGACCTACAGATGTTTTACCAGTCACCAATCTCGATTTTTCCGATTCTGATGCGGGCAAGACTTGGGTAGGAGATATTAAACAAGGTGCTACCTGTAATCTTACTATCAATGGCAACAATTTACCAGACGATTGGTTCTACGACAATGATTGGTTCCAAAAAGAAGAAGATGGTACCTACACCTTCAAGGCCATCACAGGCAGATACACCGTACAGGCTGACTTCACTCATAAGTCTTTCCGCATCTGGACAATGAATGGAAACAAGCCTATGGCATTGAACGCTGATGGTACTGGCGCTATTTGGATAATAGGAAACGAAGGAATCAACAAACCTACTTGGAACGCTGTAAATCATGGTTGGTGGACTGGCACCGATTCTGATGTCTGTCTCACTCCTATCAAGGATAAGGTATATCAGGTTACACTCACCATTGGCAAGCAACTCAGAGCTACAGACATAAACTTCAAATTCTTCGGTCAGGCCGACTGGGGTAATGAGTTCAAGGGTAAGGATAACAGCCATCTCATCTCAACTGAGAGCGAGGTATTCGGCATCGGTGACGGTAACGGTCACGACAACGGCAATGTTTATCTGAAAGATGGAGTAGAACTGAAGGATGGCGAGACATACGTTCTTACAGTTGACTTGACTGCCGGTGTAGACAAGGCAGTTCTCAAAGTAGAAAAGAAATAAAAAAACGTGACTTGTAAACCCATCTAAAAGAAATTAAAAGTAGATTTAGGTTTAGAACTGAATAATATATGCATTTTGATTGGTTGAAGGCTGTTCCAAGTGATTGGAACAGCCTTTTTGGTTGTATATTTAGCTATAAAGCATATGGCTTTAACTCCTTTAACTTCTTTAAATTCTCTAACTTCTTTAACTTCCCTTTTCGCAAAAGTTGAATTATAAAAAGAAAAAACATGCCAAACATTTGGCATTATCCACTAAAAAACTTATCTTTGCATTTGAATGTTCGCTTACTCTGTAGAACAGGCTAAATTTAAATCTATTTTAATCTTACAACAAACAAAACATAATGAAAAAGATACTATCTTTGGTATATATATTGTGCTTCTCTGCACTAACTTCAAGTTTTGCTCAGAATAAAAACATAAAAGACTTATACGAGCAACTTGATCAGGCTATCGAACAATCACAATACTATATCAACCAAAAAGAAAGCCGTATCACTAAAATCAAAAAACAGAGCCGGCAAGGACATACCCCCCCCACAACTCCTAACCGCATATTACAAACTATACGAAGAATACCAAACATACAAAAGCGACTCTTCTATTTATTATATTCACCAAGCCATCGACTTGGCAAAAAGAAACAACATGAAGAGCGACATTACCAAGTTGAGAAGCTTACTTGCTTTACAATATTCAACATCAGGAGCTTTCACGGAGGCACTTCATGTTCTACAAAGTATCGATAAAAAAACTTTGAATAACTCTAACAAGAAAGACTATTACATAGCCTTTTATCACGTCTATGGCGAACTGGGCTTTACAAATATAAACATTGACACTGAGCTAAGTCAAGAATTCTACAGCAAACAAGACTGTTATCGTGATACATTATTTTCAATATTATCCCCTAACAGCGAGGATTACCTCATGAGAAAGGAGGTCTTGCTAACCAGCCAGAATAAGTTGAAAGAAGCTCTTAAAATTAACGACATCCGATTAAGCAAGTGCAAGAAAGGAAGTCACGAATATGGAATTGTGGCATACTATCGCTACTTAATATACCGCTCGCTGAAAGACGAGGACATGGTAAAATACTGGCTACTACAATCTGCTATATGTGATGTAAAATGTGCCATCAACGACCAAGCTTCACTCTGGATTCTTGCAGAGATACTCAGCAAGGAAAAAGATGTGGAACGCTCATACAAATACATCAACTTTTCGTGGAACGCCACCAAGAGATTCTGTACTCGCATACGCAGTTGGCAGATATCTCCAGTGCTTGGCACCATAGACCACAACTATCAGGCAGAACTCAAAAAGGCCAACCATCGTCTCATCTTTGCCATTATATGTGTGAGTCTTTTGGTCATCGCATTGGCTTTATTGACATTCTATGTCAACAAGCAGAAATCGTATCTGTCGAATGCAAGAAACGAACTGAAGAAAACCAATACTCAATTAGAAGAACTCAACAACAAACTATCTTTCACCAATGGTATGCTAAAAGCATCCAACGACAAACTCAATGAGTCGAATGGGGTTAAGGAAGAATATATAGGCCAGTTCCTGGGGGCTTGTTCACACTACATCGATAAACTGGACAAAATGCGCCTCAATGTCAATAAGATGGTAAAAAACAAACAGTACAACGAACTCTACTCTATGACTAAGAGTTCAGAGGTCAAGGAGCAAGAACTTGAAGAACTATACGCCAATTTCGACAAGGTATTCCTAAACCTCTTCCCCAACTTCGTGGAGGATTTGAATGGACTGCTGAAGGAAGAATGCCAAATTCATCTATCCTCCCCTAACAAACTCTCAACCATAGTAAGAGTATTTGCACTCATTCGTCTGGGCATCGACGATAGTACAAAGATTGCAGAATTCCTACAGTATGCAGTCAACACCATATATAATTATAGGGCAAAACTACGCAATGGCGCACTCAATGACAGAAATGAGTTTGAGAAAAAAGTCAGAGAATTAGGAACGCTGATGAAACATCAAGAGCCAGAGGAATAGAAGGAAATCGAGCATGAATAGAGATTGATTTCAAATTATATCTTCATGTTACTTGTTCTTATGGAATTCCCAAAAAGCAATAATATTTCATAGTTTACTCCCGAAAAGGTATAATATAATACATTTTCCTTCATCACATTACCCGAAAGGGTATAAAATGAGTATCATAATTGCCAAAACAAAGAAAAAAACGCAAGATGAAGAAAATATTTTTATCCTTATTGGCAGCCATCAGCTTAGGTTCTACTGGCTGCTCAGCCCAGTCGGATGGCATCAATGTTTTATCACCCAAGGACTTTATCAAACAGGCTAAAGCCGATACAACATCCATTATTCTCGATGTACGCACACCTGGCGAATATAAAGAAGAGCATTTGGCTGGAGCCCGGCAGCTCGACTTTCTCAATAGCGAGGCCTTCGATGCTGGAATCAAACGGCTCGACAATACCCACACCTATTATGTATACTGCAGAAGCGGAAAACGCAGCCATCATGCTTGTATAAAAATGCAGAAACAAGGCTTCAAAGTGTTTGACATGGAGGGTGGAATCCTCAACTGGAAAAAGTTAGGAATGCCTACTACTCCTTAATTCCGCAACACTATTAAGAATTCACTTATTTGCCTGCTATTCCCAAGTCAATAGCTTCGCCCAGTCTGTAAGCATGTAATGCTTCATCCACATCACTTTCGAAAGCGTCACGTTTTGGAGTGCCAACTTTGCCGAAATGCTTGTCAAGAACATCGTCTAATGGAGTAAGATTCATTTGTGCCATACATTTCCTTTCTGAATACAAATTTACATAAAGAATAACACATAGTCTTCACGTATCCATTTTTTAGTATGTGGTCATATTTTCTTTTGGATAGATTCTTTTTTTCGAGGCTTTTGAGATACCCATAACTATTCATTTGATTGTTTACAAGAAGTCGCTTTGATACATGGCAACGATTTGTAGATCTTCCATCGTAGATCCTCCTTATCTCTTACCTCATTGAGATATAATATAGATGATCGGGTGGGTGAAAAGCCTTCGGATGTGACATCGTTGACAGTCACCCGATAACTTCCATCCGTAGTATCGTAGACTGCAGCAAGCGATGGCCCCGTCATACTTTCATGGGGCGCAAACTCGCTTGGCTTATATTTACCATAATTGCGTTCTTCAGCCAGGTAGACTTCCTTACAATCCACTTGTGCCTTGTCACCATACACGGCGTGTACATGATTGATATAACTGTCGGAAGCATAAACACCTGGACGCGCATCGGGATTATTCTTATGATGCCGGTCCAAGAAACCAGCATGTATGAGTACGGCGAAAGAGGAACTGTTAGAATAGACGCTGTCAACTGCCACTTTTCCATTGGATGAGCAATGCGGTTGCATCAATACTGCAGCCCGCCCATTGCAGTTACGGACATTCACGGCACGGATGTCATACACACCTTCATAGAGTCCACCAGCCCCAGTTTCCAATCGAAGTGTAACCCCACCTTTAGCAGAAATATCATGAAAGAAAATATCTCTTGCTCCATGAAGTTGACATAGTCCATAGCCAGAATGCGCATTGTCGATGTGGCAATTTCGAATCTCTCCACAAGTGGGTCTGGAAGGTGAATCTTCCGATGTATTCAAACGGTTACAATTCTTTGACTTCATCGGTGTCAAAGAGATGCCGCAGAACTTTGTAAAGTTGTCCTTTATAAAAGCATCGGCTATCAAGAAATTTCGCACTCTTCTCAACAATGCGAAACGAACAGGACTAGCATTGCCAGAATCGAAAAACGAGAAGTCTACATAATATTGCCCACCATCACCACGAATAGAGCAATTTTCAATGAAAGAATCGTCGGTAGGACCTGAAAAATAGAACATGGCGGTGTTTCCGTTTTTTCTCTTTAAACTTGAAAGCGTGAGCACTGTGCCAGCCTCTATCACCAGATGCACATTAGAACACATTCGTATCTCAACTATGTGATAGTTCCCTTTAGGCACAATGAGCCTGCCGCCACCAGAAGCCGACAAGTCTTCAATAGCATTTTGCCAAATTGCTGATTGGTCCTCGGGACTGTCTGGCTTTGCGCCATAATCTACAACCATGTTCTTTTGTAAGGCACATTGTTCTGAAGTATCCTGAAAATGGGACACAAGTTTTTCTGCGGAGACTGCGTTAAGAATGCAGCAGATTATTCCGATTGTTGTTATCAATATTCGTTTCATGAGTTCTTCTTTATCGTTAAGAATCTGACGCTCTATTCAGCTAAACTATGGGATCTTTGCATTCGCTTACTCTCAAGTAAGCGAATGCAAAGTTACAAAATTAGTTTCAAATCAACGACCAACCTACTATTTTTATTTTGTAGAGTTATTGTTCATTGGTCGTGGTCTGAATTGACCGCGCATAGGGCGTTGTCCGTTCTTGCCCTTACGCTTAGCGAATCGCTTCATCATATTCTTCTCGATTTCGTATACACGCTGAATCTGCTTCTGCGTCATAAACTTCGAGTATTCCTTATAATACTTCTGTCGTATGTCAAGAATCTTCTCGCTCATTTCGAAGCGCTTCTTGATGTTCTGCCCAATTTGCTCCTCATTGTTATTGTCGTTGCGACGAGGACGCGGACCAAGAGCCCAAATCTCCTTCTGGCATTGTGTATAGGTGTTAATGAACTTGGCTGTAGTCTCGTCGTCAAGAGCAAGGTCATTGGCTATATACTTAGCCTGTTTTTCTGAGAGTTGCTCGCGTGTAAGGCGCTGCTTTTTGCTGGGAGCCTGAGCGAAAGAATTGACGGTGAACATCGTCATTGCGACGACCAGCATCATTACGTTGAAAATCTTTTTCATAATCTGTGTTTTTTAGTTTATATATATATATATTTGCCTTAATTGTTGATGAACACATCATCCTGATACACATCCAAGATATAAGCCTGGTCGCTCTCGGATAGTTGTGCGAAGGCTTGCTCAACATCCTGAATATCGCTCGAAGTCGTTGGCGTATTGGGAGCTAAGAAATGTATGTTGATGACAAACATTGCCGCAACAGCTGCTGCCGACAATGATACAGACCAAAGCCACTTACGGACAGTACGTCGATTCGTCTTAATCTCCGTATTCTTCTGTGGCATATCCTGTACGGCATCAAGGATGTCGCTCTGCATCTTGGCGAAGAAATCGTCGGGAGTAGAGTATGGCATACGTTTGCCCACTTGGTTGAAATCGAAATTCTTATCCATATCCTTAATCGTTTGAGTTCATATACTTGATTATTTTCTCTTTAGCAACATGATAGCTTGCCTTGACACTTGCGGCTGTAGAGTCGGCTATCTTGGCTATCTCGTCAAACCCGAGTTCGTCATAGTAGCGCAGGTTGAAAGCCAACTGCTGCTTGGGGGGAAGTGTTAGAATCGCCTTTTGCAGCTTCACCGCAACCTTGTCGGCATAGTCAACGTAGTTGTCGGCAGCAATGATTTCCACACCAGTCGTAACCGAGTCGAGCGATACCGTCTCATGACGGCGCTTACCGATGAGCCGCAACGCTTCGTTGGTGGCAATGCGGTATAGCCATGTGCGCAATGAGCTGTCGCCACGAAACTGTTCGAGCGACCGAAACATCCTCACAAAAGTCTCTTGCGTGGCATCCTGGGCATCATCGTGCGACACCATCAGTCGACGGATGTGCCAGTAGACAGGCTCCTGATACTTGCTCAGCAGCATCCTGAAGCCTGTTTCCCGGCTTGCGTTCAGTGTTTCTATTATATCATTATCGTTTATCGTCATAGCCTCTACTTCTATCTGTTACATCTATTTGACCTCGATAATGATGAAAAGTAAAAATGAGGATGTGAAATTCTTTATCCAAATATTTGACGACTGCGTCTAATTATTGGAAGCAGTTTAATAAGGTTTATGAGCTAATTACTTGATTATCAGCATTAATATAGTTTTGACGCAGTCCTTTTACTTATAATGTCAAAATAAGGACTATTATGAAAATAATACTAAGAAATAATTCTTCCACCAATCATAATAGTTATATAATCTGAGTGGTACAGTTAGCCATAAACATCCATAGACGCAAAATACACCTATAAACATTAATAGGCTTCTCTAACATCTATTTCTGAAGATATTCACTTTTTCTGAAAAAGGCCTAAGGAATATGCTCACTTATTCTTTGCACATTCCTTAGGCCTTTGCCTTTTCACTTATTACACTTACGACGTAAGTGCTATTTCTTCAGCACTGGCTCGCAAGTGATGTTGACTCCCAGTTTCTTGAAGATACGCTGGTCTACATCGCTCAGCATCACAGTGCAGTGAGCCTGACAGCCACGCAACTTAGGCAACTGCTGTAAAGCCACACGACAGTTCTCATCGTTCTCGGAAAGAACAGAGAGCGCCACAAGCACCTCGTCGGTATGAAGTCGTGGATTATGACCACCGAGATAATTTACCTTGGTATATTGTATAGGTTCTATCATCGACTGGGGAATGAGCTTCAGGTTATGATCGATATCCCCCAAGTGCTTGGTGACATTCAGCAGCAAGGCAGCACTACAGCCAAGCAGTTCGCTGCTGTGACCACAGATGATGGTACCGTCTTCCAGTTCTATAGCAGCCGATGTATGTCCAGTTTCCTGCTTGTGATTCTTGGCAGCCACAGTCACCTTACGATAATCGGTAGTAATCTTAGCCTGGTTGAAGAGCATCTGTATCTTGCTGATCTCCTCGTCATTGCAGGCACCAGCCGCCATCTTGTTGGTGGCTGCATAATATCTACGTACTATCTCATCCTTGGATGCCTCACAGCAAACCTCATCATCAGAGATGCAGAATCCCACCATATTGACACCCATATCTGTGGGCGACTTATATGGATTGCTGCCATAGATACCTTCGAAGAGTGCATTGAGCACGGGATAAATCTCCACATCACGATTATAGTTGATGGCTATCTTGTTGTATGCCTCTAAATGGAAGGGGTCTATCATGTTCACGTCATTGAGGTCGGCAGTTGCAGCCTCATAAGCGATGTTGACAGGATGTTTCAAAGGCAGATTCCAAACTGGGAAAGTCTCAAACTTAGCATAACCGGCACGCACGCCACGCTTGTTCTCATTATACAACTGGCTGAGGCAGACTGCCATCTTGCCACTGCCAGGACCTGGAGCAGTCACAATAACCAATGGTCGCTCTGTCTCCACATAGTCGTTCTGTCCGAATCCCTCATCCGAGGCTATCAGCTTCACATTATGTGGATAACCTTCTATCAGGTAATGACAATAAGTCTTGATGCCCTCACGCTCTAAGCGCTGCTTGAAAGCGATGGCTGCAGGCTGACCATTGTAATGAGTGATGACTACTGAACCTACCATGAAACCTCGATGCTGGAACTCGCCACGCAGACGAAGTACATCTTCATCATAGGTAATACCCAAGTCGGCACGTTTCTTGTTCTTCTCAATGTCGGCAGCACTGATAACTATCACTATCTCTATGCTGTCGCTGATTTTCTGAAACATACGCAACTTGCTGTCTGGCTGAAAGCCTGGCAAAACGCGGCTGGCGTGGTGGTCGTCGAAAAGTTTACCACCCAATTCGAGGTAAAGCTTTCCGTCAAACTGTGAGATTCTCTCTTTAATGTGCTCTGATTGAATTTTCAGATACTTCTCGTTATCGAAACCTATCTTCATCGTTCTATTTGATATAACTAATTGCTGTTAGTTTTGAATTCGGATGCAAAAGTACAAAAAAGTATCTGAATATCAAAAAAAATAAGTACCTTTGCACACAATAAAGGAAAAAAACGACAGGAAGCCACTGCACCACAAGTACAACAATATAGGGAGAGTGCCATTTCTGCCAAATCAAGAGATATGAGCGAAACTCAATTTCACTCAAAGAAAACTTAAATATAAAAATACAACCGACAATGGAAAAGAAATTACGTGCAGCTTCCATCTGTGTACAGGGAGGCTATGAGCCAAAGAATGGAGAACCTATCGAAGTGCCCATCATTCAGAGTACCACATTCAAGTACGACAATTCTGAAGAGATGGCCATGCTCTTCGACCTGAAGAAAGAAGGATATTTCTATACCCGACTCCAAAATCCCACCAACGATGCTGTAGCCAAGAAAATAGCACAGCTCGAAGGCGGTGTGGGAGCTGTATTGACAAGTAGCGGTCAGGCTGCTAACTTCTATGCTGTATTCAACATCTGCGAGGCAGGCGACCATATCGTTACCTCCAACGAGATTTATGGTGGAACCTTCAACCTCTTTGGTGTGACACTCAAGAAGCTCGGCATAGAATGCACCTTCGTCAATCCCAACGACAGCGAGGAAGAAATACAGAAGGCGTTCCGCCCCAATACCAAGTTGTTCTTTGGTGAGACCATCAGCAACCCAGGATGTGCCGTTCTCGACATAGAGAAATGTGCACGTATTGCTCATAAGAACGGTGTTCCTCTGATTGTGGACAACACCTTCGCCACACCAATCAACTGTCGTCCTTTCGAATGGGGAGCCGACATCGTTACCCACTCCACTACTAAATACATGGACGGAACAGCATCACAAGTAGGCGGTGTAGTAGTAGACAGTGGCAACTTCGACTGGATGGCTCACGCCGAAAAGTTCCCTGGTCTCTGTACCCCCGATGACAGCTATCATGGTCTGACCTACGTAAAGGCCTTCGGCAAGATGGGCTATACCACCAAACTCGTAGCCCAGTTGATGCGCGACCTTGGAAGCATACCTGCCCCAATGAACTCTTTCATCCTCAACTTGGGACTTCAGACTCTTCATCTGCGTATGCGCCAGCACTGCGAGAATGCGCAAAAGGTGGCAGAGTTTCTGCACAATGACTCGCGTGTGGCTTGGGTTCACTACAGCGGCTTGAAAGATGACGCCTACCACGAACTGGCGCAAAAATATCTTCCCAACGGCACTTGTGGTGTAATCGCCTTTGGCTTGAAGGGCGACCGCGAGACCGCCATCAAGTTCATGGACTCACTCGACATGATCAATATTGTGACTCATGTGGCAGATGCCCGCACCTGTGTGCTTCATCCTGCCAGCCATACCCATCGCCAGCTATCTGACGAGCAGTTGAAAGAAGCTGGAGTTGCCCCCGACCTCATCCGCCTCTCCGTAGGCATCGAGGATGTCGAGGATATCCTCGACGACATCAAGCAGGCACTCGACAAGATATAATCTTGAAGCTCCACTTTAAGGGGCTGAATAAATCAATCTGTTAGGAGGTAAATGCTAATCAAAAAAGGCATTTAAAGACTATTAGCAAAGCATTCCAAGCAAAGATAAAGATGCTTTAAAAATGGGTGTTACAGTTGGGTATGCTAGTTCTAAATTATGGAAAAGCGAATAATATTACAATATATGAAGTATATGATTTTATCTTTTCTGATGCTGCTTACCCAAGCTGTATCAGCCCAAACTATCAGAGATAGCCAGAATCAATCAGACAGCTTGTCTATTGGAGAAATCTTCTATCTCGGAGAGCAAAATGATGCACAAAAAGCGACTATCAAGATTAAGACAAATGAAACAACCACCCAACGCCATGACGGAAACGATGTCTTCAAGACAAACAGAGTAGTAGAATACTCGATAAAAAAGACATCTGCCAATATTGTCATCAGCAGAAAAATAATATCGACTGTAGACACACCGTTGAGTACCGAGACTACCATCAAAAAGCTTTTTCCAAATGTAACTTCCAAATTATTAAGCGGAATATTGAAACCTGGCAAAAAAAACATAGCAGAGTGGGAGCTCAAGAAAATACCATGCTCCATATCAAGCAAGAACGGCCTTGTTGCATTTCTCATAGACAAGTTAGTTTTGGCTGGCGGAAACATCGAAGAAAAAAACATGGGAACGATAATGAAGTTCAACAACATGACCGAAACACTTCTATGCAAAGAAAAGAGCGAACAGCCTTGTCTTGACAATATAAAATCGATCATTACAAGCACCACTTTGACATCAACTAACAAACTTGAAGGTTCTCACCATATCGAATTAGAAGAAGTTATCAATATAGAAGACAAGGCTATCGTCAAGAAATAGTAAGTACATCATAAAAAAACAGCTTAGAATACTTATATATAGCATTCTAAGCTGCTTTTACCTTTTCATAGCTTTATACAAAAACTAGTAGTCTGTAAAGTCTAAAAGTTGAGTAAGATATATAGGTATATATACTGCATCATTGATTATCAACAAAAATGGATGCTGTTTTATGCAACTTTTAGACTTTACAATCTACTAGCATAAAACCCTTCATCCTTCATCTATCCCTTGGAATCCCCTGTGTTTATCGGGGTTTCAGAGGGTGAATGGCACAATTCCACCCTTCATCACCCTTCATTTTCGATGGTAAGTAGCTCCGCGTTGACACCTCGCATCGCTCAACCTGGAGCAGTTTAAAAAGGCCAGAAACAAGCATCTCTTGAAGTTAAAGAAGACTTGTCATAATGAATTCGATTCTGTATGGTTGGCACACCCTTAAAGGTAGGGAGTTCAAATCAGGTTAAAATTTGGCACGTTTTTTTAGGCTCCTAGGAGATTGTCCGTGGATAGCCAATATCTCATAAGCCACTTTTCTTTGCACAAAAGTACAAAGAAAAGTGAATCATGATATAATGTTCAAAATATCTTTTGAAGAAGTTTCTTGTTATTTCGGAAAATTATCCTTATTTTTGCAGAACAATATAAAAAAGGTGTAAAAATATGGTAGAGAACCAATCAACGAGCATTCGAAAATATCCTAAGCGCATCCCTTACGGCATGATGAACTTCAAAGCCGTCATCGAGGATGACTGCT
>ENA-OZHJ01000119-OZHJ01000119.1-human-gut-metagenome-genome-assembly--contig:-NODE-119-length-40226-cov-28.678300_pt1 | contig 40226 bp, 31 predicted proteins | sample MGYA00244663_ERZ653672 | MGnify/ENA primary metagenome ERZ653672 (study PRJEB26926, sample SAMN06165215) | human gut metagenome | biome: ENVO:00009003; feature: ENVO:2100002; material: ENVO:00002003... | reverse complement strand
ACCATCAACGGTTGGACGAACCTCAACAATGAAGTAGAAATATAATAATAACTTTTAAAATATTGATAAGATGAAAAAGATGACGAAGTTTTTCGCCCTTGTACTCTTGGCAGGTGCAATGGTTTCATGCAATACAGAAGATACAGCTTCTACAACACCAAATGGTAAGGTTGCCGTACAGTTTACTGGTGGTATCAGCGTAAACACCCGTGCCAGCGAAACCACTTGGGACAACGGTGACCGTATTGGCATCACCGACATCGACAACGATACCCAGTACGGCAACGTGCCTTTCATCCTGAAGAATGGGAAATTTGAGGCAGAAGGAAAGGTCATCTATATCGAAGATACAAAGCCCCATACTTTCCGCGCCTACTATCCGTACAACGCGGCGGGAGGCATCCTCGCTGCCACGACCGATGCCACGGCGCAGCAGAACCAGCCTGCCATCGACTTCCTCTTTGCTTCAGGAGCCACGGGAAACAAAAACAGCCCGGTGGTGAGCTTTACCGACAAAACCTACAAAGGCGGTGAAGACAACTCCTTCCACCACCGCATGAGCCGGATAACCCTTACCTTCGAGGCGGGCGACGGCGTGGATTTCAGCGTGGTCAAGCCTGAACGTTACACGCTGGACGGATTGTTACTCACTGGTACGTTCAACACGGACGACGGTTTTGCCACCGCAGACAACGGGGCACAGACCGGAGAACTGGCCATGGATCTGGCAGACGGCAACCTCACGTCATCGGTCATCCTCTTCCCGCAGACAGTTGCATCACTGCCGTTGGTTGTGAAGTACAAAGGTCAGGAATATCCTGCCACACTCACCGTGCCCGAAGGCGCACTGCTGGCGGGCAACAACTACACCTATACTGTCAAGGTGAGCAACAAAGTCCTTGAAGTCAGCGAAGCCACCATTGCAAAGTGGAACGATATAGACGGTGGAGATGTGGGTGCTGACCTGTAGGATTTTAATAATTAATCGATTAGAATGAAGAATTATGAGACATAGATTATTTATCCCCGCAGCCACCGCACTGCTGTTCGCCCTCGCCGCCTGCACACAGGACGAACTGGCTGACGGTAGTCGTCTGTCCAAAGAGGAATATCCAATAGTCATCCATGCCACCGGACTGTCCGTGGAGGCAACACCGCTGGCAGCCCCATCAACCCGTGCATCCGTGGACGGCGACTGGCAGGGCGTCACTTCCGTGGCACTCAAGATTGGCGATGCGGTAAAGGAATACACCGTTACGGCTACGGATGCCGACGGATACAAGAGCGCCACGCTTTCACGCGAGAACGACCCGTACTACTGGACCAGCCGCGACCCGATTACCGTATCGGCATGGTGGCCCTTTGACAATGCCGACATCACCCAGATGCCTGCCGTGAAGGTGGCAGAAGACCAGAGCATATTGGCTGACTTCCAGAACAGCGACTTCATCTCCGCCGAAAACCAGACGGTGAAATTTGATGACCCGACACTTGGATTTACCCACCGCACGGCACGCATGGCAATCGAACTGAAGCCTGGCACGGGATTCACGAGCGTCGCTGGTGCCACGGTGAGCCTCGTGAGCCTGTCCGCCGATAACGGCAACCCGACCGCCATCAAGACTTACAACGCAAGCGGCAACACCTACGAGGCACTGACCGCCCCGCAGACCGTTGCGGCAGGCAAGCCGTTCGTCAAGGTGGAACTCGGCGGCGGCACCTTCTACTTCCGCCCGCAGAACAACGTCGTATTAGAAGCGGGCAGCCGCTATAAATATACCGTTAAGGTGAACACCACCGGCCTGACGTTAGAGGGTTGCACCATCGGCAGCTGGGCTGACGGTGGCGGCGAGAGCGGCGCAGCTGAGGATTTGGGCTACATCTACGACAGCAACACCAATACCTACACGGTCTATAACGCCGACGGCCTACTGGCATGGAACAAAGCCATACAAGAAGATGAATCGATAAATTGCACCCTCACCGCCGACATCGACCTGACGGGTAAGAAATGGACACGTTTAGACACATGGCCAGGCTACTCCGGCGTCTTTAATGGGCAGGGACACCGCATTACGGGATTAAACTTTTCAGCAGCGAGTTTTGGACTTTTTTATTTTTTAAATGTAAGTGGAGTGATAAAGAACCTACAACTCATAGATGTGAATCTGGATGGCAGTAGTGGAGGAGCTGCTGGAATGGTGGACCGAAATCATGGCCAAATCATTGCCTGCTCTGTGACGGGAAAACTTACTGTACATAGTGGTGGTATAACCAATGCAAATTATGGCGATATCATCGCTTGCTGGTTCGACGGCACATTGATAGATGAGTCTGGCTGTGGAACTCTAGTGCGTTTCAACTACAAGGATATAACTTCCTGTTATTGGGGAGGCAATGCCGGGCAAGGAGTACTCCGTAATGAAGGAGGAACGTTAGATGCCACGAAGGTGGACGGCGCAACCGTGAAATGGCAGACAGCCGTCGACGGCATGAACACCGCCCTCACCGACAATGACTACCAGTGGGCACTCGGCAACGACGGTCTGCCCGTACTGCAAAAGAAACAATAACAACCCCTAAACAACACGCATCATGAAACGAACAAACATCCATATATTCGCAGTCCTCGCCCTGCTGCTCGGTCTTTCCGCCTGCACACAGGACGAAGCAGGCTTCCTGCCTAAAGGGGCGGAAGGCACATCCATCGTCTTCACCGCCACGGGGCTGAACCCCGCCGCGACAGCCACCGCCGGCACCCGTGCCCCAGTGGACGGCAATTGGGAGGGTGTGCAGAGCGTGGCAGTTCTGATGGACGGCACGGTGAAGGCATACGACGTGACGCCCTCCACCATCGACAACACAAGTGCCACGCTGACCTCCACCGACCCGTACTACTGGACCAACCACAAAGACATCACCGTCACAGCGTGGTGGCCCTACACCGCTGGCGAGACAACCCCACCTGCGGTAAAAGTAAAAGCCAACCAAAGTGCCCAGAAAGACTTTGAGGGCAGCGACCTCATCGTAGCCGACGGACAGACGGTGACCTACGGTAGCCCCACGCTCCGCTTCACCCACCGCACGGCGCGAGTGACCGTCGTTCTGACGGACTACACCGAGGGGCTGGCATCCGTGCAGCTGACGGGTCTCTCCACCGAAGGCGACAACCCGGATATAATCACCCCGTATGACAAGGGCAGCAACACCTACACCGCCCTCGTAGCCCCGCAAAGTGTGGCAGCTGGCACGACCTTCATTACCTGCACCTTCACCAACGGCAAGACCTTCGTTTATAAGATGAAGAATGCTACCGACTGGCAGGCGGGCGGTGAATATACCTACACCGTCTCCCTCGCTGCGGCAAAAGACCTGGGCTATACCATAGAGAGCGACGGCAGCTACACCGTGACCTCCGCCGATGGCCTGATGAATGTAGCCGAATTAGTGAACGGAGGTAAGACCGACATTAACATTACCCTCGACACAGACATTGACCTGACGGGCAAAGACTGGACACCGATAGGCACAGACTACGACAACTCATACAAAGGCACCTTCGACGGTGGCGGCCATACCATCACGGGGCTGACCGTTACGACAAATGACCAACATGCGGGTCTGTTCGGCTATCTCAATAGTGCTGGTACGGTGAAGAACGTGGTGATGGAGGGCATACAGATAACAAGCAATCAAATATATGGCGGCAGTATTGGCGGCGTGGTAGGATTTAGCTGGGGTACCATTGAAAACTGCACGGTGTCGGGCAGCGTCAGCGGCACGGTGTACGTCGGCGGTGTGGTGGGTGCTCAATGGGGCGGTTCCATCACCGGATGCAGTTCCTCTGCCACAGTGAAGGGAATGGTCTATGTCGGCGGCGTGGTAGGTCAGACGAATGGGGATACCATCACCCTGACCGCTTGCTATGCCACGGGCAACGTGATCATAGAAATAGCCCCCAAAAAGAATATCGCTGGCGGCGGTCTGGTGGGAATGAACGCAGGAAGCATCCTTGCCTGCTATGCCACGGGCAACGTAACCAGTACAGGTAGTAGCACTGGCTATGTACATATCGGCGGCTTTTTGGGAGATAACTATACCACCGTGACCGCCTGCTATTGGAAGAACAATCATGAACAAGGCATCGGCTACAATAATAAAAGCACCAAAGCCACGAAGGTGGACGGCTCTGTCGTTACCTGGCAGAAAGCCGTTGATGCCATGAACACCGCTTTGCAGAACGCTGGTTCAAAGTGGCGTTACGAACTTAACGGAACATTGCCTACCTTGAAGAAGCAGTAAGCCGTTGCGGGCGGAAAAGTTCTGCCCGCAACGAACATTAAAAGACAAGGGTCTATATGCCACGATGAAAAGGTGGCGTATAGACCCTTGATTATATGGTGATATTCGTAATCTACATCTCCGCTTTCTGTTTTTTATGAATTGCTCAGATTCTTAATGATTTCCAAAGGCAGCTGGGTAGCTTTGGCAACCTGTTCGGCTGAAAGTCCCATTGCCAGCATATTCTTAGCTATTTCCAGGGCTTTCTGGTTCATACCTTTTTCCATACCCTCCTTCATACCCTTTTCCATACCTTCCTTCATTCCCTTTTCCATACCTTCAGCTATACCTTCACGCTTGGCTGTGGCTACGGAATTCTTGATGTCGCGATATGCGATCTTGCTGGTCTCGTACTCTCTCATTTCCTGCGGAGTAAACTTGGCTATCTCAGCTTCCTCGAAGAGGCGGTCGAAAACCTTGTCGCACAGCTCCTTCGGACGCTGGGTAAGCTTATAGAGGTTCTTCAGTGCATAGAGCCACTTCTCGTAGAGCGTATCCAGTTCTTCCAGGGGTTTGTTGAACTTGGAAATCTCTACATAAATATATTCGAGCTTGTCGTAAAATATTTTGTGGGTAGCTGTGTCGCACAACTGCACATGATGGCGGATTTTCTCCTTGTCGAAAGCATCCTCGTTCATGCTGAAGTTGAGCAGGGCTATGGTATAGACATGATTGAGCTTGAAATCCCATTCACTCCCCTTTGGTGCCTGTTCACGGATAGGGAAGGTTGAGTAGAAAAGGGCGCGATCCTTGAAATACGTCTGGTAGGCATTCTGCATTTCTACGATGAACTTCTCACCGTTTTCGCCTTCGCAATATACATCAAAGATGGCTCTGCGGTCGGTATAGACATCTCCCACGTGCTCTGGGTTCAGATACGACACATCCTTCACAACCTGTTTGCCATTAAACAAGCTATTGAGGAAGCAAATGAGCAAATCCTTGTTCATTGCTGTTCCAAAAATTCGCTTGAAGCCGAAGTCGGTCAGCAAGCTGATGTATCTTTCTTCTACCTGTTTCATAATCATCTGTTTTAAAAATCCATGCCACAAAGGGCTACTATAGTAAAAAGAATGATAAAACATTTTCTAATTTAATAAATGCTTAACCATTTGATTCACATTTAAATTCTTTTGGATGCAAATATACTGCAAAATCTTGATAACGTCAAATATTTGAATGAAATTAACATCATTATTGGTCAAATAATACTAAAGAGGGTGTGTCACAAGTCTAAATAATGGCAGCCCGTTTCAACCGTACAGTTAGAAAAAGTTCTGCCCGCAACGAACATTAAACGACAAGGGTCTATATGCCACGATGAAAAGGTGACGTATAGACCCTTGTCGTAAAATTATACTTCCTTCCAATCAACCAATCCCTTTCCCATATCATCCAGTTCTATGGCAAGGGCTATCACTTTGCGCTTATCAGCCTTGAAAGGTTCGGCATACTGCTTGGCTTTCATCTGCTCTTCGGCAACATTTCAGCCGAATGTGGCTTCTCCTCCCGTTCCTATCTCTATCGCATATTCAAAGAGAAAGAAGGCTTTAGGTATTTCTGGTGTTTTGGCGAATGTTTATTCCTGGTCTTGCCGTCCTTTTGTGGATGCTACCGGTGCAGAATGGAGAGGAGATCAGATTGACATGCTGATAGATCGTGCTGATGGAGCTATTAATATCTGTGAGATGAAATATGCCAAGGATGAGTTTGTGATAGATGCCGGCTATGAGCAGCGGCTGCAATCAATATACTATTGATTTGCTAAGAAAAGCTATAGCTGATAATGGACAGATGAATCAAGTAAAACTGATTACTGAATAAAATCGCTCCTAAGCCAAATGGGAGAATAAAGAATTTGGCAATATTTATCAACCCATACTTTGCGGTTGTTCCAAGGGTCTATACACCTCGACAAAAGGGTGTATAGACCCTTTATTGCAATATACACCGTTGGGTGGACAATATGGTTCTTATTATTTTAAAATATCTTAAAATCCCGCTTTATACTCAATGTTTATTTGGTCGTATGTGTAAAAAAGTGTAGCTTTGCATTGATATTACGTGTCAGAAAGTGTAAGCTTTCGATATTATCATGTGTCGAAAAGTGTAATGATCTGATTGTTTTATGTGTCTAAAAGTATGACATAAAGTATCTTTTTTTTGGCAGACTGGAACTATTTGTTCCATTTTATAAAGCGAAAAAAGTGGATCTGCACTCTACAAATCCACCTTTTTATAAATAGAGCTAATGTGCTCTTAATTCTTATTTTCCTAATCCAGAAATCACCTTACAGAATACTTAACAATCCACTTGTTACAGGATTCCAAACAGTCGCAAGACATCATTCAGATTCGCCACTACCAGCAGCAGAATCAAGATACCGAAGCCGACAAACTCGGCACGCTCCATGAACTTATCGCCTGGCTTGCGACCGGTAATGATCTCATACAACAGGAAGAAGACATGACCGCCATCCAATGCAGGAATAGGCAGGATGTTCATAAACGCCAGGATGATGCTCAGGAAGGCTGTCATCATCCAGAACGCATGCCAGTCCCACATGGATGGGAACAGACTGCCCAATGCGCCGAAACCGCCTAAGCTCTTGGCACCCTCCTTGGAGAAGACATACTTCATATCGCCTACATAACCTGCCAAGACATTCCAACCATACTTGATGCCGGCTGGGAAACTCTCGAAGAATCCATAACTGATATGGGTTGGCTGGTAATCCATCATCACAGGATGATTGTAGAAACCTAACTTCACGCCCTCGTCTGTGGACTCAAACTGTACTGCCAAGTTGAGGGTATCTGCTGCAGAATTCTTATTACCAACGCCTGCACGCAATACAGTCAGGGTGCCAGTAAGAGCCTTCAAACTGTCTTTAGGAGTCTGCGCTACGGAAAGCACATCATCCACTCTGCCCAACTCCTCGGTCAACTCATTATAGGAATCCACCTTCTTGCCGTTGACGCTCAGGATGCGGTCGCCCTTCTTCAGACCGACCTTGGCTGCAGGAGAATTCTGCATCACGCTATCAATCTGCAACGGAACGAAGACCTCTACAAAGCGAGGGGTCTCCTTGATCATGTCGAGCATGTTCAGATCGCCTGGAGTCTGGATGCTTACCTTCTTACCGTTGCGCAATACATCTACACGCTGCGCCTTGGAGAGCTCACGGAACAGGTCGCCATCATAGGTCTTAAACTCGCCCAAGTCTGTAGATAAGAGAATATCATGGTCCTGGAAACCTAATTTCTTGGCTTCGGTATTGAACTTCATACCCTGTTTCATGTCCTTGGTAGCCACATAGGTATCGCCCCAATGGAACATCACCATGGAATAGATGAAGAGAGCCAAGACGAAATTGACCAGCACACCACCTATCATGATGAGGAGACGCTGCCAAGCCGGTTTGCTACGGAACTCATAAGGCTGTTCTGGCTGCTTCATCTGTTCGGTATCGAAACTCTCGTCGATCATACCCGAAATCTTACAATAGCCTCCCAATGGCAACCAGCCCATTCCGTAAGTAGTATCTGAATTCTTTGGCTTAAACTCAAAAAGGTGGAACCATGGGTCGAAGAAAAGATAGAACTTCTCAACTCTTACACCGAAGAGTTTGGAGAAGAAGAAGTGTCCGCCCTCATGGAGCAGCACCAAGATGGAAAGCGAGAGCATCAGCTGCAACGCTTTGATCAAAAATACTTCCATTAATTATTGATTATTCTGATTATTGATTATACCTTATTATATATGATGCATCAGTTCGGTGGCAATGCGGCGAGCCTCGGCATCGGTCTGCAGATAGACGTCGAGGTCGGGCTGACTGTCGAAGGGGGCTTTCTCCATCACCTCTTCGATGATGTCTGCCATCTGCAGAAATCCACATTCGCCACGACGGAAGCCGGCATTGACGATTTCATTGGCTGCATTGACGATGCAGGACATATTACCGCCCTTGCGGATGGCGTCAAAGCAGAGTTGCAGACACTTGAACTTCTTGTAGTCTGGTTCGAAGAACTGCAAATCCTGTGTCTTGAAAAGGTCGAGACGCTCACCCTTCAAAGGCAGGCGCTGAGGGAAGGAGAAGGCATACTGGATAGGCAGGCGCATATCCGGCACGCCCAACTGGGCCTTGACGGCTCCGTCCATAAACTGTACGGCACTATGCACCACGCTCTGCGGATGGATGAGCACCTGTATCTTGTCGGCAGGTACGCCGAAAAGCCACTTCGCTTCAGTCACCTCAAATCCCTTGTTCATGAGGGAAGCAGAGTCGATGGTTATCTTGGCGCCCATATCCCAGGTAGGATGCTTGAGGGCATCGGCTGCCGTCACCTTCTCCAACTGCTCGTGGGTGAAATTGCGGAAAGGTCCGCCCGAACAGGTAAGGAGTATCTTGTCGATTTCGTTCTGATCCTCGCCCACCAGACTCTGGAAGATGGCACTATGTTCGCTATCTACCGGGAGGATAGGCGCATGATACTGCTGAGCCAACTGGCAGATGAGTTCACCTGCCACAACGAGGGTTTCCTTATTGGCCAGACAGATTTTCTTGCGGGCCTTGATGGCATGGATGGTTGGTTCCAATCCAGAGAAGCCCACCATAGAGGCAAGCACCATGTCGATAGGGTCAGCCTCCACAATGTCGCAGAGAGCCTGTGCACCAGCATAGACCTTAATGTCAGGTTCATCGCGGAGCAGATCCTGCAAATCCTCATAAAGTGTCTCATCGGCGATGACGACGGCAGCAGGATGAAACTTGTGCGCCTGAGCAGCCAGTTCCTTCACACGATGGTTGGCGGTGAGGCAATAGACCTCGTAAAGATCGCTATGCTGTTCGATGACATCCAGCGCCTGTGTGCCGATGCTTCCCGTAGAACCGAGAATACATATCTGTTGTTTTTTCATTACTCTTCACTTAAATTACAGTTCCAGCAATCCTTCCGGAATTGCCATTCTGATTTCTTTCTTATCTGCATTCACTTCCTCGATGAGGTCGTTGCTGGCAGGAATCAGCACTTCCTCTCCCTCCGGGGTAGTCACCTCGAAGAGGAGATTGATAGTGGAATCATCCACATGATCGATGATGCCCACCACCTTGCCGGTAGGAACATCCACCAGTTGGAAACCGATGATTTCAGCCCAGCTCATGTGTTCACCATCGCTATCGGAAAGATGGCGCGGGAAATACACCTCGCAGCCTGTATAGTTGCGAGCCTGTTCCTGCGTATCAATATCCTCAAACTTCACCAGTACGTTTTCATCATTCTTAAAGCGGTATTCCTCCATATAGAAAGGAACGAGGATGCCGTTGATGTCGAGCACGAGATACTCCGCATCCACACGGTCGAAAACATCATCTGTGATAGCGAAGGTGATTTCTCCCTTCACGCCATGAGGCTTTCCGAGCTTACCTATCTTATATACGTCGTCACGTCTTATCATACTTTACTTTGAATTTTGAACTTTATGATTAGTAAAGCAAATGAATTCTTCACTCTTCGTTCTTCACTTACCTAATCGCAGACACGGGTAATCTTGGCACCCAATGCGTTGAGGCGGTTTTCGATGTCCTCATATCCGCGGTCTATCTGTGCGATATTGGCGATACGACTGGTTCCGTTGGCGCTCATGGCTGCTATCAGCAGGGCGATTCCGGCACGGATATCCGGGCTCGTCATTCTGCCTGCACGGAGCGTGAGCTTATGGTCGTGACCTACCACCACGGCACGGTGAGGGTCGCAAAGGATGATCTGCGCACCCATGTCGATGAGTTTATCCACAAAGAAGAGACGGCTCTCGAACATCTTCTGATGGAAGAGGACGCTACCGCGAGCCTGGGTAGCCACTACCAGCAGGACGGAGAGAAGGTCTGGAGTCAAGCCTGGCCAAGGAGCATCCGAGAGAGTCATGATGGTGCCGTCGATAAAGGAATCGATGACATAATGCTTCTGTTCTGGAATGAAGAGATCATCGCCCTCTACCTTGATTTTCACACCCAAGCGGCGGAAGGCATCAGGAATGATTCCCAAATTCTTGACCGATACGTCCTTGATGCGGACACCAGCGCCACACATGGCAGCCATTCCGATGAAGGAACCCACCTCGATCATATCCGGCAGAATGGTATGTTCGGTTCCATGCAGACTCTCCACGCCCACGATGGTGAGGAGATTGCTGGCGATACCGCTGATGCGTGCTCCCATCGCATTGAGCAGATGGCAGAGCTGCTGGATATAGGGTTCGCAGGCTGCATTATAGATGGTGGTAGTACCCTTGGCGAGCACGGAAGCCATGATGATATTGGCGGTACCCGTAACGGAAGCCTCATCGAGCAGCATATAGCAGCCCTTCAAGTGGTCTGCCTCTATCTGATAGACATTGCGCTCATCATCATGCATAAACTTGGCTCCCAAATATTTGAAACCCAAGAAGTGAGTGTCGAGACGACGGCGACCAATCTTGTCGCCACCCGGCTTGGCAATCGTAGCCTTTCCACAACGGCCCAAGAGCGGACCAATCATGAGCACGCTGCCACGAAGAGAGGAGCATTTCTTCACAAACTCTATGCTGTCCAGATAGTCGAGATTGAGTTCATCGCTCTGGAAAGTATAATCGTTGCGGCTATTCTGTGTCACCTTGACTCCAATTTCCTTCAGCAACTTGATGAGATTGTTGACATCGAGGATGTCCGGCACGTTCTTGATGCGCACAGGATCCTTGGTTAAAATCGTGGTACAGATGACCTCCAATGCCTCATTCTTGGCACCTTGTGGGACAATCGTTCCCTTGAGCGGGTGGCCGCCCTCTATGATGAATGACTCCATAAGCTACTTATTATTCCTTTTCTTGTTATTTTTCTGAGAAGCATTATTATTTTTCTGAGAACCGTTCTTCTGAGTATTGTTTCTCTGCCCATTGTTGTTTTTCTGCAGCACATTATCGTGAACCAGCACCAGTTTCTCAAACTTGAAGTTCTTCAGGTCGAGGTGGATCTTGCCATCGGTAAAACGGGCCAGGTCGGCAGCCACCTTTTCCTCATCGCAGGAGCCGTGGCTCCATTGTGCCAGGTCGCGTCTCATCTGATTGGCAGTCAGCTTCACCAGTTCATCACGCTCCTTTCCCGGTTCCATATTCTTCAGTCTGTCGAAGAGTTCAAACATCATGGAGCCATAGTGGCGCACAGGGATTCTCGTCTTCGGATAATCCATCGGATCGGGTCTTTTGGCAATATCCTCAGCCTGCTTCACGGCAAAGGGATAGTCGATATCGAGCTTGAAACCGCTCATGATGGCGAGATGGTCCCAGAGTTTGCGATGATGTTCCTCGGCATCTGCACCATCAGGAAACATGTGGTCCATGATGGCGATAATAGACTCCGCACAATGCTGGCGCTCAGCACGGTCTTTGATGCCGACAGCATGATCGACCATACTCTGAATCTCCCTGCCATATTCCGGCAAGACCAACTTTTCGCGTTGGGTATTGTAATCTAATCCTTCTATATTCATTCTAATGATGATTGATGAATGTTCTTTTTATATTATAATATGAGAAACCCGCCGTTAGAGCAGTTTCTTCCCTTAGAGCAGTTTCTTCCCTTAGAGCAGTTTCTTCGGCATCTTGGCCACAAAGTCCTTCAGATAGAAAGGAACGAAGTAAGCCACATCCTCGAACTTGCCTTCCACGAAGCGCTTCTCTGCCAGCGGAGCCATGTTCTTCGCCAACGGTTCGATGCCCTTCACGAGTCGGGCATTCGGATGATTGATGACCTCCATACATTTCTCGGCTCCATTTCCGAAGAAATAGACAGTTCCACGGTCGAGATACTCCTTGTAGGTTTCAGCATCCACGATATCAGCCTGGATAGGGCGCACCTCCTTCAGGGCACGATCCATCACCTTGGCATAGACTTCCATTCTGCGGGCATCAAGCATAGGAACGATAAGCGCATCTTCCTCAGCCGGATGCTCACCGAGCAATACAGGAACAGCCATCAGTTCGAGCGTAGGGATGGAGATGAGCTTCACATCACGGCCATAGCAGATTCCCTTCGCCATACTGACTCCGATGCGAAGACCGGTATAAGAACCAGGACCGCAACTTACCGCCACAGCCTCCAAAGGAATACCATGGGCATCTATGAAACTAAGAGCCTCATCTACGTAAACACCTAACTTAACTGCATGGTTAGGACCGCTGTGATCTTCCTTGTTGAAAACCACCTGTCCATTATCACTAATTGCTACTGAGCACACGTCGGTACTCGTTTCAATATTCAATATACAAGACATAATTTAAAAATATATTCTTAAATAAGGTGCAAATTTAATCATTTTCTCGCTTTTTTTTGTACTTTTGCAGAAATTTAACGTGAAAGATTATATGATACAGTCAATGACAGGCTTCGGAAAAGCTACCGTTGCCTACAAAGAAAAGAAAATTAATGTAGAGATAAAGTCATTAAACAGCAAGTCTTTTGACCTCTCTACACGTATAGCACCTCTCTATCGTGAAAAGGAGATGGAGATTCGCCAGATCATCGCTAAAATGCTGGAAAGAGGCAAGGTTGACTTTGCTATCTGGATAGAGAAAAGCGCGGGTGCTGATGCGACTCCTATCAACGCTGCACTTGTAGAGAATTATTACCACCAAATCAAGCAGATTTCGGCTCAGACCGGTATTCCTGAGCCTACTGACTGGTATGGCACACTTCTTCGTCTTCCTGATGTAACAACACGAACTGAAATGGAAGAATTGACTGAAGAGGAGTGGGAAGCTGCTAAAAGTGCAATTTTGCAGGCCATCGGTCATCTGGTGGACTTCCGCAAGCAGGAAGGTGCTGCTCTCCAGAAGAAATTTACGGAGAAAGTGGATAATATTCAGGCACTCCTTGCCAGTATCGAACCATACGAGAAAGCCCGTGTGGAGAAAATCCGTGCCAGCATCGTGAGCGGTCTGGAACAGATTCCTTCAGTCAACTACGACAAGAACCGCCTGGAGCAGGAGCTCATCTACTACATCGAGAAGCTCGACATCAGCGAGGAGAAGCAGCGCCTTACCAACCACCTGAAGTATTTCCGTGAGACCATGAACGAGGAAGGTCACGGCGTGGGCAAAAAACTCGGTTTCATCGCTCAGGAGATGGGGCGCGAAATCAACACCACCGGTTCTAAGAGCAATCAGGCTGAAATGCAGAACATCGTGGTGAAGATGAAGGACGAATTGGAGCAGATCAAGGAGCAGGTGCTGAATGCACTATAATTGGAATCATAAAATTAATGAAATAATTATGAAGAACGGATTATTAATTTTCAGCGCTCCTTCCGGCAGCGGAAAGAGCACGATAGTCAACTGGTTGATGAAGGAACACCCGGAATTGAAGTTGGCCTTCTCTATCAGTTGCACCTCCCGCGCCCCTCGTGGTACTGAAAAGAATGGTGTGGAATATTTCTTCCTCACTCCTGAGGAATTCAAGGCTAAGATTGCTAATGAGGAGTTCCTGGAATACGAGGAGGTTTATCAGGACCGCTTCTACGGCACGCTGAAATCTCAGGTGGAAAACCAGCTGAATGCTGGCGAATCCGTCATTTTCGACGTAGATGTCAAGGGTGGCGTTAATATCAAGAAATTCTATGGTGAGCGTGCCTTGAGCATCTTCGTGCAACCTCCTTCGGTAGAGGAATTGCGCCGACGTCTGAATGGTCGTGGTACGGATGCACCAGAGGTGATTGAGCAGCGACTTGCCAAGGCAAGCTATGAGCTGACATTTGCTCCACAGTTTGACCATGTAGTAGTAAACGACAACTTGGAGAAGGCGCAGCAGGAGGTTTATCAGCTCGTCAAGGATTTTTTAAGTGAAGAGTGAAGAATCCTAAGTGAAGAACGAAGAGTGAAGAATTCAAGTGAAGAATTTTAAGTGAAGAACGAAGAATGAAGAAAGTAGGAATATTCGGAGGAAGTTTCAACCCGATACATACCGGTCACATTGCTTTGGCCAAGAGCCTCTGCGAAAAGGCGGGACTGGACGAGGTGTGGTTTATGGTTTCACCACAGAATCCGTTCAAGCAGGCGGCAACCGACCTGCTTGACGACTCTTTGCGCTTCGAACTGGTGGAAAAGGCGCTCAAAGGGGAAAGCCAGCTGAAGGCTTGTAACTATGAATTCCATCTTCCGAAACCTTCCTACACCTGGCATACGCTCCAGGCGCTGAGCAAGGATTATCCCGACATTGCCTTCACCTTATTAATAGGTGGAGACAACTGGGCAGCTTTCGACAAGTGGTTTCATCACGACGACATTCTCGCCCACTACCCTATCGTGGTCTATCCCCGTCAGGGAGCAAGCATCGGAGCCGTTCCACAGGGAGTAACCATCGTGGAGACGCCCCTACTCAACATCAGCAGCACCGAGATTCGCCAGGCGATTCTTCAGGGGGAAAGTATCCACGGAATGGTGCCGGAAGCCATCGAGGACTTGGCATGCAGATATTATGAAATGAGAAGTGAGAAATGAGAAGTGAGAAATGAGAAATGAGAAATTATAATATGGAAGATATGAATTGGAAGAAATACATCAAGAAGGCTTTGTGCCTGGCATTTGAACCGATACGACGTAATGCTAACTTCTTTACGTTCATGTATATTTTGGGCATACTGACAGCCGTGGTAACGCTCCCGAGATGGGGTAAACTCTACGACAACCTGTATCTGGAACTGTTTTTCGACCTCTACATCGTTTGTGCCGTCTTGGCTTTGATTCCTAAGAAAGTACGCTTCTGCATCAGAGGTGTGCTCTATCTCATCTTGTATGCCGTGGCGATAGCTGATGTCTATTGCTTCGTCAATTTCGGCTCCACGCTCAACCCTTCCATGCTCATGCTGGTGGGCGAAACCAACAGCAGCGAGGCAAGCAACTTCATCGCAGCCTGCCTATCTACCGAGGTTATCTTCAGTAGTGTGGGCTGGGTATTGCTGCTTATCCTCGTGCAGATACTCACCGCCTTCCGCCGTTTCCGCCATTTCATCTGGAAAGTATCGGTACTCTTTGCCTCCTTCAGCAAACCGCTCTACGGTTGGCTTACCATTCATATTGATCGCATCACCCGACTCCTGCCTCAGGTAGCCGGCATCTGCTGCATCGCCCTCTTCATCTGGAGCGCCTGCACTTCCTGGCACAACAAGATGGCCATCCACAAGCTGATGACGGGCAAAACTATCGGCGAAGTGGAACATACCCTCACGGAGAAGGACTGCGCCAATCTCTACATGCCTATCTACCGACTCAATTTCAGCATCTACGCCAATAAGTTGGCAGCCAACCAGATTACCCAACTGATTCATGCTGCCGACAAGGTGGAGGTAGATACCTGCACCTACCGTTCGCCACAGATTGTGCTCATCATCGGCGAGAGCTTCGGCAAGCAGCATTCCCAGCAATACGGTTATTTCATGGATACGACTCCTTATCAGGTGGCATTGGAAAAGACCAAGAAACTGACCAAGTTTACGGATGTCGTGACCTGCTGGAATCTCACCAGCTTTGTTTTCAAGAACGTATTCTCCACTCATGTCATCGGCGAAAAGGGTGAGTGGTGCGACTACCCTCTCTTCCCGGAAATCTTCCGCAAGGCAGGTTACCACGTCACCTTTATCACCAATGAATTTCTGCCGCAGGCCAAGGAAGCCGTATATGACTTCAGCGGCGGTTTCTTCCTCAACAATCCGAAACTCAGCAAGTTGCAGTTTGACAGCCGCAACACGGAGCTGCACGCCCTGGACGACGGACTGTTGGAGGACTATGACAACGGACTGAAGGAAGCAGAATCCAACAGTAAGTATAATCTCACCATCTTCCACTTGATGGGTCAGCACGTGGATTACAAGACCCGCTACAAGCACAGTCAGACCCATTTCTGGGCGGGCAGTTACGAGGACAAGCGCCCCGAGCTGACCGACAAGCAGCGCAAGGTGCTGAGCCATTACGACAACGCCACCCTTTACAACGACTCTATCGTGGCGCAGATTGTGAAGCGCTATTCCAAGAAGAACGCCATCGTCATCTACATGCCCGACCATGGCGAGGAGTGCTATGAGGGCAACCGCGGTTTCATCTGCCGCAACCATTCTGCCAATATAGACTGGCCTTTGGCTCACTACGAGTTTGAGATTCCTTTCTGGATCTTCTGTTCCCAGAAGTACATCAGCAGCCATCGTGACATCTACCGCCAGATTCGCAAAGCGAAGGACAAGCGTTTCATGACCGATGCCTTGCCTCACCTATTATTATATTTAGCAGGCATCGAGACTCCTACCTACAATCCGAAGTACAACATCCTCAGCCCAGAGTATGACGAAATGCGCCCTCGCATCCTGAAAAACAGCGCCGACTATGACAAGTTGAGGGATGCGGAAATGGAGAAGCAGAAAAGGCTGAAGGATGCAGAAGCTGCCATGGGACATAAAAAGAAAAAGAAATAGGAATATTGCATATTCAAAACAAAATACGTAATTTTGCACCCATAAAAAAGAATATGCCCCTATCATTCAATAAAGAATAGGAGAAATAAGATATGAATACACCCACTTTAAGTCGTTCGGAATGTAATGTGCTGCGAGGACTTGCCATTATCGGCATTTTCCTGCACAACTACTGCCATTGGATAGGTTCTATCGTCAAGGAGAACGAGTATCAGTATTTTCAACACAACGTGGACTGGCTGAACCAGGTTTTGGTCAATCCAGACCTCAATCTGCCGTTCCATCTCATCTCATTCTTCGGACATTATGGCGTACCAGTATTCCTCTTCCTGAGCGCATACGGACTGGTATTGAAATATGAAGCAAAGCCACATCTTGATGCCTCGACACAATTTGTCAACATCAACGGAAAGACGATGTGGAACTGGAAAGAGCCGCTTCGCTTCATCCGCTATCATTATCTGAAACTCTTCAAGATGATGATTGTGGGATTCGTGGCCTTCACCATGCTCGACTACATCACATACGGTCCGCACAAGTATGCTACACTTGATGTTGTGGCGATGTTAGGTATGTTTAATAATATATTGCCCGACCCAGACCGCATCATCTGGCCAGGACCATTCTGGTTTTTCGGATTGATGCTCCAACTCTATATTGTCTATCGTCTGTTCATCTATCGCAAACATTGGGGATTCACCGTAGGACTGATGGTAGTCTGCATAGTGATACAGATAGCGTTGGGATGGGACAATCCAGAGAGTGAGGCGATGAACCGCTACCGCTATAATTTCATGGGAGGAATGTTGCCATTCGGGTTAGGCGTACTCTATGCCCGATATGGCGAGAAGATATTGATGACTTTCCATCACAACGTGACGAATTTCTTCGGCATCATCTTCTGCAGCTCCATCATCTACAGTCTCAGCGGCAGCATGATGGGATGGACCTTCGTGCCTCTCTTCATCTGTCTGCTCAGCGTACTGACCGCCAAATTTCTGTCAGGAGTCAACTGGTTGTCAGGAGTCAACAGGATATTGGAATGGATGGGCGGCATTTCGGCGGCACTTTTCGTCTGCCACCCTATCACACGAAAGATTTTCATCCCTATCAGCCGACAGGGAGATATGTATGCAGGTCTGCTCCTCTACATCGTATCGAGCATCTGCCTGGCTTGGTTGTTCACGCAACTGATGAAGAAAATACCAAATCCGAAGCTTTAGAAGCTTTTTTCGTTTTCCACCTCCATAATAAGAATACAAACAAGAAGACAAGAGGATTCTTCACTCTTCGTTCTTCACTCTCCACTTAGCTTACGCCTATGAAGATAAAAGATATAGAACTGGCGAATATCAGCCGATTTCGTGGTGAACTGATGGGAGCAGCCATGCTCTTCATCATCCTCTTTCATGTGGGATTGCCACGTGAAGATGCTTTCTATGGACTTCGCCGAATGGGAAATGTGGGAGTAGATATGTTTCTCTTCCTCAGCGGAATCGGTCTGTGGTTTTCATGGGTCAAGAATCCTGACGTTAAGCGTTTCTTCATCCGCCGTTATCTCCGCATTTATCCTGCCTGGCTCATCATCGCCTGCCTCTTCTACATTCCCCGTTTTCATGGCGGAAGTACGTGGGACTGGATTTATCTCTTCGGAGAGATTTCCATCAACTGGGGTTTCTGGCTGCACGATGAGTTGAACTTCTGGTACATTCCTGCCACGATGATGCTCTATCTCTTTGCTCCAGGCTATATGGAACTCATCAAGCGCCATCCTATCTACCGTTGGCTGCCCGTGGTCATGGTGATGTGGTGCATTCTGGTGCAATACGTTACTCCTATCCATCAGGCAGTAGGCCATCTGGAGATATTCTGGAGTCGCGTACCTATATTCTTCATCGGAATCAACATGGGCGAGATGGTGCGCCGCAAGGATACGCTCGACGGGGCAAGCATTTGGATGATCTGGATTATGTTTCTGATGACGCTTCTCTCCAGCATCTTCCTGGAGCAGGTGAAGCATGGTCAATTCCCGCTCTTCCTGGAAAGAATGCTCTATATCCCACTCACAGTAACCAGCATTCTGCTGCTCAACCGCATCTTTCGCCGCACTCCGAAATGGGTAAACAAGGCATTCATGTTTGTGGGCGCTTTGAGTCTGGAGGCCTACCTCATCCACATTCACTTCGTGCTCTACTATATCGAGAAATGGCATTGGAGCTATTGGCCTACCTTCTTCACCTGCATCGCCATCACGCTCCCTGCCTCCTGGATATTGGCTAAAATCGTAGGCGGGATTTCTAAGGAATTAGGCAAAATCCTGATGGAGAAGGAGAAAGGAGAATGAGAAATTAGAAGGGAGAAAGGAGAACTTTTTTGAAAAGGAAAAAGGACTTTGGAAAAGGGAAAAGAGGAACGAAAGGAAAAAAATAATCAAAATAGGACTTTATGAAAGAAAAAGAAATAGATAATATAGAAAAGGACAGTAAGGGGTTGTCTGCTCTGATGCGCCTCATTCGCCCGAAACAATGGATCAAGAACGGCTTTATCTTTATGCCGCTCTTCTTTGGCGGAGAGCTTTTCAATACCAGTGCCCTGCTGGCAGGAGTCATCGCTTTCTTCGCCTATAGTTTTGCTGCTTCCAGCATCTACTGTTTCAACGACATTTACGATGTGGAGGCAGACCGACGTCATCCCGTGAAATGCCATCGCCCGATAGCTTCCGGAGCCGTATCGGTAAAACAGGCGTATGGACTGATGTTTCTGATGCTGATACTCTCCATCGGTTTCAGCAGTCTGTTGGATGGTTGGAAAACGATGGGCATTATCCTTTTCTACTGGTGCCTGAACTTAGGCTATTGCGCAAAGTTCAAGCAGTATGCCATCATAGACGTTTGCATCGTAGCTTTCGGTTTTGTGCTCCGTCTGCTGGCAGGTGGTGTGGCTACGGGCGTGGTACTGAGCAAGTGGATTGTGCTGATGACCTTCCTCATCACCCTCTTCATGAGCTTTGCCAAGCGCCGCGATGATGTGATAAGAATGGAAAAGACCGGAGAGGCTCCACGCAAGAATACGAGCCGCTACAATCTGACTTTCATCAATCAGGCGATTACCATTACCGCCTCGGTCACTCTGGTCTGCTACATTATGTACACAGTAAGTCCGGAGGTTCTGGAACATTTCCATACCGACAAACTCTATCTCACAACGGTTTTCGTTCTGGTAGGACTCTTGCGCTACATCCAGATAGCAGTTGTTGACCAGCAGAGTGGCGACCCTACCAAGATTCTGCTCCGCGACCGCATCACCCAGGTTATCGTAGTAGCCTGGCTTGCCGCCTTCCTGTTCCTCATCTATATCGCATAAGGCATGAAACGGAATACAGATTTAGATTTCATCCGAGCTATTCTCATCATACTGATGATTCTCATCCATATCGTGAGTTTCGGGAATGCTTATCCTCATCTGAAGGCAGGCATTCTCTCGTTCATGATGCCTACCTTTCTCATCATCACGGGTTATCTGGTGAACATCGGGAAAACGGGCAGGCAGTTTGGCAAATATCTGCTTTGTCTGGCTCTGCCATACGTCATCATGGTGACGGGATTTTCCGTACTCTCCTATTTCCTGCCAGTAAGAGATGGCATTACCGAACTCTCCCTGTCGCAAATCGCCCAAAAAATCTTCGTCACTTCCATCGGTCCATATTGGTTTATCCAGACCATGATTATCTGTGGAATCTTGTATTACGGGAGCTTCCGGGCTTGTGATATAATCAGCAAATACAGGGGGCGTTGTTCTTGCAGGAATAGTAAGGGGAATGATTCTTGCAGCAATATAAACAAGGGAAAGACGGAGGAGGAAACCCTGTCTTTAACAACCCGTCTTTTTCTCTTGGCGATTCTGATGCTGCTGATGAGCAAGAGCCCTGCCCTGAACATCACGGCAGCCATTTATTATTTTGCCGGAGTTGTTATCCGCCAATGCCGCATCGACTTCAACAAGGTTTTCCGCCCTACTCCCTTGGCGTTCATTCTCTGGCCTTTCATCCTCTATCGGGAAGACCTCTATGACTGGGGGAACATGGCTGTTGCTTTCTCCTGCTGGTGCTGCATTTCTGCGCTTATGTGGTTGAACCAATATTACAAGTCGCAAATGATAGGAAAGTCCACCTTATTATATATAGGTAAGAACACGTTGCCGATTTATCTCTTCCATCCCATCTTCACAATGGCAGCGAAATTCTATCATCCTCTGTTCGCCTTCGACAAGAGTGAAATCCTCCTGGCTGCTTTTACCATTATCCTTGCCATCGCAGGAAGCATCGCTATTGCCAAGGTTATGGAAAAAACAAAATTGACTTATTTCTTCGGGAAAAAGGAAATACTGAGATGAAATGAGAAATGACAAATGAGAAATGAAATGAAATGATGAAAAAAGAAAAAATATATTGTTTCGATTTTGACGGAACGCTCACAAAGAAAGATACACTTATCGAGTTTATCAAATTCAGCATGGGGAAGACGCGCTTCCTCATGGGTTTCCTGCTCTACAGCCCCATCCTCGTGCTGATGAAACTGCATCTTTTCCCCAACTGGAAAGCGAAGCAGATTATTTTCAAGCACTTCTTCGGCGGTATGAGCATCGAAGATTTTGATGATTACTGCGTCAATTTTGCTGCTAAGAATCTCTATCTGCTGCGCCTGAGTGGTATTGGAAAAATACAAGAAGCCAAGCGCAAGAAAGAACGGGTATTGATCGTAAGCGCCAGTATCGACAACTGGGTGAAGCCTTTCTTCGACTTCCAAAACCTAACTGATGTGGAAATTCTCGGCACCCAGATAGAAGTAGCCAACGGTAAAGTAACCGGCTATTTCAAGACCAATAACTGCTATGGCGAGGAGAAAGTTCATCGCATCTGCGAAGCCCTGACTCGTACCATCAATAATGGAAAGGGAGCCTCAACACTCGATTTCGACCGTACACGATATGAAATCGAAGCGTTCGGAGACAGTCGTGGCGATAAGGAAATGCTCGCCTTTGCCGACCAAGGACATTATAAGCCGTTCAGAGATTCTCTCTAAACGGCTTATTTTATTCATATTAGAAATTTATCAATTTCCATGATTGAACAAATTTCTTTATTCATCAAATTCCATTAGATCCTATAAAACTTTGAAAGAATGGATAAGCTCCCCATCTGAGATGGATGTTTTATCATTCCTGCACAAACGTAGTAATGCTTCGAGGTGTAAGAACTGCCTTCTCCATACATTTTCCTACAGGAGCCAAACTCTCGGAGGAAACATCGCTGGTGCGGTACATTTCCCACTCCATCCGGCTCATTCCTGCCACCTGCAACGTAATAGGTTTGACGTCCTCAGAATAATTGATTGCCACCATCACCCATTTTCCATCCACATTTCTATAGGCAGAACACATCACGCCACGAGGGTCATTATATCCCTCCTCCACCTGCTTTCCGGCTGCATCAGTAGCTGAAATGTCGTAGCGCTGGGCACCAGGACGGATAAAGCGGGAATAGTTGCCCAAAGACCAGAGGAGTTTGGAATCAACTGCCCAACCGGTTTGCCAGCCATCCCTACTGTAGATGCGGAGCAATCCATCGCGATAGTCGCCACCAGCAGCACGCCACCAGCTCCAGCTTTCGGCGTTGGCATAAACCAGGTCGTGATGGATAATGCGGGCTACGTAGAGAGCGGTCTTCATGGAGAAATCATAACCTCCGCCACCGCCTATTTCCTCATCATTACCCATGATGCAAGTCTCGGTCTGCCAGAACTTAATGCCCTTCTGTCGGCAGGCTTCCCTTATCTGCATACGCACTTCACGCATATAAGGTACTGGCGTATTGGTCCAATAACTGTGACCACCTATCAGCATCGGCACCTGCTTTACGTTGCCCAAGTAGGTTTTCGTACTGTCTTTGGTAAAGAAAGCGTTGATTTCATAACCCCTCTGCCAGTCGGTCTCATGCGTAGCCAACATACAGCGGTAATCGCTCGACTCGTTGATGAGGATTTGCGTATTCATTTTTTCCTTCACCAAGGCCTTGCTCAATTCTCTTACCACCCGGGTCACCTCACGGTTGGTAGCAGGACTTCCCTCCTGCTTCGGTCCCGTCCAGTTCCAATGTCCATCGGGTTCGTTGATCGGACTCATATAGTCGATGTGGATACCGTCGTGCTCCTCAATCCCCTTGAGCGAAGTGGCGATAAACTTTCCAAACTTCTGATAGCAGTCGTCTTTCAGGTTGATGGTTCCTCCCCGTCCGGTATTCGTGGCGAGTCCATTTTGCGTATAAAAGACGGGAGCAGAATTGCAGAAAGCCAGCAAATAAGGAACTCCTCTCTGCTTGGCGAGTTTCAGGAAGCGTCGTTGCCCCGCCTGCTTATTCCAGTCGTAGGTTCCATCGGCATTCAGAAAGCATTGGGTTCGGGTACCTCGCTGAATCTGCGAAGCCTCTCCCTGTTCCTCGCTTCCTGCGCCCAGATTGAATCTCCAGAGCGACAGACCAATTCCCTTCGGTTTCCCCATCTCATCATTTTCCACGGAAAACAGCCAGTCTGCTATCTGCTCCTGTTGCTTTTCTGGCCAGAGACCGAGAAACTGCATACTCCACGCATCACTTGCGCCAAAGTGCTGGATATGCTGCTCTGGCGAAGTAGGAAGAATGGTAAAATGAACCGCCTCTCCTTGCGCCGGCAAGAAAGAAAGGCTGAACGCCACAGTTGCCATCAGGCATTTTGAGTCCCTCTTCCAGGGCATCATCTTCTTGTCTTTTTTCATATCTGATTTTCTGTTATTCTATTAAACTTATGCACGTCTCCAAGGGACTTTTTGCTTAATCCACCACTCCTTTTTTATAAAGGTAGTTTCTGCTGCAAAGATAATGCAAATGAGCGCAATGAAAACTTGTTTTCAAATTGCCGAATGCAGCTTATCTTATGCAAAGATAAGACTTTTACCGAAATTCGCAAAATATTTCAGAATAAATATATCGAAATCCGTAAATTGTTAGATTGCAATCTACTGTCCAAGAATTAGACGGTTATGTCTAATTATTAGACAGCTTACTTATTGACTATTTCACATAACAACCTGATTATCAGTATATTAAAATATTGGCACGGCTCTTGTCCTTATCATGCCAAAATGAAGAAGATTATGAAAAGAATAGGAATATTGATAGGATGGCTGGTCTGGGCGGCTGGAGTATCGGCACAGAGCTGGAGCCTTGACGACTGCATGAAATACGCCGTGGAGCACGCCACGGAGGTGAAGCGTGAGGTGGTACATGCCCGCCAGCGCAAGCAGGATTACCAGCATGCCGTGGCAGGATTCCTGCCTACCGTTACGGGCGGCGTGCAGGGACAGTACGCCTGGGGACGAAACATCGACCCGGAAACCAATACTTATAATAATGTAACGACATTCAACAACTATTATCAGCTTTATGCCGAACTGAATGTCTTCGATGGTTTCGCCACCATCAACGCCTTGAAGCAGGCTAAGCTGAGCCGGGATTATTCAGCCACGGCGATGCAGAAGATTCAGGACGACCGTGCCATCGACGTGATGCAGAAATATGTGGATGCTGCCTATGCTGAGGCAAGCATTCAGATAGCAAGCGAGAAACTGAACGAAAGCAAGCGGATGTTAGTTAAGATGAAGCGCCTGTATGAACTGGGCGAGAAAGGCCGCCCGGATGTGGTGCAGATGGAATCGCAGGTAGCGGAAGATGAATACAATCTTACGCATCAGGAGAATGTGGCAAAACAGAGTCTGCTCGCCTTGAAATCGGCGATGAATTTTCCGGTGGATGAGGAACTGAAAATCCAGATTAAAGAGGAACAGAATTTGAAGTTAAAGACTGGAAATGAGGAGGTTCCTGGATTTGGAGTAAACTACGAAACCGTTTACCAGAACTTCCAGCATATTTCTCCCGATTTGAAGTCGGCAGAATACGAAGTGGAGCGGGCACGTTATGATTATAAAATAGCAAAAGGCAGATTGCTGCCATCACTCTCTCTCGGTGGCGGCATTTCTACCAACTATTATAAGAATCTCTCTCAGAAAGGGCAATACGATGGGTTTGCCTCGCAGTTTCACAACAACCAGGGCGAATACCTCGCATTGACCCTTTCCATACCTATTTATAATAGTGACCGCTGGCACAGCGTGAAGAAGGCACGCAACGACTGGCAACTGGCGCAGGTGAACCTGGAGGAAACCCGTCGCAAGCTTCACGACCAGATAGCCCAGGCGGTAATGGATGCAGAGGGTTACGCCAAGGAGTTGCATCAGATGCAGAAGAAGGTGGCCTCCGATTCGCTCGCCTATCACATGTCGAGCCGGAAGTTTGAAGAAGGAATGCTTTCCACCTTCGACCTTCATACCGCAGCCCAAACGCTTCTGAAAAGCAGGATCAAGGAACTCCAGATGCAGATGCTGCTCATTATCAAACAAAGGTTGGTTGCTTATTATCAGGGAGAAAATTTAATTAAATAAACCTGGAGAATGCAAGTGAATTCTTCACTTTTCGTTCTTCACTCTTCACTTAAATTATGGATATAAAGATAGAAAAGAAAAAATATCTCGTGCCTCGCAAGTATTGGGCATGGATTGGCGGAGGAGCGGTTTTAATCGCAGTCCTCATTTGGTTGGGATTGAGCAATTTCTCTTCCACCCTGAAGGTGGACAGGAAGGGATTGAGCATCGGAACCGTAGAGAAGGCGCAGTTCAACGATTATGTTTCGGTGGATGGACAGGTGGTTCCTATCTCCGTGGTGCAGATCAGTTCCGAGGAAGGTGGTATTGTTCTGGAGAAAGTGGTGGATGAAGGTGCCCACGTGAATAAGGGCGATGTAATCGTGAAACTGAGCAATTCGAATCTCGACTTGGAAATTCTGAATGCCGAAAGTGAACTTGCCGAAAAGCAGGATATGCTTCGCAACACCCAGATTTCGATGGAGCAGGATCGTCTGAACAATAGCAACGAGGAACTGTCGCTTTCGCAGGATGTCATTACCAAGCGCCGCTCCTATCAGCATCAGAAGGCGTTGCACAAGGAAGAACTCAATTCGCGCGAGGAGTATCTGAAGGCTAAGGAAGATTACGACCTTGCCGTCAAGAAGCATGCGCTCATCAGCAAGCGATTGAAGAAGGATGCACAGCTCCGCCGTTCGCAGATGGATCAGATGGGCGATAATCTGGAAGCCATGCAGAAGAATGTGCAACTGGTTCGCCAGCGCAAGGAGAAGCTGAACATCCGCAGCACCATTTCGGGCGAAATCGGCTTGCTCGATGTGGAGCTGGGACAGAGCATTCAGGCAGGACAGAAGATTGGCGTCATCAACGACCTCAGCGATTTCAAGGTGCAGGCGCAGGTGGATGAGCATTACATCGACCGGGTAAAACCGGGACTTACTGCCACTTTCGACCAGAACGGCAAGCATTATCTCCTGCAGGTCCGCAAGGTTTATCCCGAGGTAAGAGACGGCAGGTTCCGTATCGACTTCGTCTTCAAAGGTGTTCGCCCTGGCAATATCCGAACCGGTCAGACCTATTATGTAGATTTGCAGCTCGGTCAGTCGAAGCAGGCAATAATTATCCCTAAAGGCACGTTTTATAGTGTAACGGGTGGTCAATGGATCTTCGTATTAGACAAGAGTGGCAAGAAGGCTTATCGCCGAAAGATTACCATCGGTCGCCAGAATCCTCAGTATTATGAGGTGATTGAAGGCTTGGAGCCGGGCGAGCAGGTTATCGTTAGCGGCTATGAGGCTTATAAGGATAATGAACAACTCATTATTAATTAAGAATTTAGAATTAATAATTGTGCATACGCCTTTGAGGCAAGAGAATTATACATTGTACATTATAAATTATACATTAAATAAAAATGTTGAATCATATTATTAACGCATTCAAGAATCTCCCCCGGAAGGGCCAGCACAATTTCGTGAAGATATTGTGCCTCTCGCTCGGCTTGGCAATCAGTTCGGTGATTATAGCCGAGATTTATTTCGAGCAGACTTACGATACGTACTTTCCAGGATGGGAAAGGACGTACCAGATTTCAGAAGTGGGCAGTAACCAAGGGCAGAACATGCGCTTTCCTCAGACATCTGGAGCTATAGCGCAAGGAGTGAAGCAATATGCTCCGATGGTGGAAGTGGCTACGAGCACCCATTGGTTGATGACGAATGGTCAATGCAAGTTTGAAAACCAACGCACACTATCTGCCAATATGATGTTAGCAGATAGTTGCTTCTTCGATGTTTTCCCACAGAAGATATTCGTGGGCAAGGCAAAGCAAGCTTTATCGCAACCTTTGGCTTGCCTCGTTGACACCGACTTGGCGGAAAAGATAGGTGGCAATGTTGTGGGCAAGCGGTTCACCAATCCTAACTATCCCGGAATTACCTTCACGATAGCTGGTGTCTTTGACAGTTTCCCATGGGGGGCTTCTCTTCATGGCACAAAGGTCATCGTGTCCATGTGTAGTTTGCCTCGTCTCTTTTCTTTCGATGGTAGAAGACAATGGGAGGGCAATGATGCCTATGTGTCATATATTCGCCTAGCCAATGGACATCAACCCGGTGAATTGAAACCATACGTAGATAAGATGTGTCAAGATCATCATGACCAGAAAGAGATGAAGCAAAATGGAATCACCCTCACCTACGACTTTACCCTGCTGAGCGAGATGTATACTCATAATTCTTATATCAAGATGATGGGGTGGATATTGGGCATTGTGGCTTTTGTGCTTCTCTTTACTTCTGTGATGAATTATCTGCTTATTATCGTGGGCAACCTTGTTACTCGCTCTCGTGAGATGGCGGTGCGAAAGTGTTATGGTGCAGAACCTAAGAACATTCATGCCGTTATCTTCTCTGAGGCTTTGGTGCATGTGGGGTTGGCTATCGTCTTGGCTGCTATCTTGTTGTTCCTCAGCAAGGGAACCATTGAGAATTTCCTTTCTGCGCCAGTTGCCACCTTGGTGTTCAATCGTGGCAGTTGGATTCTGGTTGCAATCTGTCTCTTGGTGCTTTTCATCGGCGGATTCGTGCCTGGTTATCTCTACAATAAGATACCTGTGGCAACCGCTTTCCGTGGGTATAATGAGAATCGCAATCGTTGGAAGCTTGCCTTGCTTGGCATCCAGTTTGTCATATCAGGCTTGTTGTTCAGCTTGCTTTTCGTGGTCAATAATCAGTATCTTATGATGTTGTTTTCCAATCCTGGTTATGAGCCTCGTGATGTGGCAATTGTTTATGTGGATGCTATCAATGCCGATCAGCGTGGTCAATGCTTATCTGAAATCAAACGTATGCCAAACGTTGAGGCTTGCAGTTCTACCTATAACATACCGCTCGGTGGGTATGGGGTCAGTGGTAATATGATAAGCATACCTGGCGATGATAAGAATCTCATCAATATATCGGAAATGGAAGGAGTGGATGACAACTACTTCAACATGATGCAAATCCCTATTGTGGATGGCACATTCTTTACCGAGCGTAATGATAATTGCCGTCAGGTGATGGTTTCTAAGCGTGTTGCCGAGAAACTGAGCAAGATAGGACATTGGAAGGATGGCGCTATCGGAAAACATATTTGCAGTACGGGGCATTTTGATTTTTCAGGAAGGTTGGAGGATCTCACTATCTGTGGTGTGTTCCGAGATTTTCGCAAAGGTTCTTTGGCTAACAATGATGATGATACGAAAAACTTTCCAATGATATGCTTCTATTCGGCAAAAACAGCAAAATACATGCTTGTCAAGATTAAGAACTTGACGGCAGATGACCTCTCTCGACTCAATGAGAAGGTGAAGGCAATGTATCCGAACAATGAGGTGACGGTGCGTAGTTTTGAAGCAGAACTTAATGCGCAGTATGCTCCCCAGCTCAATTTTCGCAACGGAATCCTGGTTGCCGGCATCGTGACGATAATTATTGCCCTCTTCGGATTGGTGGGCTATACGAGTGATGAAGTGAACCGCCGCCGCAAGGAGATTGCGATAAGAAAGGTGAACGGAGCGAAGGTGAAGGATATTCTTCGCATCTTCCTGAAGGACATTATGAAGATTGCCTTGCCTTGCATCATCGTGGGCGACTTGGGGGCTTGGCTGATTGCCAGACAATGGCTCATGTCGTTTAGCGAGAAGATTACGATGACGCCTTTGCTGTTTATCGGCGTTACCATCATCTTGCTCGTCATCATCGGGCTTTCCGTCGTCATCAACTGCTACAAGGTGGCGAATAGTAATCCGGTGAAATATCTCAAGGATGAATAATATTAAAAGTAAAAAAGTAAAAAGGTAAAAAAGTAAAAAGATAAGAAAATGCTTAAAATAGAGAATCTTTGCAAGTCATTCCGCACAGAAGATGTGGAGACGATTGCTTTAAATAATGTATCTTTCACAGTAGAAGACGGCGAGTTTGTCGCCATTATGGGACCATCAGGTTGTGGCAAATCCACCTTGCTCAACATCCTCGGTTTGCTCGACAACCCAACTTCGGGAAAATATTTCTTAGACAATCACGAGGTGGCAAACCTGAAGGAAAAGGAGCGTACGGATGTGAGAAAGGGAGAAATCGGTTTTGTGTTCCAGAGCTTCAACCTGATAGATGAATTGAATGTAGAGGAGAACATCGAACTTCCTCTTACTTACCTCAACATTCCGAAGGCAGAGCGCAAGGCAAAGGTGCAGGCGATTATGAAGCGAATGGCCATCAGCCATCGTGCCAAGCATTTCCCTCACCAGCTTTCGGGTGGTCAGCAGCAGCGAGTAGCCATCGCCCGTGCCGTGGTCTTTGGCCCGAAGCTCATCCTTGCCGATGAGCCTACGGGTAACCTCGATTCCAAGAATGGAGCCGAGGTAATGCATCTGCTTACCGAGCTGAACCATGAGGGCACCACCATCGTCATGGTAACGCATAATGAGCATGATGCCAAGATAGCCCATCGCACCATCCGCCTGTTTGATGGACAGATTGTGGAGGAGGAGGGCAATCAGCTTTAGTGCTTCTGTTATGGGATGATGATGCGGAAGGTGGTGATTCCCTGTGCCTTGTCCTGATGGAGCGAGAGGCTGCCGCCGCTTACTCGCATAATCTGGCGGGAAAGGGAGAGCCCGATTCCGCTTCCTTCCGGCTTCGTGGTGAAGAACGGGATGAAAATATGAGAGGCTACATCTTCGGGGATGAGACCGGCGTTGTTGCTCACGTCGATGATGATGGATTCCTGGGCATTGGCGTAGGCTTTGAGACGGATAAATGCCTTCTTGCTTGCCACGGATTGCAAATCTGCGGAGCGGCATTTCTGCTTGTCTTCGCTTTCCTTTTCCTTGAAAGCTTCTACGGCATTCTTCAGAAGATTTGTTACTACGTGAGAGAGGAGGCTCTCATCGGCGTAAACCAGCAAATCCTTGGGAGAAACCGAAATCTCTACTTCGCGGTTGCAGAGCATCGCCATTCTTTCCAGGAATGGTTCCACATAGAAGAGAGCTGGCTGAGGCTGGGGAACATGGGTGAAACGGCGATAGTTGTTGACGAAAGCCAACAGCTCGGTTCCTGTTTTGTGGATGGTTTCCAAGCCTTGCTTCAAGTCTTTATCCTCTGTAACTCGGGTAAGCAGAGTCTCGCTCAGCGAAGTAACCGGTGTGATGGTATTCATGATTTCATGGGTCAGCACACGAATCAGTTTAATCCAAGAATCCACCTCCTGATTGCTCAGCTCGTGGCTCACGTCGCTTAGGGCGATGATGCGCACGTGCTTGTCTTTCAGCATGGCTTGCGTCTCATGTTTTGCCAGGTGTTCATCCTTCAGTTTTCCTTTTACCTGGTTCATGTGGGTAAGCACATCCGTATCGAGCAATCGGAGGGCTGCCTGGTTGTGCTGCAGGATATTATCATGACTATCTACCACCAGTATGCCCGTATCTACTGCATTCAGAATCTGCTCGTAATATTTCTCCCGCTCCATCTGTTCCTCTCTCGTATGTTGCAGGAAGAGCTTGATGCGGTTGAGTGATTTGTGCAGAATCTTATCTTCCTTAAACCCCTTCTCCGTAGGAAAGTTGAAGGAGAAATCCCCATTATCTATCGCATCAAAAAGGAAGGTTACCTTCTTGATGTTGCGGCGATAGTGGCGGTAGAGGCGAATGTAACCCACTACAGCCACGAGCAAAAGCACGATAATTATAATTAGTTTATAATCCATATCGCTTAATCTTATTATAAAGCGTCTGGCGAGAAATACCTAACCTTGCGGCTACCACCGACAGATTTCCCTCACATTCCCTGATGGTTTTCTCTATCATTCGGCTCTCCATCTCGTCGAGCGTCTGAACCTCTTCCAGGGGTTTCTCTCTTCTCTGCTGGTTTCCGCCGTCAATATCTTCGGCAGAAATCATTCCGCCATCAGACAGAATCACGGCCTTTTCGATGGCGTGCTGAAGTTCACGGATGTTTCCGTACCATGGCAAACTGGTAAGTTTTTTCTCAGCTTCTTCCGAAAGACGGAGGTTCACCTTATTATATAAATCGCCATATTGACGGAGGAATCTTTCTGCCAATGGAACGATGTCTGATTTTCTCTGTCTCAGGGCAGGCAATTCCAGATGGATGGTGTTGATACGATAGAGCAGGTCCTCTCTGAATTCGCCATCGTTTACCATCTGCTGCAGATTGCGGTTGGTGGCGCAAACCAGTCGTACGTTGATGGGAATCTGCGTACTTCCGCCCACTCTTACGATGCTTCTGCGTTGCAGGGCGGTAAGGAGTTTTGCCTGAAGACCATAGGATAGGTTTCCTATCTCATCCAGGAAGATGGTGCTGCCGTCGGCAAGCTCAAACTTACCCGGTTTATCCACCTTGGCATCAGTAAAGGCACCCTTCACATGACCGAAGAGTTCGCTCTCGAAAAGGGTTTCCGTGATAGCTCCCATATCCACAGGCAGCATCTTTTTCGCACTTCTTGTGGACATACGATGTATTTCGTTGGCTAACACCTCTTTACCTGTTCCGTTTTCGCCCGTAATGAGGATGTTTGCATCGGTTGCGGCAACCTTTTCTACAATAGTTTTCAAATTGTTCATCACTTCGCCATCTCCCCAATACATCATGCCAGCCGAATCATTTCCACCTTTTCTGCTGATAGCTTTATCTGTAGGCTTATTCTTATCCCTTGCCTCTATCAGCGTACGAACCAATTTCTCATTTTCAAAAGGCTTCACGATGAAGTCGGCGGCACCTTCCTTGATGCCTGTTACGGCAAGTTGGATGTCGGCATAGGCGGTAAAGAGCACCACTTCGGTTTTCGGGTTGATGCTCTTGATTTCCCTGAGCCAGTACAATCCCTCGTTTCCCGAATTGATTCCGCTGGAGAAGTTCATGTCGAGCAGCACCACGTCAGGATGCTCCTCTCTCAGTTTGGCTGGGATGGAGTTAGGGTTGGCGATGGTGATGATGCCATCGAATATGGGTTCCAGCAGCATCCTTACCGTAGTAAGAATGTTGCGGTTGTCATCAACAATCAATATCGTTCCTTGTTTCTTAATCATGGTGCAAAGTTACGAAATATCATAGAAAGTAGGTCCTGATTGTCTAATAATTAGACGAAAAAATGCCGATAGTGGCGCCAAAAGTTGCTTTTCCGGCAGCTTTTGGCACCCTTATCGGCACTTGTTTATTCAAAATTCTGATTCCTGATGAGGAATTGCTTATCCTAAAAGGGGAATTACTTATCCTAAAAGGAGAGTTACAGCTCTATCGGAACCACTATCTTTATGCTGAAGTTGCGGCCCATATTGTAAACGCCTCTTCTGCCTGTAACCTGGTTTACGTCAAGATACTTCAGACGGCTCAGGTGGTTCTGGTAAGCACGGTTGGTAAGGTTCTCGCCCGAAAGATAGAGCGAGAGAAGGCGCTTGCCATGAAGCTTCACGTCGGTACCGGCATACATATTTAATAAGGTGTACGATGGCGTAGCGGTCTCCGTCTCGTTGGCTGCAAAATAATGGTTCTGGCGAAGATTGCAATCCATCTGTAGCTTGACGAAGAGATGGTCGAAAGTCTTGCCGTCGCAGACAAACTCATACCTTACATCCGAAACCCAGCGAGGGGCTGGGGTGAAAGGCAGATACTTTGATTCGGATGGCTGATGCAACTGAACCGAGTTGACATACGAGAAGGTGTTGCCGATATGCAGATGCTCCACAGGGTGGATGTCGATGCTCGCCTCACCACCTAAGATGCGGGCGTCGCCCGATGTAAACTGATAGGCTGGCGTTTCGTCGATGAGGACAGGCAGATTGTTCTCATCTGCCAACTTCTCGCTATAGATATAATGGTTGATGCGATTGGCAAACAGCGAGAGCTCTGCCGAAATGATAGGCGAAGAATAATCCCAACCAAGGTCGAATTGCCAGCTGTTTTCCGGCTTCAGACTGGTATTTCCCAATTCGTATCGCTGGGTTCCCTCGTGCACACCATTCGATGATAATTCGCTGATATTTGGAGCACGGAATCCTCTTGCTAAGTTCAGCTTGATATTGAAATCAGGCAGGATTTCGTAAGCCAAGCCGATGCTTCCGGTCACTCCCTCAAAGTTGCGCTTAAAGGCTTGAAAACGGAATGAATCATTCAATTCAAAACGATGCGATTCTGCATCATCCTCTTCTCTCAAAGCCTCGCTGTGCAGATGGCGATGATCGTATCTGATGCCGCCGCTCAGGTTCAGTTTGCCTATCTCCTTGCTCACCGTGGCAAATACGCCATAATCGAAGAGATGATAGGCTGGAATCAGGAACTCAGAACCTTTGTTTATCGACTGCTGCCACATGCCGTTGATGCCCGTAGAGAACTTCCATCCATTCATTTCCGGCGAGAGATAATGCAGGTCGTAATTCATGGTATGGAGCATGAAGTCGAGTCCGCATTCCTTCGGATTCTCTTCCTCCTCAAACTCCTGACGGCGGTTCTGCTGATAACCCAGGAGGAACTTCAGATTGCCGTCGCCCAGGAACCAGGAATTATCAAGTACAGCCTTGTAATGATGAATCTGCTGATAAGGCATCGGCTTGCCATAGCTCTTGGCATCGTAGCCTTCCGGAATTTCCAGTTCGCCCGTTTTCTCATCTCTTTCTCCCTCTACGATGCCCGGAGTGAGATGATAATAATCGAGTGTGAGATGCGAATGCCCCTGGCGGTAGTTCCAGCCGAGAAGCTGCGAGAATGCCTGCTCTCTGAGTGATGAACCGAATACATAACCATCGTATTTATTCTTGTAGGCATGCGCCATCTTTCCGCTGTAGCGGGTGTTCCATACAAATCCGCCCTGGTTGCCGGCAAAGTTGAGCGAATAATCGAAAAGTCCGTTGTTGGTTTGATAACCCGTTGAGAAATTTGCTCTCATGTCGCCCTTGGCAAGCGTTGGAGCAGAATGGAAGATGAGTACGCCAGCCATCGCATCCGAGCCATACATGAGACTTGCCGGACCTTTCAGAATCTCTACGGAATGCACCGAAGCCGGGTCGATTTCTATTCCGTGTTCATCGCCCCATTGCTGCCCTTCCTGTCTGATTCCATCGTTCACCACGACCACGCGGTTATAGCCCAGGCCACGGATCACAGGCTTTGAAATTCCGCTTCCCGTGGTAATCTGCGAAACGCCTGGCTGGTGGGCGATGGCGTCGATGATGTTGGTAGAAGGTTGCATTTCGAGCTGGCGGGCAGAAACGAAGGAGATGGGTGCGGGCGATTGCTTCAGTTTCTGGCTGCCCGTCAAGCCTGTTACCACCACTTCGTTCAGTTTCACGCTCGATTCCGTCAGCGGCTGGTGTCTGGTAGAATCGTTTGCCTCTTCTTCATGAATGTTTGCTTCCTTCTTATCATGATTTGCTCTGTTTATAGCCATAGCAGGGGCTGTTGCCGATGAGCACAGACTCATCAGCAATATTGATTTCAATATTGTTCTCATTATTTATTTTTATTACCTTATTTTATTCTTTTTCCTATCGATTAGAGATAAATCATCTGGGATTCATCGCGCAGAGCCTATTCGCCTGCAACTAATCATATAGAGACTATTCAACTGGGATAAATCGTATAGAAACAATCCTGCTGAGATTCATCGTTTAGAGATAAATCTTCCGGGATTCATCGTTTAGATACAATCAATCCTTTAGAAGAAAAACAATTAGTGAAAAAGATAATAAGGTGGAGCACGGGTAGATTTTACCCCCTTCGCCCTACACAAGCAAGGAGAGCAGTAGGCACGGCGAGGGGAGAAATGAAGCACGGCGAGGGCAACCCAAACCACGAGGGATGGAGCCAGATAAGGAGTGCTTTGCAATTGGCAGAGCACACAGTCGTGCATGGTATTCTGCAGAGCTATCAGATGCCCGTCGTGATGAATATGATGGGCGCAATCTGCACAATAGAAACCAGCCTGACTTCCCTGCGCTTCCCCATGATGGTGAAACGTAACGACCAACAGCATCGGTATATAAACCAATAACAACAGCCAGGAAATTCTGATTCTCTTATGCGTTATCCTCTGCATTTATCTACAGTATTCTGTTTTTATTTGCAAATTTAATCATTTCTGTCGGGATTATTCTTAGGATTCCGATATTTTAACGAAGATTATTTGTTTTTCAGCAGGAAAGCCATGTAGAGGGGAAGAATGAGAGTTTGTGCTCATCACTCTTCCATTCTTTGAGATATTTCTCGATTTTTCGTTTAAACATCTGTTTTCTAATGATTTATGATGTATTACTCTTGATACTGTGCACGTTTTTCAAGGGACTTTTTGCTCTATTCTGCCACTTTTTCAAGGGACTTTCGGTTGCAAAAATACAAAATTTCCTTTTAAAAAGGAAAGAAATCGACAATTATGTCCTTTTCAAAAGGAAAGTTTATTCTTTCTTTATCCCAATCTTGTATTTTTAACTCCGATTTGCTTGTTGTTCTCAGAAATTTTGCTTAACTTTGTGCAAAAATCAAAACGGTGCAGATTATGGCAGCAAAATTCTATCCTGTAGGCATTCAGACATTCTCGGAGATTATCACCAAGAATTATCTCTATGTTGACAAGACCGGTTACATCCATCAGATGACCCATTCTGGCAAGAAATATCTTTTTCTGAGTCGCCCTCGTCGATTCGGAAAGTCGCTTCTTGTCTCTACCTTGCAAAGCTACTTCGAAGGAAAGAAGGAACTTTTCAAGGGATTGGAGATGGAAAGGCTGGAACAGGATTGGGTGGAATACCCTGTCTTGCATTTTGATCTGTCGGGTGGCAAGCACATGCAGGAGGATGCGCTGGTACGCTATCTTCTCTTTATTCTGAAACAGCATGAAGAGAAATGGGGAATCATGACGGATGCGCCCGACCCAAATGTAAGATTGCTCAATCTCATCAGCCAAGTTTATAAGCAAACCGGCAAGCAGGTGGTCATTCTCATCGACGAATACGATGCGCCCCTCCTGGATGTGGTGCACGAGGAAAACCAGCTGGCGGCTCTCCGTCAGATTCTTCGCAATTTTTTCAGTCCCTTGAAGGATTCTGACTCCATGCTGCATTTTGTATTCCTCACAGGCATTACCAAGTTTTCGCAACTCAGCATCTTCAGCGAGTTGAACAACATCACCAATATCAGCATGCTTCCCGAGTATGCGGGCATTTGTGGCATTACCAAGGAGGAGATGCTTACCCGGTTAAAAGAGGGGATACAGGAATTGGCCGAGGCAAAGAACTGGACGATGGATGAGACGCTGAGCCGACTCAAAGATTATTACGACGGCTATCATTTTGCATCAGAATCGCCTGATATCTTCAATCCGTTCAGTTTGCTCAGCAGTCTTTCGCTAAAGCGGGTAGAGCCATTCTGGTTTTCTACGGGAACTCCTACCTATCTCATCAATATGATGAAGAAGTTTGGTGTCAACTTCAGCGATTTCGCCGAATCCATGGAAGCGGGCGTTTCAGACTTTGATGCGCCTACAGAAACGATGACAACTCTTACGCCTCTGCTCTATCAGAGTGGCTATATTACAATCAAGGATTATGAAGAGGCTTACGATTCCTATACTTTGGGTATTCCGAACAGAGAAGTGCGGCTGGGGCTGACCAAGGCGCTGATTCCTTACTATGTAACGCCTAACACGCAGAATGCCAATAATACGACCCGCAATATGGCTCGTGCCTTCGATAAGGAAGACCTGGGACTAGCCTTGCAGTATTTGCAGACTTTCCTGGGCACGGTTCCATATTGTGCCCATACGGACTATGAGGGGCATTATCAGCAGATGTTCTATGTCATCTTCTCGCTTCTTACGGCTTGGATGGTAGATGTAGAAGTACATACTCCGAATGGCAGGGTTGATATCGTGGTTATGACGAAATCTCGTCTTTACCTGATAGAGTTGAAACTTAATCAGAATGCCCAGGTGGCGATGCAGCAGATCAATCTCAAGAACTATCGCCAGCGTTTTGCCTTGTCGGGCCTTCCTATAACCAAGGTCGGGATTAATTTTGATAGTGCTACGCATAACATCACGGATTGGGTCGTGGAGTGAGAAATGCCTTTTTCTTGTTCTAAAGCTCTAGTTGTTGTCTTGCAGTAGCCATTTCCAGATAGGTACGACCTCTATCGTATAGCCATCTGCCATTATTTGGGTCTGGTAATCACGGGTGATGATGTAGCCGTGATAGCCTGGAAAGGCTTTCAGAAATTTAATCAGTCCTCCTACTTCTCGCTCGTAGGTTGCCTCATCATTCAGATTGTAAGATACCTGTATGGCCAACTGGGCAGAAGGAACGCAGAAATCTATCTCTACGTTCTTGTTGAAATAATAGAGCAAGGTTTCTTCTGTCGTGTTTCTGAATCTTCTGTTCAGTTCTATCGCCACCATATTCTCCAACAGCTTCGTTTCTCCCTGAAACAAAAAGAGATTGAGTATTCCATTATCGGCAACGTATCTTTTTTGAAGTGTTGCCTGTTCTGTCATAGGTGAAACCAAATTCGGAATCGGGAAGAAGAGATACGCATCTTGCATGTATTCCAGATAATCCTTTAGGGCTGGCAAACTGATGGTGTCTCCGGTAGATTTCACCATGTGTTGCAATCTGGTCAGGGATGAAGGCTGCATCACGCTATCGGCAAGTTTTTTAGCCAGAAAGCGGAATATTCTTGAATTGCGAATGCTGTTTTTCTCCACGATGTCGCCAATCAGAATTTTCTGATACAGGGCATTGAGATATTCCCGCTTGTCGGGTTGCTCAAACGATTCAGCTATTCCCCCTTCGTAAAAGTAGGAATCAAAATAGTTGGATATTATTGATTTTATCTGCTGGTTGTATTCCCAGTTTTCACCTGGTTCCACTTGATGATAGGTTAGGCATTCTGCAAAGGAAAAAGGAAAGATTTCCTTCGGAATGTATCTTCCTCCAAGTGTAGAATACATTTCCTTGCCCAGCATCTTGGCATTGCTGCCAGTAATCATCACGCGATATTGGGAGTCAGCCAGGCGGCGGGCAAATTTCTCCCAACCTTCTATATTCTGAATCTCATCAAGATAGACGAAGGGCTGTTTGCCTGGATATAGTTCCATGTAGGAATCCAGAATAATGCCCAGTTCTTCTGCCTTGAGGAATGACAAGCGCTCATCCTCAAAGTTGATATAGAGAATATCTTGGGCCGACTGTTCTCCTCTGTTGAGTCTGGTCTGAATATCCTGATACAGTAAGTAGGATTTTCCTGCTCGTCTGATACCTACGAGAATATAATTCGACTTGTCACCGAAAAGGAAATCTCGGTGAACCAGTTTGTAGTTCGGGATGGCTATTTGCTTCTCGATGATGATATTTTTGATAATTTGCTTGTCCATACAGAAATATTTTAAAGTATACTTTGCAAAAATACGAAAATATTTCTAACTATACTTTGAAATAATCCTGAGAAACGGCTTGTTTAAGGAAAATTAATGTTTTTCCTATGATTTTCTGTTCCTAAGGTGAAAAGCAAATGGATTAGGCTTGCCTTTTAGAGAAGAGGGAGATTTCCCTGGGGGCTACGTTCCAATTAGGTTGCTCCAGTTGGCTGCGCTCCTGCTATTCCAGTTGTTCCAATTGTTCCAGTTGTTCCAATTAATTTTGAGTGGGTTTGAATTTTCCACTTGTCCTTCTTCTTTACTTCTTTATATTATATAACTTATTGATTATTAATTAATTATATATATAATATATATAAATATATATATAAAAAGGAATATGAGAGATATGCTGAAAAATTAATTGGAACAACTGGAACTGGAACGCTTTTTTCTCTAAAAAGCTCTATATCAGATAGTTAATGAAATCATAGCGTTCCAATTAAGCTGCTGAATCTTCCAGATTCCAGTTCTTCCAATTAATTTTAAGAGGGTATGCATCTTTCGTTTGTCCTTCTTCTTTACTTCTTTGTATTATATAACTTATTGATTATTAGTTAATTATATATATAATACATATAAATATATATAAAAATAGAGGTAGGAGGGATATGCAGAAAAAATAATTGGAAGATTTGGAATCTGGAAGATTTTCTAATCTGCTTTCTTCTAAAAGGCTTATTATCAGATAGTTAATGAAAAAAGTGGCGTTTCAATTAATTTGCCAATCATTCCAAAGACTTTATAAAAATACTCTTTTCTGGTCTCCCGAAAACCACAAAATAGCTTAGTCTTTGGCTTTAAAGTAGATAGAAAGCTTGCTGAAATACATCAAAATAAAAAATATCTTCTCCTAAAAAATGCAAGCAAAAGCGAGATAACTGAGATTGTTTGCCGATTTAGAGCCGGAAAAAGCAGAAAATGAGTCTCAGCTGCCTATTTTGAGCCATTTTCATCCCGATTATTTTCCCAATTAGAGATTTTTATTTTCCTAACTGGAAATATTATTTTCTTCTCTTAAAAGGGTAATCGTCCCAGCGCAAAATTGCCCTAAAAATGATGATTGTCATCTATAAACGATAGAATTGATACATTTTTGTCGTCTATAAACGATAAAATGCGTATTTGGATTACTGATGATATGCAAAAAGGCTGAACTTCGGGTGAGGAAGTTCAGCCTTTTGCTTATTTATGATTTCAGGAAAATATAAAACTATTCTATCTGATACCATTATCTCTATCGCTATTGTTCAGCTTACGGCTGCCTGTATGGTATCTGCGGCCATGGCTGAAGTTGAAGCTGGCAGTAAAGACAAGCATGTTGCCCTGGTCAGCAAGGCGTACCTTGTTCTTCTGCTGCACATACTTGTTGAAAAGTTCATCCTTATACACGCAGCCATGAGGATAGAATACGAATAATCCGAGAA